>JACCDK010138132.1_pt1 | contig 13053 bp, 14 predicted proteins | sample 7445871 | NCBI WGS metagenome assembly JACCDK01 (sample SAMN15323436, study PRJNA562643) | freshwater metagenome | isolation source: river surface water | place: USA:Blue River Watershed | collected 2017-08-15 | reverse complement strand
TGCCACCGAAATAACGGTACAAAGGCAGGCCAGACTCTTCGGCGGCGGCCCGTGCCACGGCCATGGACACGGCCAGCATGGCGTTGGCGCCCAGGCGGCTCTTGTTGTCGGTGCCGTCCAGGTCGATCAGGGTCTTGTCCAGGAAGGCCTGCTCGGAGGCGTCCAGGCCCAGCACGGCTTCGGAGATCTCGGTGTTGACATGTTCAACCGCCTTGAGCACGCCCTTGCCTAGGTAACGTGAAGCGTCGCCGTCACGCAGTTCGATGGCTTCACGCGAGCCGGTGGACGCGCCCGAGGGCACAGCGGCGCGGCCCATGGTGCCCGACTCGAGCAGGACGTCGCATTCGACGGTGGGGTTGCCGCGCGAGTCGAGGATTTCGCGGCCGACGATGTCTACGATGGCACTCATGGTGGTGGGATCTTCTTGAGTTTTGAAATGGGTGTCGTGTGCGGTGGCCGGATCAGGCGCCCTCGACGATGATCATGCGCATGTCGGCGATGCCCTGGCGCGCCTGGATGGCCGCCGCGTACTCGGGCGAGTTGTAGAAGGCGCGCGCCGCGTCCATGGAAGGAAACTTCAGCATCACGACGCGGGACGGCGCCCAATTGCCTTCCATCACTTCGACCTGGCCGCCACGGATGCAGACCTCGGCGCCGCTGGCTTTCATGGCCAGGGTGGAGAGCTTCTTGTATTCCTCGTACTGCACCGGATCGTGCACGTCGACGTTGGCGATCAGGTAGGCGCTAGGCAAAGCGGGTCTCCAGGTAGCCGTTTTTCTTGGTGATCGCGTCCAGGGCCACCAGGGTCTCGAGCAGCGACTTCATGTGCTTCAGGGGCACGGCATTGGGGCCGTCGGACAGGGCGTTGGCCGGGTCCGGGTGCGTTTCCATGAACAGGCCCGACACGCCCACTGCGACGGCCGCGCGTGCCAGTACCGGCACCATCTCACGCTGGCCGCCAGAGCTGGTGCCCTGGCCGCCAGGAAGCTGCACCGAGTGCGTGGCATCAAACACCACCGGTGCGCCGGTCTCGCGCATGATGGCCAGCGAGCGCATATCGGACACCAGGTTGTTGTAGCCAAAGCTCGCGCCGCGTTCGCAGGCCATGAACACGTCGTCGGGCAGACCTTTTTCACGCGCGGCGGCACGGGCCTTGTCGATCACGTTCTTCATGTCGTGCGGCGCCAGAAACTGCCCCTTCTTGATATTCACCGGCTTGCCCGATTGGGCGACGGCGCGGATGAAATCGGTCTGCCGGCACAGGAAGGCGGGCGTCTGCAGCACATCGACCACGGCGGCCACCTCGGGCACTTCGGCCTCGGTGTGGACGTCGGTGAGGAGGGGAACGTTCAGGGTCTTTTTCACCTTGGCCAGGATCTCCAGGCCCTTGTCCCGGCCCGGGCCGCGAAAGCTGGTGCCCGAGGACCGGTTGGCCTTGTCGTAGCTGCTCTTGAAGATGAAGGGGATGCCCAGCGAGCGGGTGATCTCCTGCAGCTGGCCGGCCACGTCCATCTGCAACTGCTCGCTCTCGACCACGCAGGGACCGGCGATCAGGAAGAAGGGCTTGTCCAGCCCAATGTCAAATCCACAAAGTTTCATGCCACGGCCTTGAGCTTGCCGCCGGAGTGCTGGTGGTCCACTGCTGCCTTCACGAAGGCGTTGAACAGCGGGTGGCCGTCCCAGGGCGTGGACTTGAACTCAGGGTGGAACTGCACGCCCATGAACCAGGGGTGTACGTCCTGGGGCAGTTCGACGATTTCCGTCAGTTGCTCGCGCTGCGTGAGTGCGGAGATCACCAGGCCCGCCTGGCGCAGCTGGTCGAGGTAGGTGACGTTGGCCTCATAGCGGTGGCGGTGGCGCTCGGTGACCACGTCGCCGTAGATCTTGTGGGCCAGGGTGCCGGTGGCGACGTCAGAGCTTTGCGCGCCCAGGCGCATGGTGCCACCCAGGTCGGAGTGCTCGTCGCGGGTCTTGATGCTGCCGTCGGCGTCTTTCCACTCGGTGATGAGGGCGATGACCGGGTGCGGTGCGTCGGGTTCGAACTCGGTGCTGTTGGCACCCTTGAGGCCGGCCACATGGCGGGCGTATTCGATGGTGGCCACCTGCATGCCCAGGCAGATGCCCAGGTAGGGGACCTTGTTCTCGCGCGCGAAGCGGGCGGCGTTGATCTTGCCCTCGATGCCGCGCTTGCCGAAGCCTCCGGGCACCAGCACCGCGTCGTACTTGGCCAGGCGGTTGACGGTGTCGGAGGTGATGGTTTCGGAGTCGACGTAGTCGATCTTCACGCGCACATGGTTCTTCATGCCAGCGTGACGCAGCGCCTCATTGAGCGATTTGTAGCTGTCGGACAGGTCGACGTACTTGCCGACCATGGCGATGCTGACCTCGCCCTGCGGGTGCTCGGTCTCGTGCACCAGGTCGTCCCAGCGCTTGAGGGTGGCGGGCGGGGTGTTCAGGCGCAGCTTGTCGCAGATCAGGCCGTCAAGGCCCTGCTCGTGCAGCATGCGCGGCACCTTGTAGATGGTGTTCACATCCCACATGGAGATCACGCCCCACTCGGGGACGTTGGTGAACAGGGAGATCTTGGCGCGCTCCTCGTCGGGGATGGCGCGGTCGGCGCGGCACAGGAGGGCGTCGGCCTGAATGCCGATCTCGCGCAGTTTCTGCACCGTGTGCTGGGTCGGCTTGGTCTTGAGTTCGCCCGCGGCGGCGATCCAGGGCACGTAGGTCAGGTGCACGAAGGCGGTGTTGTTCGGGCCCATGCGCAGGCTCATCTGGCGCACGGCCTCCAGGAAGGGGAGGGATTCGATATCACCCACCGTACCGCCGATCTCGACGATCGCGACATCGGCGTTCGTGCCGGCGCCGCGCTGGATGAATTCCTGGATCTCGTTGGTGACATGGGGAATGACCTGCACGGTCTTGCCCAGGTAGTCGCCGCGGCGCTCCTTTTCCAGCACCGACTGGTAGATGCGGCCGGTGGTGAAGTTGTTCACCTTGCCCATGCGGGTGGTGATGAAGCGCTCGTAGTGGCCCAGATCCAGGTCGGTCTCGGCGCCGTCGTCGGTCACGAAGACCTCGCCGTGCTGGAAGGGAGACATGGTGCCCGGATCGACGTTGATGTACGGATCCAGCTTGATGAGAGTGACTTTGAGGCCGCGCGATTCGAGGATCGCGGCGAGGGAGGCTGAGGCGATTCCCTTGCCCAGGGAAGACACCACACCGCCGGTGACGAAGACAAATTTGGTCATGTCAGGTCGGAAGCGGGGTGCTTCCGGGAGGTGGTAATGCGAGATTATAGGCAGGTGGCCCCGCCAGCCTTTTGGGGGAAGAACGCCCCCGGCTACACTGCGCGCCATGACGGACCTGGCCGGAAAACACATCGTCCTGGGGCTCACGGGCGGCATTGCCTGCTTCAAGGCCGCCGAGTTGTGCCGCGCCCTGGTGAAGGAAGGCGCCACCGTGCAGGTCGTCATGACCGAGGCGTCGCAGCAATTCATCACCCCGGTGACCATGCAGGCCCTGTCCAACCGGCCCGTCTTTCACTCGCAGTGGGACGACCGCGCGCCGAACAACATGGCGCACATCAACCTCTCACGCGAGGCCGACGCCATCCTCATCGCTCCCTGCAGCGCCGATTTCATCGCCAAGCTGCTGCACGGGCGGGCCGACGACCTGCTGTCCCTGATGTGCCTGGCCCGGCCGATCGACCGGGTGCCCCTGCTGGTAGCCCCTGCCATGAACCGCGAGATGTGGTCACATCCGGCCACGCAGCGCAATTTCGCGCAGCTAGCCGCCGACGGCGCCACCGTGATGGGCGTAGGCAGCGGCGCCCAGGCCTGCGGCGAGACCGGTGACGGGCGCATGCTCGAGCCCGGCGAATTGCTCGAGGATCTGATCGCCTTCTTTCAGCCCAAGCCCTTGGCGGGCCGCCGTGTTCTGGTCACCGCAGGCCCCACCTTCGAGGCGATGGACCCGGTGCGCGGCATCACCAACCTGTCCTCCGGCAAGATGGGATTCGCCATTGCCCGCGCTGCGCGCGAGGCCGGCGCCCAGGTGACGCTGGTGGCCGGTCCGGTGAGCCTGCCCACCCCACGCGGGGTCACCCGTACCGACGTGCGTTCAGCCCGCGACATGATGGCGGCTTGTGAGGTGGCGGTCAGCCAGGCCGATATCTTCGTGGCCACGGCCGCTGTTGCCGATTGGCGGCCCGCGCAGGCCAGCGACCACAAGATCAAGAAAGACGGCTCGGGCCAGCCGCCCGCGCTGCACTTCGTCGAGAACCCCGACATCCTGGCCACCCTGGCCCAGGGGGCGCGTGCCCGCGCGGGCGACCTGTACTGCGTAGGCTTTGCGGCAGAGAGCCACGATCTGGCCGCTCACGCGCAGGCCAAGCGCGAACGCAAGGGCGTGCCCCTGCTCGTGGGCAATATCGGCCCCGCCACCTTCGGACAGGACGACAACCAGCTGCTGCTGGTCGATGCCCAGGGCACGCGCGAATTGCCACGCGCCTCCAAGCTCACGCTGGCTCGCCAGCTGGTGCAAGAAATATCCCGCAGGCTGTGACCTCCCATTGCCCATGAAAGTCGACGTCAAGATCCTCGATCCCCGCCTGGTGGACCAGATGCCCGCCTATGCCACGCCCGGTAGCGCCGGTCTGGACCTGCGTGCCTGCCTGGACGCCCCGCTCACGCTGACCCCCAACGCCTGGCAGCTGGTCCCCACGGGCCTGGCGATGTGGCTGAAGGATCCGGCCTATGCCGCTCTGATCCTTCCGCGCTCGGGTCTGGGCCACAAGCACGGCATCGTGCTGGGCAACCTGGTGGGCCTGATCGACAGCGACTACCAGGGGCAGTTGATGGTCAGTTGCTGGAACCGCAGCGAGATGGCCTTCACTCTGCAGCCCATGGAGCGCCTGGCGCAGCTGGTGATCGTGCCGGTGGTACAGGCGCAGTTCAATGTGGTCACCGAGTTCCCCGCCACCGAGCGGGGCGAGGGCGGCTACGGCTCGACTGGCAAGGCCTGACCCACCCCAGGGCGGCTGTCCTGCGCGAGGGCGGAGCACCTCCTACACGCGTGCGCGGTGCCTGCCGCCGCCCAGGGTGCGGTCTAGCGGTGCTCAATCGTCCGGGTTCAGATCCTGGAGTCCCCCATGCGCCTGCTGTCCCGCCCCGCGTTCCGATTCCTTCCAATGACCGCTGCGGCCCTCGTGGCTGCCATGGTGGCCGCATGCGCCAGCGGCCCGAGGATGTCATCCACTGGCAGTCCCCCAAGCGCCAGTGTCTCGGCGCCCAGCGCCCTGGAGTTTGGCCGCATCACCAGCATCGAGTACGTGCCGGCCGGTGCCGCGGCGGTGGGCTCGCCCAACGTGATCGGCGCGGTGGTGGGCGGTGTGGCGGGTGCGGTCCTGGGTCGCCAGATCGGCGGCGGCTCCGGTCGCGACGCAGCCACCGTGCTTGGGGGCGTGGCCGGCGCAGTGGTGGGCAGCCAGGTCGGTCGCGAGCAGCCCATCACGACGACCACCTCGCCCACCTACCGCATCGCGGTCCTGACCGACCAGGGGCTGATGCGCACCTATGAGGTGCCCGCCACCGGCGAGCTGCGGGTGGGGGACCGGGTGCGGGTCGAGAACAACGTGATCCACCGCCTTTGAGGCGGCGGCGTCAGTGCAGGCTGTCGCTCCCGGGGGCCTGCGGCTGCACACGAAAGAACCCGGCGCCGGCGCTGCGCCGCTCGATCTCTTCGTCGGTGGCCCCGCGCACGGACTGCACCGTGAGCGACAGCCGCAGCGCAATGCCGGCCAGCGGATGGTTGGCATCCAGCACCACATGCTCGGGATAGATCTCGGTGACGGTGTAGAGGGCGTCGCCTGGCCCTTGTGAGGTGGCGCCGGGGGGCAGGGCCTCGAAGGTCATGCCCTCTTCGAGTTCGGCGGGGAAGATCGCACGCGGCTCCAGGAAGACGAGGTTTTCGTCATAGTCGCCGAAGGCTTCTTCGGGCTCCAGGTGCAGATCCAGAGCTGCGCCAGCCGGGTGGCCTTGCAGGGCCTCTTCGATGCGGTCAAGCAGGTCGTCGCCACCCACGAGGAATTCGACCGGTGTATCCAGTTCGTCCAGGGTCTCGCCGAGGGTGTCCTTGAGCGTCCAGGTCAGCGCGACGACGCAGGGGGAGGAAATGTCCATAGGCGAGAATTGTCGCAGTTCAAGCCCTCGACCATGCGCATCGACCACCCCCTGACCCTTTTGGGCGGCCTCAGCCCCACACAGTTCATGAAGCGCCACTGGCAACGCAAGCCGCTGCTGGTGCGTGGCGCTGTCCCGGGCATGCGTGCCCTGGTACCGCCGCAGCGCCTGTTCGAGCTGGCAGGTCAGGACGGCGTGGAGTCCCGCCTGGTGGTCCAGGAGGCCGCTGGCGCCTGGCGCTTGCGCCATGGCCCTTTCGCGCGCCGCGCCCTTCCGGCGCGCAGCAAGCCTGGGTGGACGCTCCTGGTGCAGGGCATGGAGCTGCACGACGCGGGCGTACAGGCGCTGCTTCAGCAGTTTCGCTTCGTCCCCGAGGCGCGGCTCGATGATCTGATGATCAGCCACGCCAGCGATGGCGGCGGCGTGGGCCCGCATTTCGACAGCTACGACGTGTTCCTGCTGCAGGCGCACGGCCGCCGGCGTTGGCGTATCGGCCGCCAGCAGGATCTGTCGCTGCAGCCCGGTGTGCCGCTGAAGATCCTGGCCCGCTTCGAGCCCGAGCAGGAGTTCGTGCTGGAGCCGGGCGACATGCTGTACCTGCCGCCGCGGTATGCGCATGACGGCATCGCCGAGGGGGAGTGCCAGACCTATTCCATCGGTTTTCGCGCGCCGCACCGCGCGGGCCTGGCCCGCGAGCTGCTGCGGCAACTGGCCGAGGACGACGGTGACGAGCGCGGTGACGCGATGTACAAAGACCCGGGGCAGCCCGCAACCGCGACGCCTGGCGCCATCCCACTGTCTTTGCAGGCTTTCGCGCAAGAGGCGGTCGCCGCCGCCCTGCGTGACGGCCAGTCGCTCGATCGCGCACTGGGTGAGTGCCTCACCGAGCCCAAGCCCACGGTGTGGTTCGAACGCCAGCCCGTCCCGCGCCGCCTGCAGGCCGTGGTGCTCGATCCCGGCACGCGCATGCTGTATGACAAACGGCATATCTTCATGAACGGTGAAAGCTGGCGGGCTGCCGGACCGGATGCCGCCCTGATGCGGCGCCTGGCTGACCGGCGCCAGCTGGAGGCTGCGGACCTCGCAAAGGCCAGCGCCGAGGCCCACGCCCTGCTGCGGGACTGGTGCGCGGCGGGCTGGGTGCGTGCCCGTAAAGTCCCGACTGCGCAAGATGGTTAACCTGTGCCTATAATCCGAGGCTGGGCAAGAAGAGCTCGAGTCCTTCTTGTTCTTTTGTCGGTTGTCGAGTGGTTGCGTGGCAACCGATCGCTTTTCCGGAAAACCGTTTACAACTCAAGGAACCCGAAATGAAGAAAACCCTCGTCCTGGCCTCGCTGTTCGCCGTGATCGGTCTGGCTGCTTGCGGCAAGAAAGAAGCCCCGCCCGCCCCGGCCGCTGCTCCGGCTCCCGCCGCTGCTCCCGCCGCCCCGGCTTCGGACGCTGCACCCGCCGCTTCCGCCCCGGCCAGCGCTGCCTCCAAGTAATCGGTTCTCCGATTGCCACGAAAAGGCCGCCCTCGGGCGGCTTTTTTCATGTTCAGTCTTCGCCGAACTCCCTGGAGGCGCAGACCTCAGGCGTCCAGCCAATCGGAGCCGGTGGCTGCGTCCGCCACCGGGAAATCGCCGGGTTCGCCCCCCAGGGCCTGGGCCAGCGCAGCGCGCACGAGGGACGGGCGGTTGTTGATCTTGCTCAAATGTGCCGCGACCACCTGGCGCAGGCCGGTGGGGCCGAGGGCCGCTGCAGCCTCGGCGGCCACCCGGTTGGCCAGGTGGCCCCAGTCGCCGCCCACGCGCCGCTTGAGGAAATGCGGATAGGGTCCGTTGGCCAGCATGTCCGGGTCGTGGTTGCATTCCAGCAGCAGCGAGCGGCAACCCGCCAGGTGCGACAGGATATGCGTCGTGATGTGGCCCAGGTCAGTCAGGATGCCCAGGCGTGTGCCGCCGTCGGTGCAATGCAGTTGCAGGGGCTCGCGTGCATCGTGAGGGACCGTGAAGGGCGTGAACCGCAGGTCGCCCAGTTCGATCGGTTCGCCGTCGCGCGCGATCCGCAGCAGGCCCTCAAAGTCCGGCGCGCCAATCGCGGCATGCGTGCCCGCACTCAACCAGATCGGAATGCGATGGCGTAGGGCCAGCGAGCGGGCCGAGCCGATATGGTCGGCGTGCTCGTGGGTGATGAAGATGCCGTCGATCTGGTCAGCCAGCATGCCGGCCTCGCCCAGGCGACGTGCGAATTCACGCACGCCCAGGCCGCAGTCGACGAGCAGGTGGGTGAGGGTGGTGCCGTCACGCGCCTGCACCAGGGTCGCATTGCCCGAGCTGCCGCTGCCCAGGCTCTTGAATCGCAGCACGCCTGAAGACGGAGACCGGCAGGTTTACTTCAGGTCGTCCGCGAGCACCTGCACGATCCGCTGCGCGCTGGCGGAGGTCTCGACCGCGCCGCTGGCATTGAGCACCGACACAGTGGTGGACGAGCCTTCGCTGCGCAGGGTGATGCGGTACTTGACCGGCGGCGTCGCCTTCTCGGAGCCGCTGAACATCCGCGAGAAGAAGCCTTGTTCCTTCTTGTCGGCGGAAGGTTCGACGTAGCGCACGAAATACGTGCCCTGGGCGCGGTCGCGGTCTTCGACGGTGAAGCCGGTGCGGTCCAGGGACAGGCCCACCCGTCGCCACGCGCGGTCGAAGCCTTCATCGATTTCGACCACCGGGGTGTTGCCCACCTTGGCGGCGCGGGCGGTGGGCTTTGCCACGCCGGCTGCGGAGGCGGCCTTGGCCTGTTCCTGGGTGACCCCCAATTTGACCATCATGCGGCGCAGGAACTCGGTTTCGAGTTCGGGGTCGGCCGGACGCGGCTGCCAGACGGTGCTGTTGTCGGAGTCGCGCGCGGCACCGCGGGTGTAGACCTCGACCATGCCGCGGTGCGAGACGTAGATCTCGGTGCCGCCGGCGGTGGTGCGCTCCAGTCGCGTGCGAAAGCGATCACGCTCGGAGGTGGAGTAGAGGTTCTCCAGCAGCTTGCCCAGGGTGGAGCGGATGAAGTCCTGGGGTAGCTTGGCGCGGTTCTCGGCCCAGTCGGTTTCCATGATGCCGAGCTCGGCCTGGTCCAGGGTCAGGAGAAAGCCGTTTTCCTGCCAGAACTCGCGCAGCGGACCCCACAGCTGGTCGACGGGGCGGTCGACGACCAGCCAGCGCTGGTTGCCGGCGCGCTCGATGCGCACATCGCCCACGGTGAGGGCGGCGGTGGCGACGCCGGCGCCGGTGCGGGTGCCTTGCTGGCTGCTGGCCGTCACCGGCGCACCGGGCAGGGCGTAGCGCGTGTCGCGGGCCAGCTGGGTGAGGTCGGGCGGCACGTCCAGCGACGGGGCCTTGCCCGCGCTCTTGTAGTCGATCTTGTCGCTCTCGAGGACCGAGCAGGCCGAGAGCAGGATGGACAGCGCCAGGACGGACAGGGAGGCGGATCGCTTCATGGGCAGGGGGTTCCTGAAGGGGCGCAGTTCAGCGCAGCAGGCCGCTGGCGCGCAGCGCGCCTTCGACCGTGGCGTGGTGGGCGGGCGACAAGGGCGTGAGCGGCAGGCGCAGTGCACCCCCGCACAGGCCCATGCGGGCCATCGCCCACTTCACCGGGATCGGGTTGGCTTCGACGAAGAGGTGCTTGTGCACTGGCATGAGCTGCCTCTGGATCTCCATGGCGCCGCGCGCGTCGCCAGCGATGGCGGCCACACACAGCGCGTGCATCAGGCGCGGCGCCACGTTGGCGGTGACGCTGACGTTGCCATGGCCGCCACACAACATGAGTGCTACGGCAGTGGGGTCGTCGCCGGAGTAGATGGCGAAATCCTTGCGCGCATCGCGGATCAGCCACTGGGCGCGCTCGATGTTGCCGGTGGCTTCCTTGATGCCAACGATGCCAGGGACCTCGGACAGGCGCAGCACGGTGTCGTGGGCCATGTCTGCCACGGTGCGGCCCGGCACGTTGTACAGGATGACGGGCAGGTCGCCGGTGGCTTCGGCGATGGCCTTGAAATGCTGGTACTGGCCCTCTTGCGTGGGCTTGTTGTAGTAGGGGACAACCTGCAACTGGCAGTCAGCGCCGACGTCACGTGCGTACTTGGCCAGGGAGATGGCCTCGGCGGTGGAATTGGCGCCGCAGCCGGCCATGATCGGGACGCGCTTGCGGGCGTGCTCCACGCTCACGCGGATGATCTCGCGGTGTTCTTCGACGCTGACGGTGGGCGACTCGCCGGTGGTGCCCACCACGCCGATGCAGTCGGTGCCTTCGGCGATGTGCCAGTCGATCAGTTTGCGCAGACCCGCGTAGTCGACGCTGCCGTCGTCATGCAGGGGAGTGGCCAGGGCGACGATGCTTCCGGTGATCGGGGTCATGGATGGGGCTCGGTGGGTCGCTGCGGGGTGGCGTAGCGCGCGCAGGTCAAAGCGGCCATTCTAACTAGAGCGGGTGACGCGCCGGCCCGCTGCCGGGGTGTTCCCGCACGGCGGCCACGCGCTGCACGAAGCGCTCGGGCGCGGCTTCGAAGCCGTCTTCGTAGGCCACGATCCGCAGGCCCGCGCAGGCGGCCAGGAGTTCGCCCGGCCGCAGCAGGAAATCTGGCCGCGAGGGCTTGCCGACGGTCTCGTTGCCAGCCGCGAAGGTCTCGTACACCAGCACGCCGCCGGGTTCGACGCTGGCCACCAGCGTGGGCAGCAGGGCTCGCCAGAGGTAGTTCGTGACCACGACGGCCCCGAACGCACGGTCCGCGAAGGGCCAGGGGCCGTTCTCGATGTCGGCCAGCACGAGTTCGCCGGCGCCATCCAGGTGCCAGGCCGCGGCCGCCAGTGCCTGGGGGTCGCGGTCCACGCCGGTGACCGGGTGGCCGCGCCCGGCGAATTCCAGGAGGTGGCGGCCGGCGCCGCAGGCCACGTCCAGCACGGGGCGACCCGCGGGCACCAGGTGTGCCCAGCGCCGGACCCAGTCGCTCGGCGTGGGGTTGGCGTGCATCAGTTGAAACAGGCCCAGATCTGCTCGGACAGCGTCACCAGCAGATCGGGCCGCGTGTACAGCGCGAACACACCCGCGAGCGCCGCGAGGACCACGGCATAGGCCAGAAAGGCGCGGGGACGCAGCGTCATGGCGCGTGTCCGTGGCACAGGCCTCAGGCCGCCTGCGGCGCCGGCGGGCGCTCGATCGGCGAGCCGCGCACCGGGAGGTTCAGGGCCGCAGCCACCAGTCCCAGGACGATGGAGAGGTACCACACCACGTCGTAGCTGCCGGTGCGGTCGTACAGCAGGCCGCCGAGCCAGACCCCCATGAAGGAGCCGATCTGGTGATTGAAAAAGGCGATGCCCCCCAGCATGGACAGGTGGGCCACGCCGAAGATCTGGGCCACCAGCGCCGTGGTGGGCGGCACGGTGGACAGCCACAGCAGGCCCATCACCGCCGAGAAGATGTAGACCGACAGCGGTGACAGCGGCACGAGCAGGAACACCGCGATCGCGGCGCCGCGCGCGATGTAGATGAAAGCCAGGATCTTCTGCTTGGCCAGCTTCTGCCCCAGGGTGCCCGCGATGTAGGTGCCGAACACGTTGAACAGGCCGATCAGGGCCAAGGAGTAGCTCGCCACCTCGGGGGTGAGGCCCTTGTCCTTCAGGTAGCTGGGCATGTGCACCGCGATGAACACCACCTGAAAGCCGCACACGAAGTACCCCAGTACCAGCAGCTGGAAACTGGGGTAGCGAGCGGCTTCGCGCAGGGCTTGCAGGATGGTCTGGTCACGCACGGGTGCCTTGCCGCCGGTGAAGCCCGGCTCGCGCAGGCCCATCGACAAGGGCAGGATCAACAGGGCGCACAGGCCCAGCGCGATGAGCGCCTCTTGCCAGCCCAGGCTGGCGATCAACATGCCCTCGACCGGCACCATCAGGAACTGTCCGAAGGAGCCGGCGGCTGCTGCCACGCCCATGGCCCACGAGCGCCGGGTCGGGTCGATCTGGCGGCCGATCACGCCGTAGATCACGGTGTAGGTGGTGCCGGCCTGGGCCGCGCCGATCAAGATGCCGGCGGTCAGGGCGAACAACCAGGCGGTGGGTGCCAGGGCCATGCCGACCAGGCCCAGGGCATAGAGCAGGCAGCCGGCGATCAGGACCTTGAAGGCGCCGAAGCGGTCGGCCAGCATGCCGGCGAAGATGCCCAGAAAGCCCCAGGCCAGGTTCTGGATCGCCAGGGCGAACGAGAAAGTCTCACGGGTCCAGCCCTGGGCCTGGGTGATGGGCTGCAGCCACAGGCCAAAGCCATGTCGGATGCCCATGGACAGGGTGACGATGGCGGCGCCGCAGGCGAGCACCTGCAGCATGGAAAGTCGGGGTGGGGTGGACATATGGGCGTGGACTGTACCCAATGCGAGGGCAGGGCGCTGTCGCGAGGGCGCCCGCTGCGGCCCCAATCGGCCTTGTCGGTCGGCATGGGCTGTGAATTCATACAGCCCCCGAGGCTGCCCGCCACTACAATGCGCGCTCCCATGGCAAGCAAAACCACCCCCTCCGACTATTCCGAAGGCTCGATCCGTGTGCTCAAGGGCCTGGAGCCCGTGAAGCAGCGGCCCGGGATGTACACCCGCACCGACAACCCCCTGCACGTGGTGCAGGAGGTGCTCGATAACGCCGCCGACGAGGCCCTGGCCGGCCACGGCAAGCGCATCAAGGTCACCTTGCACGCCGACGGCTCCGTGAGCGTCGAGGACGACGGCCGCGGCATTCCCTTCGGTCTGCACCCCGAGGAGGGCGCGCCCGTCATCGAGCTGGTCTTCACTCGCCTGCATGCGGGCGGCAAGTTCGACAAGGGCAAGGGTGGCGCCTACAGCTTCTCCGGCGGCCTGCATGGCGTG
>JACCDK011136966.1_pt1 | contig 13054 bp, 7 predicted proteins | sample 7445871 | NCBI WGS metagenome assembly JACCDK01 (sample SAMN15323436, study PRJNA562643) | freshwater metagenome | isolation source: river surface water | place: USA:Blue River Watershed | collected 2017-08-15 | reverse complement strand
GGAGCTATCTCCGCTAAAATTGGCTATTATCACAGCACGCTCTGGGGATGCCATTCAACGTGTTGTAAACACCTTAAAACTCTGGAAGGTATACATTCACGAAATACACTTCCTTGGAGGTTTGTCCAAGGATAAGATACTAGAGGCCGCGGCGGTAGACTTTTTCTGTGATGACAGTAAAGCACATTTAGTACCCGCTTCCAAGAAAGTGCCTACTGGTAAAGTACCGTATGCTACAGGAAGCAAAATGAAAAATTTAGAAAAGTAAAGAAAAAGATATAAAATATATTATCATGAACAATACAGACGATATACATAGACAATTTGCAGAGTTTTTTGAGGAGAAAGCTATCTGGCCTTATGCATATTTGTTATCGCAACAATTAACTGAAGGTAATATTTGTATATCTATGGAGGACATGCCTTCGAATTTAAATAAAACGCCTTATAGTATTACTGTCAGCGCTAAAGAGTTAATGAACTTGAAATATTTAGTTTCGAAAAATGATGAATTAAATACTCCTTTTGTACTTCACAATGACAGACTATATTTTCAACGTTATTTTAAATATGAAACAAGTATCATTGAGAAATTGAAAAGTTTAATTGCTGCTGAGTCCAATGTTTTGGCAGATAGAATGAAACAATTGGAATCAAAAGCTTCATTAATAAAAACGCTTGTAACAGATTATCCATTACAAGGATTAATGACAAAAGAAAAAGTGGATTGGCAATTGGTTGCTGTGACACAAGCGCTCTTAAATAATTTTTCAATTATAACAGGTGGGCCAGGTACAGGTAAAACAACCACACTTGCTAAATTATTAATTGTACTTTATGAATTAGATCCAAATGCATCAGTTGCCTTAGCTGCTCCTACGGGGAAAGCCTCAATGAGAATGGCTGATTCATTAAAAGCAAGTAAGTTGCCGTTTTCGGAAGAAACAAAAGCGAAAATTCAAGCTTTAAAACCAAGCACACTGCATAGTTTGTTGGGTTATAAAAAAGAGTCAGTCACCTTTAAGTATAATGCCGAAAGTCCATTGCCATATAATTGGGTAGTAGTAGACGAAGCATCCATGATTGACGTTCCTATGTTTTCCAAATTATTGAGTGCATTAGGAGATAATTGCCGAATTATATTATTAGGAGATAAGGATCAGTTGGCTTCTGTGGAAGCAGGTAGCTTATTAGGTGATTTGTGTCAAACATTGCCAAGCTTAAATATGTTTGATAAAGAAAAGGCCAATTTGATTAATGAGTTTATTACAGATCCTGATAGAAAAATTCAACCCGAATTTATTGGAGCGCAGGCACAATTAATGGCGAGTCATATTATTGAACTAAAATTTAGCCATCGTTTTAACAGCCAAGGGAATATTGGTAAAGTAAGTAGGGCTGTGATTGAAGGTGATTTTGAAAAACTAAATAGTTTAATTGAAAACGCTGCAGGTACGAATGTAAAAGTAGATCATAAATATGAGCCAGCTTTATTAGAGCATTTTGTGGAAGCATATGCAAATTATATTCATGAACCAGATATCGCAACTGCTTTAAAGATGTTAAATGAATTAAGAGTATTGGTAGCTGTAAGACAAGGAACAAGAGGGTTATATGCAACTAATAAGACTATTGAATTGCATCTTCGAAAGAAAGGTTTGTTAAAACCTGATGGTGAGTTTTATGAGCACAAGCCAATTATGGTCACTCGCAATATGTATGATTTGGGATTACTAAATGGGGATACAGGTATTATGAGAAAAGATAGTAATGGCACATTAAAGGTTTGGTTTGAGGACGGACAGGGAGGCATTAAATCTATTTTACCTGCTTATTTAAACTATACCGAAACTGCATTTGCAATGACAATTCATAAAAGTCAGGGATCAGAATTCGATCATGTGATGGTTATTTTGCCAGAAGGCACTTCAAATGCTTTATTAACTCGTGAATTACTTTATACTGGTATTACTAGAGCTAAAACAAGCATAACCATTCAGGGTGAAATGGTAACCATAAAGCAAGCGGTAGAGTCTTGTGTAAAAAGAATTTCAGGTATCACAGGTAGAATAGATCAATAATATTTAGAAAAAGAAAGTATGAGTATATATTTAAACGTCTCCAATTCATTACAACCTTTGTCCATTAGACTAGGGAAGGACTTGAATGCTAAAAAACAAGGTCCATTTGTAAAGCAGTGGGTAGTAACGCAAACAGAGGGGATGAATAGTTGGTTAAAACAAACCATTGCCAAGCAAAATGGTATTGCAGCAAATATGAATTTTTGCAAGCCAAATGACATTGTAGCAGAAATTTACAGATGTGGCTTAAGCACAGGAAAACAAATTATTAATACAGAAAATATACGTTGGTGTATATATGAGTTATTAGATTTAACCGATTTTAAAACCAAGTACTCAGAAATTGCTAGCTATTATGCCAACAACGATATTAAAAGAATTGCTTTAAGTGATGAGTTAGCGGATTTACTAGACCAATATCAAGTGTATAGACATGGTACAGTAACAATATGGAATGAAAGATATATAAATAGTAAGCCAGCCGAAGATTGGCAGGAATGGATCTGGCATAAAATAAAAGAAAAGTTAGGAGATGTTTACCAGGATAGAGTAGAAATGGCCGAAATTTTAATTAAAGGCCTATCTAATGAAACGGTACGTTCTGAAATTATAGATAGAATGCCCGCTTTGCATCTATTTGGGATAGCGGTAATTACGCCTTATTATTTACGCATATTTCATGAACTCGCTCAGTTCATGGATATTCATTTGTATTTGGTGAATCCTAGTCCTGAACAAATTTGGATGGATGACCACTCAGAGAAGCAAATAACAAGATTGCTAAGAAAACATAATAAACAAAGAAAAGAAGTTGATCATTTATTAGTAGGTAATGATTTGTTATTAAACTGGGGTGCTATTATTAAAGAGTCCTTTAAATTAATAATGGAAAATGATGAATTTGTGAATGTTTATAACGAGGAAGATGCGGAACCCATTTTAGATCCCCAAACATTGCTCAAAAAAATTCAGTATGATATTTATAACAATTTAAATAAGAAATCAAGAAGCCCGCTTTCGGAACAAGATTATAAAGACGGTTCTATCACTATTAATGGGGCATTTACCCCTGTAAGAGAGGTGGAGATTTTGCAAAATTATTTAATTGAACTCATTGATAAGCGAAAGGAAGTATTGTCGCCAAAGGATATTTTAGTATTGGTTAGTGATATAGAGACCTACGCGCCATATATCCATGCAGTGTTTAGTAATTCCCCTAATAAGTTTCCATATAACATTGCTGATGAAAGTTATTCTTCGGGGAACAATATGTTTACTGCTATACAAGAAATATTATCATTGGATGCAGATAGTTTTAAAGTAGAGGATGTATTAAAGTTATTGGAATCCCCTTATATCCGTAACCGATTTAAAATTAAGGATGAAGAAACATTAAGAATTGCAGCAAGACAAGCTGGAATTATATTTAGTGTTAAAGGAAGAAAGGAAGATGATACAAGATATATAAGCTGGGAGTATGGCTTAAAGAAAATAATGTATGGAATATGTATGAGTGGGGGTGGCGATTATGATGATGGAATAGATCAATTCATACCATTAGATAATGCTGAAGGTGCCGAGGCGATTGAGCGCGTTCGGTTAATGTATTTTATTAGAATGCTTCAACAAAAGTTAGAAGAACGCAGTCAAAGCAGAACTATTTCGGAATGGGCCGAATATTTGCAAGCACTTGTAGAAGATATGGTTTTCCAAGCGGGTGAAAAAGACGATGATGATTATACTAAGCTAGTTCAATTTACAGAGCAAATGGCGCTGTTGGACAAGAATGCCAATGTGGAAATTAGTTTCGAAGTATTTAGACATAGCTTTTTACAAAGATTAGATTTAGAGAAAAAGGCTGGTTCTTTTGCAAAAGGGGGTATCACATTTTGTTCCTTAGTACCAATGAGAAGCATTCCTTTTAAAGTAGTAGCCATATTGGGCATGGATTTTGATAAATTCCCAAGAAAAGAAACTGCCTTAAGCTTTAGTTTATTAAATGATTGGAAGCCAGGTGACAGAAATGTAAAGAATAACGACAAGCATTTGTTTCTTGAAACCCTAATGTCGGCACAGCATTATTTATATATTAGTTATTTAGCCAAGAACGCAAAAGATGGCGCGCCACTTCCTGCATCTTCTATGGTAGATGAATTAATAGATTATGTGGCAAGAGGTATTAAAATGGATACCGATACATTAAGAAAAGCATGGGTAACAATGCATCCTTTACATAGTTTCAATGGTAGGTATAATAAAGATGAACCTAAAGGATTAATTAGTTATTTGGATGATAGTAGATACAGAACAGGAATTATACCACGTGAGAAAACCAAAGATGAGAAGTATTTTGACTTTAACATTGTAAATATTGACGATATAGCTAGATTCCTTCAAAATCCTGCTAGAGTATATTTGCAAAAACAGTTTAATATCTTTTACAGAGATGAAGAAGTGTTACTTCAAGAGCATGAATTATTCGACTTTGACCATCTTACAAAATGGAATGTGCAGGATAAGATCATGTTTATGGATGAAACCGAAACAGATGCTTATTATGAAAAAGAAAAGAAAACGGGAAGGATTCCACTTCATAATATGGGAAAGGCATCCATTGGTGAAGTGATTGCGGATCTGGAACAAATTAAGGAACGATTAAATTATGCAAAAGGGGATGAGAAAAAAAGAAAAGTAGAAATCAAGTTTAAAATTGGAGATACTCAAATTTCTGGTATTGTAGATCCCGTATTTGGGAAAAAGTACATAAATGTTTGTAACTCAAAACAACAATTAAAATATTTAATTGTTGCCTACACTAAATACTTGGCAATGGTTGCGCAAGGGGAGGATCTTGAGTTTGTATTTATTTCAAAATACATTGACGGATTACAGCGAATTACGGCGGGTAAGATTACAAAACAAACTGCGATTGATACAATCACCCAGTATTTAAATTACTTTAAAAGTGGACATCAAGAATATTTCAATTTCTTCCCAGCCATTGGACAGAATGAAATGGAAATGGTAGCTGAAGATCATGATGCATTTATGTATTATTATGAAAATGCTAAAGATAGCGAGCTTGATTTCACATTTGAAGACGATTATTTAAATAAAGCGGTTGAGCAAGGCTTTTTTGCAGAAGCGGCTTTTGAACAAATTAAAGAAAATGTGGAGGCTATTTTTAATCCCATCAAGGATTTGTTACCACAAGTATTCGCAAAAATCAAACAAAAAAAGTAGAATTTAAATGAATAATTCAATGTCACAGACTACTAATAAAAATTTTAACCCCGAAACCGTTATCCTCTCTGGCAGCAATTTAATTGAAGCAAGTGCCGGTACGGGAAAAACCTATTCAATCGCAATCCTTACATTAAGATTAATTATTGAGAAGAATATTCCAATTGAAAAAATATTGATGGTAACCTTCACTAAAGCAGCAGTTGCTGAATTAGAGACGCGTGTACGTTCTTTTGTTAGATTGGCTTTAAGTGTAAGCAGAGGGGAAGTTATTGAGGATAAGACCATTGAAAATATGGTTAAAGAACAAATGAATCATCAAAAAGACGAAAAAGAAACAGTAGAAGATAAGTTAAGAATAGCACAAGAATTTTTAGATGAAACTTCGGTACTTACTATTCATAGTTTTTGTCAAAGAACACTTTCGGAGTTTTCATTTGAGACAAGTCAAATTTTTGGAGCAGAGACCATTACACCTGATGAATTTAATCAAATAACTGAAGATGCCTTTAATGAGTTTTGGCGTAAACGAATTACGACCATAAAAAAAGAACTATTGGAGTTAATGTTGGCAGCCGAACTTAAACATGAGGAAGTATTAAAATTAGTTAAGCAGGCTTTTGGTGGAAAAATGTTAGTTACGAGTTTGCCAAAACCTAGTAATTTTTTAGACCAAACCTATCAGGAAACGCTTTTGCAAGAATTAATAACTGAAAGTGACGAAATTCGAGCAACAACTAATAAAGTTATTGATTACTTGATTGCTAATAAAGCAAATTTATTACCAGAAATTACTAGAACAGCAAACCCCAAAAATGCATTTGAGCGTTCATTTAATGAGGATGATTGGTATGCAGTGATAGAAACAATTATTGAAAAAAATACAGTTGGTTATGTTGGAAACATATTTAAGGATATTATCGAGGATGTAAATAAAATTGGCGATTTCAAAAAAGAGCAGAAAAAGAAATTTGAATTAATCGTCAATAATATTGCAATAGAAGCAATAGGCGTTGTTAAGGCAGCTATCTTAGAAGTTAAAAGTAATAGGGGGATTATTACATTTGACGACATGATTGAACTATTGCATACAGCTGTTATGACAGGAGGTGGTAATCAAAAGCTGATTGATGCCATGCAAAAAAAGTATGATGCCGTATTTATTGATGAATTTCAGGATACAGATAAAGCACAATATGCCATATTCGAAAAATTATTTAATAAGGATAAGATACTGTTTTACATAGGCGACCCAAAGCAATCTATATATGCATTTAGAAAAGCAGACATATTCACTTATTTCCATGCAAAGAAAAACGTCCAGCATCTTCATGAGATGAATACCAATCATCGATCTTCTGAATCATACATAAATGCAATGAATGAATTTTTTCAGCCAAATGAAGATTTTGACACCTTTAGTTTTAAAGATGATGCCCATATACCCAATGCCATAGAGTATATTAAAGTTGGTTCGCCAAATAAAAATAAAAAAGGGGATTTATTATGCAATGACGAACCTATAAAACCATTAAGAATCTCAAGGCATGCCAATAAGAAAGAAATTGCTGCTGCTATCAAAGGTATTATGACCGATTTATTTATCGATAACAAGTATAAAATTGTTAAAGAAGACAAATCAGAAGCTATAAAGCCCTCTGATGTGGGGATTTTAGTAAGAACAAAGAAACAAGCCAAAGCTATAAAAGCAATATTAGCATCTTTAAGAATTCCTGCGGTAACAATAGATGAAACAAGAATATTAGAGTCAGATGAGGCAAAGGAGCTCTATTTTATTTTAACTGCTGTAAATGAGATTTCAACCGCTCATATTAATAGAGCCTTATTATCTAATTTGGGTGGGTATACCAACAAAACTTTGTTGAAAGCAGATGATGAAGCAATATTAGCACAGTTTAAAATATATCAAGAAACATGGAAAGATAAAGGGCTATACTTAATGTTAAGAAAATTCATGTCTGATCATAAAGTATATGAGCGTTTATTTGATCCCAATGCAGAAAATCCAGAACGTGTAATTTCAAATATTCAACAGCTAATTGAAATTTTACATAAAATGGTGGTTCGAAAGAAATATGAACCCAAAGAACTTATTCAGTGGTTAAAAAAAGGAATGGAAGGGGATACGAGAGAAGGAGATGAGTATGAACAAAGACTTGAAAATGATCAGGATGCTGTTCAGATTGTAACAATTCATAAAAGTAAAGGGTTAGAGTATAATATTGTAATAGCCCCTCATCTAGACTTAAGAAGTGACGAAGCGTATAAAAAAAATATCAACTATCGAGATCCTATAGATGGTGAGTATTATGTAGTTAAAAAGAAGTTAAAAGATGATCGTCAAAATCAATTATACCTAGAACAAAGTGAACAAGAAAATAGACGTTTAATGTATGTGGCAGTTACAAGAGCAAGATACCTTTGTTTTATTACTGCACACATGGATAAATATTACAACACTTCATCACTAAGAACAGTTTGTAATGCATTAAATGCAAATCTAGAAAATTTACAATATGTTGAATTTTGTAATGCCCCTTCACCAGTTCGCAATTTTAGATTTACTAGTCAAGTTGCTACTTCACAACCGGTTTATGCAGAAGCCAATAATTTTCGACTAGAAAATGCTCATTGGGTTAAAACTAGTTACAGTGGTTTAAATCCAGAACATGATCCTGTAGTTGCGCCTAAAGTTGCAGGAACATATACTTCAGCTTATGATAAGTTTGCTTTTCAAGAGCTGAAAAAGGGGGCACATACAGGAAATTTGTTACACTATATTTTTGAGCATATCGATTTTACTAAGCAAGATACATGGAAGTTTGTAATTGAAAAAGCCATGAAGCGTTTGTCCGGTTCAACCGACGAAGCATATAGAGATAACATTTATGAATTAGTGAAACAGGTTTTATCAACTACAATGCCAGGGGAAAACTCTTTTCATTTGAACGAGGTTGCTAAAGCAAAGCGATTAAATGAACTTGAATTCGACTTCTTATTAAGTCCTTTTAACACTGCTAAATTAGAAGCACTGTCATGTGAAGCGCATCCATTCCGAATTAAATCCATTCCTGAACTAGAGGGTATTATGAATGGCAAAATTGACTTATTCTTTGAACATAATGGCAAGTATTATATCCTTGACTGGAAGTCCAACTTCCTTGGTAATTCATTGGAATTTTATGATACCGAACATGTAAAAGCTGCTATGTATGAGAACAACTATAACCTTCAGTATCTTATTTATACAGTAGCCTTAACTAAGTACCTAAAGCTCAGAAAGCCTGATTTTAATTATGAAAAAGACTTTGGAGGTGTTATATACTTATTCCTAAGAGGGGTAAGAACTAATGGGCAAACTGGGATTTATTATAGTAAACCTGAGGAGCAGTTAATTGACAAGATTAATGAATTAATAACGGCTAAAAAAGAAGCGTAAATCAAAATATATTTTGCATGAGCTACTTAAATAACTTAACTGAAAAGGACATTGAGCAAGGGGCTATCCCTTTGCAAGAAATGCTAGCTAACAGTTTCTATTACCCGGCATGTGACAATGATGGGGGCGTGGTAAAGGATTGTAATAAAAACTATCAAACCTTAGGGATAGACACATTCATATATTGTGATTATGCATATGGAGAGGATTCATTAAATGAGGATATGAATGATTTTCATGGCTACAAGGTATTTGCAACAAGAAGTTTACAACAGCATGAGTTTACTCCAAATGGATGGTCAATGGTAATGCCACCGCGTTTAGATTTACAACAATACCATATGTTTAAAGGCGCCTATAAAACGCCTTTTGCAAAATGGATAGTATATGAAAGAGTGCCTGAGAAAGGGGAGGATTTTGGCCCTAAACGATTTAGCTTAATATATATTGGAGGGGAAGGTATTGCCACTTATCAAGCAATATATTGGACAAACAATGCTTGTCCCAAAGCAATTGCCATTATACAGCCAGGTCATGCTTTTGGGCTTAACTGGACTAATTTTACAGAACCAAACGGTTATATGAATTGGGTGGTCACACATCACCCAAGTAGAAAAGTCCCCAAGCAAATATATTTTGGAGGGGTAATGGGTAGAGAAGACTATGACGACTTAAACTGGAGTAATTACAAGAAGGTTAGGGGCATAGAGAGATATTATGGAGGAGCTAGAAATAATAGGGGATATGTTGCAGTATATGAGTATGCAACATGCAAAAGAATTGATCCCAGAAAATTACCATTTTCAAATCCGTATTATCCTGCAAAGGCAGTAAATCCAAAACCTAAATCGGGGTTCTTTATGCCCAGAAGCTTCTAAAATAATATTAAGATAGACAATCGGATTAAGTTTTTTTTTGCACTTTTTAAAATTTTCAACTTTTTTTATATTTAATTAAATTACTATATTCGAAGTATTAAAACTATTTAAATGTCAATTAGTATACACAATTTTGCAAAAAGATATAAAGCAAATCCAAATAATTATAGTATTCCTGATTTTCAAAGAATTTTTCAATGGAAGCCAGCCCAAATAGAGAAATTCTTTGACTCGATTTTGAGAAATTTTCCACTACCTCGTTTTTTTGTATGGGAATTAAATGAAGCATCCAATAAATCTTTAACATTATATCAAATTCCAAATCGATTTGATAGTACAAGTGGAACTCCATCTGAAGTTCAGGTTCCAAATGAAATAGTTACCACAGCTATATGTGATGGTCAACAAAGGCTTACATCAATTTTGATTGGGATAAATGGGTTAAAATATGGAACAGGCAAAAGTAAAGAACCTAAATTTTTATATTTTAATGTATTATCGGGGATTAATAATACTGGTCATCGGGCAATTACACAAGAGGATAAAAAAGATGTCACTTTTGTTTTCTTAACTGATAAAGAAGCGAATGAGTTACATCCTAATATCTTCTATATTAAGGTTAAAGAATTATATAAAAAAATAGACGAGTATTATGATAGCGGAAATGATGGAGTAATTATTGATATGTTAGATCAATATAATTTCTCTCAAATTGAAAATTATAATAATGAAATACAAGATAATGCAATTGATAATATAAAATATTTCTATAAAAGAATTAAAGCGAACTATCTTGATTTTGTTGATATTGGAGAATCTATTGGAAATGATTATGGCGATATAGTTGAATTCTTTTTAAGAATTAATAATGAGAATAAACCCTTGAAAAAAAATCAAATTTTATATTCTTTACTTTGTAAATATTTTGATTCGTATCCAAATGTCAATTTGAAAGATGATTTTGAAAAAATAACAAATTTGCCTGAGTCAAAGCCAATATTTAAAGGACTCGATGGCACTTATGAATTTTTCTTGAGAACAGCTTTGTATATTTCAACAGATCTAATTTTATTTAAAAAAGACACGTTTAAGCAGTCCCATGCAACATCAATTTTAAGTCAATGGAATTTAGTCAAAAAATCATTGGTTTCTACAATAAAGCTAATTAATGAATTAAATTTAGAGAATATAATTACATCTGTAAATTCCATAATTCCTGTTGTTTATCATTTATATAAAAAGAATAACATTATAACAACCAGAGAAAAGAGAGAAATTCTTAAGTATATAGTAAGAGCTCAATTCTCAAATGTATTTGGAAGTCATGGTGACACACTTTTATTAAGTTTCAGAAATGCGCAAAGGCGAGCATTTGAATTAAACGAAAATTATGAATTTTCAGTATTGGAACTAAGCAATGCTTTACTTGATAGAAATGATAACAAAAGACTTCATTTGAGTAAAGATGAAATTATAAGTTTAACTGAATTAAAATATGGCAACGATAAAACAAGGCCGTTGTTAAATTTAATTTATAAAGAATTAAATTTTGGCATTACTACTTTTGAAGTTGATCATTTTCATCCTTCAGCTATTTGTAAATTAAAATCAAAATTGATTTTTAATAATGTAAATGAAGGAGATCATGAATTTATTCGAAGTACATATAACTGTTTGCCAAATTTGCAATTATTAAAGTCTGAATGTAATAATGAAAAAAGAGATAAGCCTATTATTGATTGGATTAAGGGTATAATAAAAGCTGATATTGATTATGGGTGTTTAAATGGAAAAACTAATATTAAAGATTATATTTTAGACAATAAAATTAAGTTACCTGAAGGCGATGAAAATAAAACCGAAGAAGCTGTAATAGCATTTATTTCACTTGACAATTATGTTGACTTTTATAACATTAGAAAAAAATATTTTCAATATATTTTGTGGGACGAGTTAGGGGATGAAAGTTTAACAGAAAATCCATTTGCCTAAATTATTTTTTTGTACTGCTATGTTTTTACAACCGGATAAGCAATTTCACCCCAGTCATGTTGGCTATTTTCAATCATAATGTCAATAATAATAGGTGCAAGCAATTGCATGATATTGCAGGCATCCTTTAATTGTGCTCGGTTTAACTTGGAGTTATAGGTAGACCCACCATGTACTAAAGAATTACGAAGTGTATAAAGCCTTTCGAGTACTATTTCCATTAGACCTTCGATATTTTCTTTTGAAAGACAATTATGAGCAGTTGATATGGATTTATTAAAAGCAGGTAAGTAATCCTCTGTTTCTCCTCGATTGTATTCCCAAAACTTCTCAAAAACGAACTTATTCTCTATTAATACCCTCACTGGACCGCTATATTTCTCCCAAAATAGGTTGTATAGTCTGGTTCGATCAAACTGAACCAGACTAGAGGTAAAATCCCTCAATTTTGCCTTTTCTGGTTTAGAACTAATCCCATTTAAATCCACTGCATAACAAGCATTAAATGCTATCCATAGGGATATGAATTTTATATCCAGATTCCCGTCCTGTTTTTCGGCACTTTTTAGCCAAGAAATTGCCCTATGAAGCCTAATGGTAAGAGTTTCAGGAAGGGTGGAGGCTTTTAGTTTGCGTGTAAGTAGTGAGGGATTCATTTTTAAAAAATTGTTAAATAAATATAACGAAATTTAATAATGAATTATTACCTAATTTACTAACTTCGAAAAGTATGAAATTCATGAACGACAAACTAAAGAAGCATTTGATAATAACAATAAACCTACTTCACAACTTGTAGGTAATATTATTGATATTATTATAACAGATGAAGATCTTGCTTCATTTGGTGCTGTAATTGCTCAGTAAATTTTTCATTACATTTTTATAACTTACACATATCAAATGTGACGGTATTCCCATTCTCTAAATTCTTTATTTTTGAAAGGATCTCTTTAGGTGATTTAGAAATATCAAATAACAAAGTTCTCATAAAATCAATTCGTTCCCCCTTAATCTCATAACTTAGCATTTGGAATTCTTCAATTGAAATTTCCAACATATGAGCCATATAATATTCGTTATCGTTTTCTTCAATTTGTATAGCTAATTCTTTCATTCTTCCCATATTATTTTATTTAAAGGTTATTAGTAAAAAGCCACTCATTACTCAATACATGATATTTTAAATATTGAATCGTATCATTAGGACTAGTTCTTAGTTATAAAGGTTTTCCTTTTAATATTTTTATGATGATTTAATCATTCTAACCCCGCTTCGCCTGCTGGAACTCAATAAACTCCATCATTTCGGCTATACTAAAACTGCTTAAATTTTGCGCGGCGGTTAGTCCTGCTTTTTGAGCCACTAGAACACCGTATTTGCAATCCTCATAACCTTC
>JACCDK011035539.1_pt1 | contig 13054 bp, 3 predicted proteins | sample 7445871 | NCBI WGS metagenome assembly JACCDK01 (sample SAMN15323436, study PRJNA562643) | freshwater metagenome | isolation source: river surface water | place: USA:Blue River Watershed | collected 2017-08-15 | reverse complement strand
TAATTGAACGTTCCAACTGTTGTTGGTGTGCCGCTAATTGTTATGGTATCGGCCAACCATGTTGCTGTTACCCCAGAAGGTAAATTTGTTGTTGTCCCTATACCTGTAGCGCCTCCAGTCACATGAGTAATGGGCGTTAATGGGGTATTAATACAAATAATCGGCGTGGCTGATGCGTTTGTAACGGTATTACTAGGTATTACTGTAATGCTTCCTGTGGCATTAATAATTCCACAACCTCCTAGCATCGGAATTGTGTAAACAAATGTTCCAAGAGCTGTGGGTGTACCACTAATTGTAATGGTGTTTGACGACCAAGAAGCTGTGACTCCCGCAGGTAAATTTAATGCTGTTCCTATACCTGTGGCGCCAGTAGTTGCATGTGTAATCGATGATAATGCTGTATTGACACAAAGTGTTGGAGTGGCAGTAGCAGATGATACACTATTGTTTGAATTCACGGTTATTGTCCCAATTGCATTTACCGTTCCACAACCCCCTGTTAAGGGAATAGCATAATTAAATGTTCCAGAAACTGTTGGTGTACCACTTATTGTTAGGGTATCAGCCAACCAAGTTGCAGTTACTCCGGTTGGTAAATTTACCGGTGTTCCTATACCTGTGGCGCCAGTAGTAGCATGAGTAATCGGTAATAATGCCGTATTTACACATAATGATGGAGTAGTTGAAGGTGTTGAAACCGTATTAACAGGAATAACAACTACGGTGGCACTGCTATTTAAATTTCGAGAACAAAGCGTCACATTTGATGTATCAACAATTTTCACTTTTGTAAGTGTAAAAATGGATGTAGTTGTAAGTGGATTAGAAATTTGTAAAACCCCTAAATTATCAAGATTTCCCGTTTGGATGGGTCCGCCATTAATGGTGTATTCAACCACTGAATTAGGCGTTCCGTTGAAAGTTATGATGCCATTTTCAGTAGCACAAATTGTAGGTGTTGTTGTACTAATCGTAGCATTTGGTATTTCGTAAACTTTAAGTTGAAAACTAGTAATGGTGAAACACCCCGAAAGATTATTTTTTACTCTGGCATATATGGTTTGAGGGTTGGATGTATTGCCATATATGTTTGGTAGTGGAGAAATCCCATCAACAGCATTGGGTGCTGTTAAATAAAAACTGATGGTATTATTCAAAAGATCTGAATTAATTTGGCTCTTCAAACTGTTAAAATCAAAAATTCCAACATTCGGCATATTGCTGCATGATCGAACCTCACCCAATGAATTAGCTGTTGGAGGAATAGGAAATGCCCCACCACTATCCATAGCTGTCCCTGTCCATTGCAATTGAAATCCTCCATCACCAACAGGTCTATCAATTGCGATATAATAAAATTCGCCTGGCAAGACATTTAACCATCTAACAAATCCGTTTCCATTAGCACCAGGACCTGAAGTTGTTGTTACGGTTGTTCCAATCATCCCTGTAACATTACTGGTAAGCCCTGCTAGTGAAGGATTGGTTGTACAACATCTAATAGGTGAACCTAAATTATTACAAGGCCGGTTAGCGCCATACACCCAAAAATCATGATCCACAGATAGGTCTGTATTTAAGGGAGATAAAGTGAACCCAAGGGTTCCTGCATTGACAATATTTATTTTGAGCCAAATAGAGTTGTGTTCAAAACCACTACATCCGGCAACCTCTTGGACTGTTCCAATTCCGGTAGCGTTGGAAGTAAAAGTTCCATTTCCACAAATAGTTATCGCATTTACACAATCGTTAGGCGTTTGTGCAATACAACTGCATGAAATAAAAAGTAGAAAAAGTAGAAATTTTATTGATTTCATTAGGAATTAGTAGGCTTTGATCGGTATTATTCTCTGCAGCAAAGTAATAAATAATAGTAATACGAATGGTATTATTTTTTTACAATAACGAATTCAGACCTTCTATTAACCGCATTTTCTTCTTCTGTACAATTTGAATTACACTTAATTTTAGGTTCGGTAAAGCCATATCCTTTTCCAAAAACGCGATTTTTATTAATCCCTTTTGAAATAATATACTGAACCGTCGCTTGTGCACGTTGCTCTGACAATTTTAAGTTGTAGCTTAAATTTCCTCTGGAATCGGTATGCGATTTGATAGAAATTTCCATCTTTGGATTGGCGTTTAAAATAGCAACCAATTTATCCAATTGTAGGGCACCAACGGGAGTTATGTTTGATTTATTATATTCGAAATACACATCTCCCAAAAGAATTTCATTCGCAGTAACAACGACCTCAATTGGTGTTAATTTTATTGGAACTTCTATTTGATTATTGCTTGATTTTGTTATTGGGAAAGTTACATTTTCATAATTCGGAACTGTAATTTGTAGGGTATACGATTGCGTACATTCCAAATTATAGTTGCAACTTCCTTTCGCATTTGTAACAGTTGCATAAACTATCGTATTATTTTCATCCAAAATAGTAACCTGAGCATTTGCTATAATATTGTTTGTTTTGGCGTCAGTAACGAAAACAATCATTTCTTGTCCACAAATTGGGGTTGCCTCATAAATGGCATCGTTCCCGTTTCTGTTTGAAGAAAAATAGCCTTTATTGATATTGGTATTAAAAGTAAATGAAAAATCATCTTTTTCAGAATTAACAGGCTTTCCAACATTAACGGACGGTGCATTATTTTCTGCTTTAAATATATCCAATCCTCCAAAACCTGACCAACCCGTAGATGCAAAATACAATTCGTTATTGCTTGTGACAAATGGAAAAACTTCTCTTGAAGGCGTGTTAATTTTATCTCCTAAATTAATGGGATTACCGTATCCGTTTTCAGTGATTGCGATTTTCCAAATATCAGACTCTCCCATACCACCTGGCATATTTGAGGAAAAATACAAGGTTTTACCATCTTTACTAAGACTTGGGTGACTAACCGAATAGGAAGTGTTATTGATCGGTAGGGCTTCCATTATTTTCCATTTTCCATCTATTTTTTGGGCTTTATAAATCCCCAATTGCCCTACTTTTACATTGTTTTTTTTGTCTTTATCGAATGTATTCGTGCTGTGACCATCACGAGCAAAAAACATAGTAGATCCATCTTCGCTTATCGTAACGGGTCCGTCATGATAGTTTGAATTCAATTCTTTCACTTCTTCAGCTTCTGAAAAACTACCGTTTGCATTTCGGGTCGATTTAAAAATATCAATATACGGTTCATTCGACCATTTGTCCAATTTTCGACTGTTTCTTGTGCTTACCCAATACAATTCGTTAGCTGCAGTTAATACGGCAGCGTAATTATTACTTTTGGGCTCAGAAAGTGTTGTGGTTTCAATAGTAAATTTCACTTTAGCGTTTTCAGCAGAAATTGTTTGATTTTGTCTTTGAAAATACTCTTTTGATCGCACGTCATTTGGCACTAATGCTGCAAATTTTGACAATTGTTCATTTGCCTCTGTATCTTTACCTAGTGATTTTAATACTTGTGCATATCTAAAATAGGTTTCTGATTCGGCATTTTTTCCTACTGCCTTTTCATACCATTTTGCGGCTTCTGTTGTATTATAAATGTAATAATAACTGTCGGCTAAATTTTGATAAACATGAGGATTTCCTTGTTTATTTTCAATAATTTGAAGGTATGATTTGATAGCATCAACATACTGATAGGATGCAAAAAGTTGATCGGCTTTTTTTACGGTACCAACTTGTGCCAAGACAATTCCTGATAGGAATACCAAACTTATTGTAATATATTTTTTCATTTTTATGTAATGAATTTAGAAAAATCGAGGTGAAACAGATACTTTTTTCATTGGATTGATATCAAATAACAACATGATCTCATGTGAAGCAGTTGTTGAAACATCTAAATTAGAAGTGATATAATCATAGGCATATCCAATTTTTAAAGTGGGCGTGATGGCAAAATTTACTAATGCTCCAAATGAATCTTCTAATCGATAAGAGAGCCCAGCTTCTAGTTTGTCATAGAACAAAGTGTTGGCAGAGATATCTATAGATAATGGCGTATTAAAGGCTGATTTTGCCATAAATGAAGGTTTAAATTTAATAGCCTCAGACACCTGAAATACATAACCCCCTGTTATAAAAAAATGCTGTTTCTCACTACCAAATTGGTATGCGTTACCATTTTCTCTCAATTCAAGATGTTTGGCTTCTAGCAAGTTTGGAATAGAAGCTGCTATATAGTATTTATCGGAATAAAAAAATAAGCCGGTACCAATGTTAAAGTAGATATTACTCGAATTTTCTCGAAAAGCGACATCGTTTGGCTGCGGCACAAAACCGTTACCGATTTCACTGAACAACCCTACATTATGAAATGTTAATCCCGATTTTAACCCTAATGCCAAACGATTTTCACCTCCTAAATTTAAAGTATATGAAAAATCTCCGTACACATTATTTTCTTCAACGGGCCCAATTTTATCTGACACCACTGACAATCCTAAACCTACATTTTTACCTACAGGGCTGTGCATGGAAAGCGTCGCTGATTTAGGGGCTCCTTCAACTCCAACCCATTGTTGTCGGTATAAGAGCCCGAACGATAAGCTTTCTTTAGAACCTGCATAAGCAGGATTCATAATATTCATATTATACATGTATTGTGTATAATGAGGATCTTGTTGTGCTTGTGATTTAAGCGTAAATAATGCAAAAAACACAAAAAATATACAATTATTTTTCATAAGTAACTAGCTATTATTGGTGGATTACAAATATTTCCTCCATTAAAAATCTAAAAGAATTAATATTGATTGTTAATATATACCCACCCTGTTTGTGTTTTTCCATTTGCAAGGGAAATACTATAAAAATAGGTTCCATCGGGTAAGTTTTTCCCATCCGTTGTTGCTCCTTTAAATTGATTGGTATAACTGCCTTTAAATGTAAATACCTCCATTCCATATCTATTGATAATGCTTAAGGATTTAACCCCTAAACCTGTTAAATCAAAAGTATCATTATCACCATCATTATTTGGAGATATCCCTCTTGGGATTTCACCACAATTGTTGGCGTCTACCACATAAGTCCCTTGTTTAATGCACCCTGCCGCATCAACATTCACTGCTATTGTAAATGGATAGGCAACTGTAGAAGTACTCTCTACATATTGATTTACATTAAATTGGTTGGAATTGGTACCAATGGTGTTTCCATTTGCATCTTGCCATATGTAATTTACTCCAGACATATCAAATCCATTAGTAGGTATTACATTAATGAACATTGTGTTATTTTCACAACTGCTTTCTAGGGTATAAGTTGCTTCATTTGAAACGCCAACAGTTGCTGTATAAGTTCCAGTTTGTCTACAACCACTACTTGGCAAATTATATACTACTTGATAGTTGCCTACTAAACTTGAACTTAAATTAATTGCGCCTGTATTGGCATCAATTGACAATCCGCTTGGAGTTGCTGTAAAAGTTCCTCCTGTAACAAAACCAGTCGCAGGTTCAAATACAGGATTTGCGCCATTTTTACAATACGCTAATGCATCATATTCAAATTGAACAACAGGAGAAACAGATGGATTCACTACAACTTGAATAGGAACTCTAGGTCCTATACAGCCCGTAGCATCAACTAATGCTACATAATAGTTTGTTGTAGTTGCAGTAGTTGTAGACGGTACGGGAGCCGTACTTGTTCCTGTTCCCGTTGCCGGGTCGGTAAACCATTGCAACGTAAAGCCAGTCGGGGCATTGGCAGTCAAAGCCGCAGCAGTCTGAGTGGTACAATATGTAATTGGTGTGGTCACTGTTGGAACAGCAGTAACTCCTAATCGAGTAATTGTAATTGATTTTTCACAATACCTTGTTTTCCATGTGAAGGTGTAAATCCCTGGGGTATTAATTCCTGAGATAGTTGTATTCATACTGTTTGGATTAGCAATAGTAGCTACAGCTGGATTGGAAGAACTTGCGATCCACTGTCCTACTCCAACTGCTTGAACATTTACTGAAGATTGTGTACATTGTAAAGTAGTGTTCGCGGTAATGATATCTGTATTGGGTTTAAAATTTGCTGCATCTAAAATATGACCAATAATATTTTCTTTTGTTCGGAAAATAAAACGCGTCGTATTTTGTCCTGCTGGAATTGTATAACTTCCTTGAATTAGTTGCCAAACCAAACTATTTGCATCATGTTCTCTAATTAATGTAAACGGTCCAGATGGTGGTCCAGCGAAAAGTTGTACAGTTGTAGCAGCAGTTCTTGTTGCACTAGCAAAACTATAGTCCATTTTTATTATTTCTGACGTATCAAAATCTTTGTATAGTCCTTTAATGTTTGGATCACTTGGATTCCATGCAGCAGCACCATCTTGTATCAATTGTACACACTGTCCACCTGAATATGGTGTAACATTTAATGAATTGTTCTGCTCTTGAAAGAACATTTGTCCGGCTGCAGTATTGACACGCCATCCAGGTATCACTAATGCATTGAGTATTGTAGAAATACCGGTTACATATTGCATCGGTAATTTTTCAAAATCATAATTGAATGCATTCATCGCACACAAATCTGTTGGAGTTGTAATACAAATTTTGAATTTTTTATTATTGGCAATAGAACTATCTAATTTTAATCTTATTTTATAGGTACTGCCTACAATCAATTCTGTACTGTACATAGTAACCATTGAATTATTTTCACTACACCCCTTTTCCAATAATGTACCATCTGTTTGAAGTTCATATAATGACATGATTATTTTCGGCCAAGGTCCTTCATAAGAAGAAATATAATAATTTCCTGGAGTAAAATCGCTTAATTCAATTGTATGAACTCTAGAAGCTGCCACAAAATCAAACCACACATCGCCACCGTTAATTCCGCCACAAGTTGTAGGGGTTGTCGAAGCAGTTGCACCAATAAATGACACATTTTCACCCGACACATTACATTGTTGGTCGGAATTGATTTGTAAGGTAACTGAAGTAGTTGGTTCGTCATTTCGAACATACACTTTCGGCCCAGACCAATGACTTTTGTTTGTACTACTACAAAGGGCACGAACAAAAAACTCATAAGTACTTGTTGTAGTATTGACAAAATCGGATGCCACAGGAGTATAACTTGGTGAATTCACAACAATTCCAGATTGTGGCAACGTTCCATTATCAGCAGGCTGAATAAATACTTCCCATTGTGTTTCTGTACCACCTGGAGTCCAAGAAAGCACTCCTTGATTGCTGACCGCTAGGTTGGTGGGTCGCGGACATGAAATTGGCCCACAACTAGCAAACCCACTATAAATATTTGTGTTTACTGTTCCTAAACCTAAGGGACTGGTCCAAATAATAGTATTATTCGCATCTCTAATAATTATTTGAGCTTGTGAATATTGAACACCACTTCCCAATCCTTCCCAATATAAATCAAAAGCAACACCTGAGCATAAGAATACTGGATAATCTATAGTAGTTTGTCCAAAACCAGGGAATTCTAACACCTGTGAAACAACTCCGTTTTGCATCAAATTTACGCTTCGTGTTACTTGACCTGTATTACCACTAATCGTTGTAATGGTATATTGACAAACATTGGTTACATCACATTTAGTAGTAAATTCAAAAGGACCAACCCATGCACTTTGTGAAGTTCCACTACATATTGCTCTTATATAATACTGATATTGAGTCGCAGGAGTTAATCCTGTAATGGTCTTAGGATGTGCAGTAGCAGTAGTTAAATATTGTGGTAACGTATTCCCGCTTGGTGCAGGAGTGCCAAAAGGTTGTACCGAAATTTCCCATGAAGTTTCGGCTCCTACAGTTTCCCAATTTAAGGTGACCGCTGTATCTATAATATTGGTTGCCGTTACATTAATAACTGGGGGACAGCTAGGAATGTCTTCAATAATAACATTATCAATAAATGTATATTGACTTCTATAGCCCCAAGGATTAGGAGGAAAATATGGGGTATGAAAAGCCAAATTAATATTTGTAGGTGCCGTAATTCCTGTCAAATTAATGACCATTTCTCTGTATTCTTCATTGTTAATTATTTCATGAACAACATCAACATTTAATGGACCTGCTACGGTAGCTGTAGCTGCTGATGCCATTGTTATAACATTGCCCGTAATACCCGTTACAAGAACATGATACGGTATTGGATTATTCATAATGTGCAACATATCACCTACTCTAATACCTTGAGCAGATGTCACTGTTATAGTATTACTACCCAATACAGTTCCGGTTGAATTAGTAGTTGCCAACAAAGTATTTTCATATAAAATGGTTGTAAACTGATTCGTTGCTATTCCGTTGGTAGAAAGCATTACTTTTAAATCTTCCTCAAAAAATTCATCATATACTTTATAATAAAAACGCAATCTTTGGTTTGGATTAACTGTAATTGTAGGCGTAATTAACCAATCGTTATTATTTCCATTATTTCCGGTAAATAAAGCTGCCATTTGGTCTCCAAAAATTGGATTAACCGTTTGATTTAAATTCCAATCGTTTGTGTCGCCATTTCCATTTACGATTCTCCAACAACTTTCAGTAGTTGAATCAGAATTAAAAGTTTCTAAAAATGGAGTTGGTAATGCATTACAAGTAGTTCTAAAAGTTAATGGCCCTATCCATTGACTATTCCCATTACTGCCACCACAAACAGCTCTTACATAATATTCATAATTGGTGTCTTGAGTTAAACCCGTAGCATTAAATGTTGGAGTAGTATTTACAGTAGTTCCTGTTCCCGAAGGGATGCCACTTCCGGCAGTTTGAACCACCACTTGCCATTGTGTTTCTATATATCCAGCCGTCCAACTTAAATTTGCAGTTGATGCCGTTACAGCATTGACCAATAAATTTCCAGGATTTGGACAAGGAGGTGCGTCTTCCACATAAACATCATCAATCATCATGATCCCTGAGTTACCAGGATTTGTCATAGTAGGTGGCACTCTAAATGCAATATAAGTAGTACCCGTACCTGTAAATAATACCGATCTTTCTTCATAAGCTAAATTAACAAAGTCAAAGGATGGAATTAATACGGTATACGAACTAAAATCTGGAGTTGATGACATTAACACTTCAACATTTCCTCTAGGAGTTGGATTAAATATTCCATTCACAGCACGATGACTGAAACGAAGTCTTTTAAGTCCCACTGCGTTTATTGGAGCACTTATTAACCAATCGTCAAAGACCGTGAAAGGTTGGGACATTGTCGATGCTGCTCTAATGCTGGCCTCGGTAGCTTCAATTCTCCATTGTGTTAAACCACCATCTACGTTATTTACTGACCAACAGAATTTTTTGGTATTGACATCCGTATCGTTTAAACTTTCATAATATGGCGTCGGTTGAGCGATGCATAATGTATTGAAGTTAATCGGTCCTACCCATGTACTTCTTAAGGTTGAAGAACAAACCGCTCTCATATAAAATTCGTAACGCGTAGACGGATTTAAGTTGGTTAATGTGAACGGATTTGTATTAACAATTATTCCAGGTGCAGAAGGAATTCCTGTACCAAGAGGTTGGGCTACTAATTCCCACTGTGTATTGTTGTATCCATTTGTCCATGAAATTGTCGCCGAAGTACTTGTTATTGATCCTGGTGTTACTATTGGATAACTAGGCTCAGAACAAGCTGGTAAATCTTCAATATAAACATCATCAAAATAAGTCTGAATTCCTGTTTGAGTAGCGCCTGCCGGTAATACCCATGCAATGTTAACATTACCCGTAATATTAGGCAATGGAACAACCATTTCAATAAAATTATATGCGGTTGTATATGCGGCTAACGGCACTAATACTGTCGTAAAGTTATTCGCCCCAATACCGGTAGTTGATAGCCTAATTTCAAATGATCCAGGCCCACCAGTTGGGTTATTAACGATTGGTCCCCAATTGCCATAAATATTGTATTTAAATCGAAGCCTTTTTTGATTAATTCCGTCTAATTGAAACTGTGGAGAAACCAACATGTCGTTAGAATTTTGAGGTCTAATTCTTGCCACGGGTTCGCTATTAGCACTATTTCCAAAAGTGAAAAAATTTAAATCATTATTTAAATTTAATTGCGACCAACAGTCCGTCTCAGAACTATTTGTAAAACCAGTATAATAAGGAGGTGTAAAAACAGTACACAAAGTAGTAAATGGAACAGCTGCTGACCATGGTCCTGGTACACCATTACAAACAGAACGAACAAATAAATTGTAATCTGTATTCGGAAGTAATGATGTCACCAAATTATTACTGTTCGTATTGGTTGATAAAAGCGGTGTAGCACTCGTAGGGACGCCTGAAGCTACAGGTAATACTACATATTGCCATGAACTTACTAAGTTTGCTACGTTACCCCAAGAAAAATTTGCACTGGTTTGTGTTAAATTGTTATACGTGGTGTTAGTAGGTGATGGTGCTGGACAACTCGACCCACTAACCGTAAATGTAAAACAAATACTCGCATTACTTGTTGCAGTGCGTTGATACGGTGATGACATGACAATAACATAGGTTTGCCCTGCTTGAACATAAAAATTCGAAATCTGACTGGTTAAACTTTCAGTACTACTAGTTCCAGTTTTAATGGCCGCCAAACAAGAAACGCCAACATCTGCACAACTGTTATATACCATAACACTGGAACTCCCATTGTAACAAGCATTTGGTCCACCTCCAGAAACAACAGAAACTGCCTGAGTAATCTCAATTAATCCTGAAGTGGTTGGGGTATAGTTAAAAAACAAATGATTCCCTAATAATTGGTTATTTGTTCCAGTTGGAAAACAATTTGAGCCAACAGTAGTATATGGAGTATAATCGGTTAACGAATAGTAATTGGCTAAATTTGAACTCAACACATAGGGTGCTGTGGATACATCTGAGGGAATTACAATTGGAGTGCCACAATTTAGCCCCAATAAAGAGGTTCGAACTGGGAAAGGCCCAGCCCAAGCACTTGAAGTTGTTCCATCACAAATGGTTCTAACATACACATCATAATTGGTTCCATTTGTTAAACCTGTTGCGGTATAAGACAACCCAGTTGGTGTTCCTGTAGCAGCTATTCCTGCGCCTTGAGGCACTATTTGAATCTCGAAATTTGTTGCTGAAGGATGTGTCCAGTTAATAACTCCACCCATTGCAGTCATTGTAGCGTTGATGCCCGTTATTGGTGCACAACTTTCAATTACCCTAACATTATCTACAAACCAACTATCGCCGCTGGTATTTGTAGTTCCTGTTTGATTGGTAATGGCTACAAATGCGATGTAAACCGGAACTCCAATAGGTAACGATGCAACGTTTACAATTTTCTCTTCATACGTAGTAGCTGAAACATTTAATTGTGCTTCTGTCCATGTTTGTAAAACAACATTAAAACTATTTAAATCGGGTTGATTGGCAGTAGACAATCTTAATTCATAAGTTGTACCTCTATTTGTAAAACTTCCTTGTTTGGTATGAAATCTGATTTCAGTTGCTTGAGGAGTCAAAAATTGAGGGGATATCATAAAATACTCAGCAGTAGTACCAACTGTATTATTTAATGCCGGATTAACTACAGCACCTGGCGTACCTAAATACCCTCCTGTTGCTGTTGTTGCCGCCCAATTGTTTACAACGGTTTGATTACTGCTAATTGACCAAGTGGAAGGAATCCCACTATCAAAATTTTGCAACGCCAATTGCGAAAAAGCAAAATTTGTAAACAAACCAAATGTAACGAACAATAATAGGGTTGTTTTAAGGTTTTGAGATTTTAAAACAACTAACATTTTAAAAATTGAAACTACTTTTTGCATTTTATGTTTTGTTAATTTGCTAGTATAGAAAACATTAAGTGAGGCAATGTAAAATTGCCTCACTTACTATCATACTATTAATATTTATTTTTTAATCATTTTAATCGTTTGAACTTTTTGTTCAGAATACACTCTAAGTATGTAAGTAGCACTACTTAACTCACTAAAATCTGCTTGAATACGATTTGAATTATTGGTTATCGATTTAATCAATTGACCTAATATGTCATAAACTTCAATTTTTGTAATTAGCTCATTTGCACTAATATTTAATTGATTTTCAACAGGATTTGGATACACCACCAAGTTATTAATTTCGTTGGTAGCAGTACTTAACGTAATGCTTACAGTAACCGCTAAAGCTGAACTGCTAATACATCCAGCAGTTGATACACTAACGGTATAATACGTAGCTCCTGAAACTAAAACAGTTCCTGCTGGTAGTGGGTTAATGTTTGCTAAAGCATTAGCTAGAGTTGCATACCAATTCCCATTTGAACCTGTAACTACAATATCCTCTATGGTTACATCACTCGCAACACCTCCAACTAAATTTTGATTTGTATTTCCTGTTGGTGCCGCTGGTGCTGGTAATATAGTAGCATTGGTAAACGAGGCACTCGATGATGTACAATTCGAATTCGCTGCTGTTACCGTATAGGCCGTTCCCGCTGTTGCTCCTGTAATTGCGCCTCCTGTTCCTACTGAAGGACCTGTTGGACTAAATGTATAGGTTAAACCTGCATCATAATTAGATAATGTTGTCGTACCGGCTGCTGAACATGTAGCTGCTGTTGAGCTAACTGTTGGCGTAGCTGGTGCCGCTAAAATTGTTGCATTGGTAAACGAGGCACTCGATGATGTACAATTCGCATTCGCTGCTGTTACCGTATAGGCCGTTCCCGCTGTTGCTCCTGTAATTGCGCCTCCTGTTCCTACTGAAGGACCAGTTGGGGCAAATGTATACGTCAAACTTGCGTTGTAGTTAGAAATTGTTGCCGTTCCAGCTCCTGAACATGTAGCTGCTGTTGAGCTAACTGTTGGCGTAGCAGGTGCCGCTAAAATCGTTGAATTGGTAAACGAGGCACTCGATGATGTACAATTCGCATTCGCTGCTGTTACCGTATAGGCCGTTCCAGCTGTTGCTCCTGTAATTGCGCCTCCTGTTCCTACTGAAGGACCAGTTGGACTAAATGTATAGGTTAAACTTGCATCATAATTAGATAATGTTGTCGTACCG
>JACCDK010117160.1_pt1 | contig 13054 bp, 18 predicted proteins | sample 7445871 | NCBI WGS metagenome assembly JACCDK01 (sample SAMN15323436, study PRJNA562643) | freshwater metagenome | isolation source: river surface water | place: USA:Blue River Watershed | collected 2017-08-15 | reverse complement strand
TTTGGTCTCGATCAGTTAGCACACCAAGTTACCTACTTAGCTATGGTAGGTTATCTACTACTTTAATACACCTAAAAATCCGTTTAAATACTGTTGTAAACTCTCAAGGAGCGACCATGAAGAGAACATTAGTATTGATCGGAGCATTATTTTTAGCTTCAACCGTCAATGCGGAATTAGTACACCAATTTAAAAATCCTGCCTTTAGTGGACAAGGATGGAGTAGTCACGCATTAACTATCGACAGTATTGAAAAAAGTCGTCGAGATCAAATTGAAGCAGACCGTAAAGCAGCAATTGCAAAAGCAGAAGCTGAGTTATTAAACACACCATTAAACAGATTTATCAGTTTGTTTCAAAGTCAAGTTTATGCACAGATTGCTACACAATTAAGTAATAACCTATTTCAAAACCGATGCCAAGCGGCAGACGGTAGTGCAATTCCAGGATGTGTAAATCCAACTACTGGGACATTTAGCTTAGATGGCAACACTATTACGTGGAACAAACAAAATGATAAAGTTGTTCTAACGGTTGTTGATGCAAAAGGAACTGTGACAACTGTTACTGTACCTATTGCAAGTTTTGGATTTTAAGGAGCGAAAATGTTTAAGTTATCAATTATTAGTTTAGCGATGATGGCACTAGTAGGCTGCTCCACTATTAGGCCATTAGGCAATGTTGAAATAAAAGAAGAAGCAAAGGTAAGCGGAACTATAAACAAAAGTTTCGACTCTGTACCTGCTCCGGCCGGTGCACCAGTAGTAGTTGCCGTTTACAGTTTTAAAGATCAAACAGGACAGCGTAAGCCAAGTAACACATTGAGTTTATTCTCAACAGCAGTTACACAAGGAGCTGAAGCATATTTAATTAAGAGTTTACAGGAAGTTGGCAACCGACAGTGGTTCACTGTAGTTGAACGAGTAGGGCTCGACAACTTACTAAAAGAGCGTCAGATGATCAGACAAACACGAGAGATCTATGACGGTGATAAGGCCAAAATGTTACCTCCAATGACTCTAGCTGGGGTCATTCTTGAAGGTGCTATTGTTGACTACAACAGCAATACACTTACAGGCGGTACAGGAGCAAGATATTTAGGAATTGGACCTTATACTCAATACACACAAGACCTGGTGGTTATAAGCCTACGTCTTGTAAGTGTTACTACAGGAGAAATCTTAACTACTGTAACAGTAGAAAAGAATCTTCTGAGCACCGCAGATGGTGTAACGGCGCTACGATTCTTTAACCAAGCAACTCGTGCGTTCGAATTTGACAGCAGTCAGACTTTTAACGAGCCAGGCAACTATGCATTGCGTAGTGCTGTAGAAACAGCAGTAGTAGAACTTATTAACAAAGGCGAGCGTCAAGGACTTTGGAAATTTAAGGAGAAACCCAATGAGTTGGTTCAGAAGGAGACCCCAGGTAAAGGAGCCGCAACGGCATCTTCCTCATCACAGAAACAGTCCAATAAGCCAGAAGCTGTGGGAGGAGACACAGTTGAAACAAATGCCGTTGACGGATCAGGACGACCAATCCGTTCAGCAAAATAAAAGGAGCGTGGACAAAGAATAATAATTTGTCTAACGTATTATAGATGAAAAAAACAATAATAACAATGATGTTAATGGTAGCTTTTCCTGTATTTGCACAAAGCGTTGCAGTAACAGCACCAAGTACAAATGCCCCAGTTAGTCCGGTACTAACTGTGAGTGCTAATGCTGTAAGTGCATTAGGAGCGAATACAACAAACCGTGTGTTTGTTGATCAAAGCGGTGAGAATCCTGATATTAGTATTACACAAACTGGTGTTGGTAATACAGTTGGTTCAAATGCTACATACACAAAATCAATAACAGGAATTCCACAACGACTAAATGGACAAACACCTGCTACAAGAAGTTTTACTGTTGACACACCTATGTACTTACGTGGTGCCGACCAAGATATTACTTTGATACAGACAGGAAATAATAACACCATCAGCTTACGTGCCGAAAATCCTACAACAAGTGGAGACGGTGTAAGCATTAACATTCAGCAAATTGGTAACAGCAACTTCGTTGATGCAAGTTGCGGCGGTGGTGCCACAGTAGGCGGTACAGCCTTAACAACTTGTAAAGATGCAACTATCAGTTGGAAGTGGACTGGAGACAGCAACGTCTTACAATTTAAAGGTACTGGCGATAGTTTAAACAGTCAAGTTGAAGTAACTGGTAATAGCAACGAAATGTACATTGATGCTGTCGGTGACAAACACAGTCAAGTAATCAAAGTTGCCGGCGACTACAATGTGTTTAATATTACACAAACTGCAAACAGTACTAACGGATCTAGTGTATGGGTCGATCTAACAGGAAACAGCAACAAGTTTGCAATTAGCCAAGCAGGTACACAGGATAATGTTATACACATTAAAAGTGTAGCTAATACAGGTAATTGGAACATCGTACAACGTACAACACCTTAAGGAGTAGGCAGTGAAGGCTCTACTGGCTGCATTGTTTTTTGTTGCAACCGCAGCCCACGCACAGATAGGTAGCATTACGGAATTTTCTGGTAGTGCTACTATTAAGCGTGGAAAAGAAACCATCTCTGTACAAAAAGGCACAGCCGTCGAACAGAATGATAAGATTGAAACTAAGAACGGCAAATTAAAAATCGTATTTAAAGACGACACTAATGTTACTGTCACAGAACATAGTAGTTTAGTCATAGACGATTTTGTCTACGATCCAAAGAGTGGCAAAGGTAGTCTAGGTATGAAAGCCACAGGCGGAACAGTTCGTTATGTGTCTGGAGCTATTGCCAAAGACCCTAAACAGGTAAAAATCAACACACCAACTGCGGCTATTGCTGTTCGAGGAACAGACTTTGTTATGAGTGTTAATGAAGTTGGGTCAAGTATGGTTATTCTTATGCCCAGTTGCGATTGGGAATCTAGTGCCCTGAAGGGACTAAGTTGCACGACTGGCGCTATTGATGTAGAAAGTGGTCCTAATTTAGTATCGATGAATAGACCATTCCAAGCTACTCTAGTTGAATCCGCCGGGCAACCGCCAACACCCCCAATTACAGTAAACTTGTTTGGTTCAACAATAGGCAATAACTTGCATATTGCGCCTCCTAAGACCACCGCTGGGTCAAATGTTGTGGCCGCTGCAAGGGCCGCCGCACAAGCAACTGGGGTGATTAAAGAATACAAAAGAGACGACAAAGAAGAGCACCACGACCACGAAAAACAACATGTTGTTTCAAAACAACACGATGGTCATCAAAGTTCTTCTGATAGCGAAAAAACAAAAATTACAACAGGTCTAGATGACGAAGCCAGCACCATTGCAGGACAAACGGCGGCAGTTGGAGAAACAGAGAATCCAAATTTATTTGCACTTTATTCAGATAAATCTCAAACAAAACAAATTGGCTGGATGTATGAAAGTCTAAGTCCTAATGGTCGTAATTATGCAAACGTTACACAGATGATGGGTACACAGATACAAGTTACAATTACACAGGACATGCAGACTGTAAGTCATAATTTTAGCGGCGGCCGAGCCCAAGGACAGATTGTTATCAATCAAACATACCGATGAAAAAAATATTTTTAATCTTGATGTTGTTGTGCTCTAATGCATTTGCTGCCATCACTGATGGTAAGTTTGGTATTAATCAAATATTTGACGTTCAATATTATTGGAGCGGTACAACACTTAACGCTAGTAACTTTATTGCACCTTATAACAAAAACTTTCAAACAGTGACAGTTACCGCAGGGCAATACTTTCAATTCTTTGCCAGCACAACTAATCCAGGCAAGTATGGATTAAAGTTAATGAACAGTGACGGAACACAGCACAGCATTGTACACGATTACGGTGACATCACTGCTCTAGGTAGCGGTGCTATTTTTTACATTGGATCAGGATTCTTTGGTAACGTTATTTCAACAGCACAAGGATATAACGACGGTGCTAGTGCTACTTTTACTAACATGGATACTAGCGTATCTAGCAGTGATTTAAATTCATATACATTTCCTAGTTCCACACCACGTGCTGCTGGACAAACTGCGGCTCCTGCAACACCAACAGTAAATTGGCAAGTAATTAGAACTACCAGTAATCCAGTTGTTATTAGTAATATATTTCCTACTAGTAATAACAGCCCAGCAGGCGAAGGTGCTACTAATGCATTTGATGGAAACACGGGCACAAAATACCTAAACTTTGACAAAAAGAATGCAGGTGTTACCGTAAGATTAAATCAAGGTCGTGTAGTTCAAAAATTCACATTAACTACTGCTAACGATTTTAGCGGCCGTGATCCTACAAGTTACAAGTTATATGGCAGTAATGACGGTGTTAATTGGACACTGATCAAGCAAGACAGTCTAAGCCTAAGTGAGACACGCTTCTGGACCAGCCCAGAAATATCAGTAGCAAATACTACTGCCTATGTCTATTATTATATTTTGTTTCCTACAACTAAGTCGGGAGATGGTTGCGGATTGAACTGTGACTCGATGCAGATAGCAGAAGTTACTTATTACTACGATTTAAATGATGGTGTGACTAGTTCAGACCTAGCCGCAGGATCTACCCCATCTAATCCAGGCCAGCCTGGTAGTGTATGTAGTGATTGTTTTTCAAGTGAAATTACAGCCGCTCAACAAGCATTATTAGATGCCGCACGAGCAAGGCGTAATTCGATTACAACAGGAAATAAAGTTTATATTCAATCCGACGGATCTAGCCCAACAGTCACTATCGAACAAGTAGGAAGTTGGAATCAGATACAAGGTCTTGCTGGTGCCGGAACCTATGCTACTTTTAACGGTTTTGGTGGATCCCTTAATATTAAACAGGGAGACACACTATCTGGTCGTAATTTAATAGAACTAGGAGTTTCTGGTAACGGAAATAGTGTAACGATAAGCCAGGCTAGAAACACAACAACCGGAGCAGTTGACGGGCAAGAAAGCGGCGGGCATGTTCTTCGTCTTAGCGTCTCTGGAAATTCGGGAACTTACATACTACGTCAAGGTAACGACGGCGGATCTAATAGTGGTCATTTTTTAAATTATACTATGTCTGGTGGCGGCGGAACACACCAAGTAACTCAAAGTAATAACGGAGAGAAGCTAGCGTTCATTAATATTTCTGGCAATTATAATAACGAAACTGTTGTACAAAGCGGCACGGGCAACCACTTTTTAGATTTAACTCTCACAGGTAATAACAATAGTGCCAATATCACACAAACTGGTAGTGGAAGTCATAAAGCAACTATTAGCTTGATTAATGCAGGAGGCGCCAGTAATGCTACACTAATACAACAGGGTAGCACTCCACAAATATATAGTATTACACAGCAATGTGCTAACTTATCAGGGTGCTCGGTCTCGGTAACCCAAGGAAATGGGCCTTAATGGAAATGGAAGGTTTAATTACATTCTTGTCCTGAAAAACGACATAAATACACATATAACTTAACCTATTTAAGGAAACAAAATGGCACAAGAATTTTTAGTAGAAACCTTTGTCTGGAGCCCAGGCATGAGGAAGAAAGAATTTAGATTCGATACCTTAGATGCTGCAAAATCGTTCGCTGATGACGAAGCTGATCATTATCATGTTATTAAAGTATGGAATGAAAACAATAAGAATGTTTATACCAAACGAACTTTAACAACCTTAGCAGAAGATCCTAATCGATCACATGCTGAATTCTTGCTTGCAGCCAAGACATTTGCACAAAAGGGTGAGATGAATCCGCGATTTGTTACAGACACTGGATTGTTGGTAAATGCTCCAAATCCAAGTTTGGCAGCTTTTAATCCAGAACCCTTGCCTATGACAAACGTGCTACCAATTCCACCAGAACCCGATACAAACATTCCTTTAGTACAAGCATCTGAGCCTGTTCCTCCTCCAGAGAACATGCCTGAATAATGAAGAAGGTTCTGTTAAATCCATGGACAGCATTAGTAACGCTGTCCATTGTTGCTCTTGTACGTTTTTTTGATCCTAGCTTTGTAGAGTCAGTTAGACTTCGCTATTTTGATCAACTAATTATTAATCAACCTAAGAAAGATGTTCCTATTCACACAGTGAATATTGACGAAGCAGCCTTAGACAAATACGGACAGTTTCCTTTCCCTAGAGACATATACGCTGACATAATCAAAGATTTGTACAAGCGAGAAGCAGGCTTAGTTGTATTCAACGTACTAATGCCAGAACGAGATCGTTTTGGTAAAGACGGCGTTCTAGCAGAAACTATCAAACAACATCCGGTAGTTCTGCCTGCACTAGGACACACTAAAGGTAAAAATACCGATCGCGGTAGCCCTGTGCAGTTAGTGGGCCAGGATCCTAGTGGCAAGTTTGTAGAGTACCCTGGATTGATTAATTCTGTTGATAAGATTTCTGAACTGGCGGCTGGAGTTGGAGTCGTTAATACTTTCCCAGAAATTGACGGTGTTGTTCGTCGTATGCCATTAGTAATTGCCGCAGGTGAAAATGTACACCCTGCACTTAGCTTAGAAACCATACGTGTGGCTGCACAAGATCGTATACAGGTTAAAGTAGGAGACACAGGAGTTGAAGCTGTACGTGTTCCTAAAATAGGACGTATTAACACAGATAACCTAAGTCGTATTTGGATTGATTGGGCAGGCCGGCCAGCAGAACATAGTCTAGCAGAATTGCCAAAAAGTTTCAACGGCGGTATAGTTATTGTAGGTCTTAGTGCCGCCGGATTGGCTAACCCTGTAGGTACAGCCGCAGGCGAAGTTTGGCCTCATTATCTACAAGGTGCTGTCGTAGGCACAATGATGACTCAGACTAATATACAGCGTCCGGTTAGTGCAGACGAATACGAATTATACGCAATACTGGCATTTGGCATTGCGTTAATCTTTTTAATGAGGTGGACTTATGTTGGGATTGCGGCAACTGTTATTGTTATTGGCGGGATTATTGCTGGCAGCATGTATTCTTACAGTAACTTCTTATTTTTATTTGACGCAACTGCCCCAGCAGTTGGCTTGGGACTGGTCGCTTTGCACGCCTACATGGTCAAATTCGTCAGCGAATTCTTACAAAAGCAACAGATCAGAAAACAATTCCAAAGCTACCTTAGCCCCGATTTAGTTGCTAAACTAATTAAAGATCCTAGCTTGTTAAAACTAGGTGGCGAAGAAAAAGAACTTAGTATCATGTTTACTGACGTTCGTGGTTTTACCAGTATCAGTGAACACTACGGGCGCGATGTTCAAGGATTGACCAGCATCATGAATAGATACATGACTGCGATGACACGTACAATTTTAGAAACAGGCGGTACACTGGACAAATACATCGGCGATGCACAGATGGCTTTCTGGAACGCACCGCTCGATGAAACAAAGCATTGTAAAGATGCAGTTGAAGCTGGTTTGCAAATGTTAGGGAGTTTAGATGCGTTTAATGACAGTATTAGAGAAGAAGGTGTTCCACCCTTTGGCATGGGTATTGGTATCAATACTGGCATTGTTGTTGTTGGCAACATGGGCAGTGAGCAACGGTTTGATTATACTTGCCTTGGCGATGCTGTCAATCTTGCATCCAGACTTGAAGGACAGAGTAAAAACTATGGTGTCCTCATGGTTCTTGGTCCCATAACTGCTGAACGCTTGGGCGACGAATATTTCACTATTGAATTAGACTGTATTGCAGTTAAAGGTAAAAAAGACGGTGTAAACATTTTTACAGTATTCTATAATCCTAAAGATGCAGAAGAACTAAAAGAATGGCAACACAAGCGAGAAGTTCATGACCTCATGTTAGAGTACTATCGCAAACAACAATGGGATAAAGCCATTGCATTAATTACAGAAGTACTAAGAGGCTCTTTTAATAAAGGGATGGATCATTATTATGAACTATGGCTTGAACGTATTGAAGAAATGAAAGCTGCTAACTTACCAGCTGACTGGGATGGCGTATTTCGTGCTACCAGCAAGTAATGATGTTTACTTCTGGTGGTACGACGAGTCGGTTCGCTGGTTCTTAATTTGGTATTACTGGCCAAATTTTGTCATGGGCAATTCGGACGACATTAGCCAATGGATTAGCTCTGTGAGCCTTAATGGTGTTAAACTTCATAATATTTGTAACCCAAATAAAATATGAAAAAAATATTTTTAATTCTATTGCTAATCTCTTCACCTGCAATGGCTCAACAGATTACGGCAACTAGTTGGTTAGTAGCCGATGCTAATGGTCGAATTATCGAAAGCCAAAATGCATCAGAGAGCCGAAGTATTGCAAGCATTACCAAATTAATGACTGCCATGGTAGTGCTAGATGCCAAACAAGACCTCGACGAGTATATCAAGCCCTATACTCGAAAAGAATTACTACAACTAATGTTAGTTAAATCGGATAATCAAGCTGCCGATAAACTTTGCGAAACTTATCCTTACGGCCGATCAGCTTGTATTGCAGCCATGAATAATAAAGCACAAGAACTTGGATTAGCTAACACTAGATATGCAGACCCTAGCGGCCTTAATATTATGAATATTAGTACAGCTGAAGAACTTGTTAAAATTGTAATAGCATCTAGCAAATATCCAGAAATCGTTGAAGCTAGTAATATGCCACAAGTAAAAATTAAACAACGTAAGGGATGGTTTGTTTTTAACAACACTAACCCGTTAGTAGCTACTAAAGATTTTATTATTAGTAAAACGGGTTATATTCGTGCCAGTGGTGGATGTATTGTTGCAATGCTAGATACAAATGTTGGAAGACGTATTGTTATATTGCTGAATAGCAAAAATACTTATACTCGAATTCCTGAAGCTAATCTTATTGCTTCGTTGTATTAATCGTCGCCTGCGGCGTCTTTAACTTCTTGCGGAGTTGCTTTACGTCCTTTAGGACCGCCAATTGGTTGTTCGACAGCCTTTTTGGCGGCAAGTTCCTCATCACGTTTCTTTTTAAACGGATCGATGTTGATTTCTTGTTCAGCAATAATACGTTCTTTGTCAATAGTCTTGCCACGTAACTGTAGTACAGTTTCTACTTTTTGGTTTAACCTGATAAGATCATTATCAAGCATACGAATACGATCAATAAGAGCGATAAGAGTTCCATTTGCTTGTCCAATAACAGGTTTAATAACAGTAGTCACCCATTTCCAAACAAAGTAAATGAAATATCCCATGCCAGCCGCACTGACAATGGGAAATCCATATTTGTTAATTAGTTCTGCTATGTTATCCATTAGTCTCGTCTTTGATCTGTCTGTTCTGCCCGACTTATTCGATAATAATCTGGCTGTAATCCTAATGCGTGGCTAATTTTAACATCTACACGTTGTAGGTCGTTGGTCATGGTATCAACTCGAGCATCGAGCCCTTTAATAATGCCTGCCATGCCATTAACACTACTTGTCACACCGTCTAGAATAAACTTTAGTGTCAAGAACACAAAATAACCAGCTGCCAGCGCGGCAGCAATAGGAAATCCTACATCTGCTACTAGTTTAAAAAAATCACCCATCCGATTCGCTCCCGGCTTTTATATATGTATTTATTAATATGGGTAAATAATCTGCTATGTTAACTATACTCGACGACTTTTTACCCAGTGATCAATATACAACGTTACTGAATTATATGACTAGCCAAAACTTTCCTTGGTTTTATATGAGTCATGCGAGTCGTGCCCCGGGTTCGTTTATACCAGAAAATGCCATGGAAACATTTGCCATGACACATAGCATCCATAGCAAAGAAGATGGTATGACCAGCTATACTATTGATAACTTTGCACCATTGCTTGAAACTATTGAAAAAAATTACGATAATAAAATAGAAATTTTTCGTGTTCGTGCAGGCTTAAAAACTCCTAAACAAGGTTTTACAAGCAGTCATTATAATGTTCCTCATGTTGATTATTTCTTTCCTCATATGACTGCGTTGTACTATGTTAACGAAAGTGATGGAGATACATGGATGTTTGATCAAAAGTTTTATCAATTTCCAGAACCTACAAAATTTACAGTACAAGAGCGTATAAGTCCTAAAGCTAACAGGTTGGTTCTTTTTAACGGATTACAGTATCACACGGCAAGTAATCCTATAAATACAGACGCAAGGATTATCATTAATATCAATTTCTTAATAAAATGAATTACATGTTTTGGATCTTTATTGGAATAGTTGGAGCTGTTGCCTGCTGGTGGCTAATGGATTGGCATGACAAGCATGAAGATGGAGAATAAAGAACAATTTTACTGGAAGGGCGTACACTTTCCAGGTACCTTGAATCAAGCAGAGCTTGAGCAATGGCTGATAATAAAAGAAGAAATTGAAGGAAAGAAGGAAGAATTAACTCCTGAACAAGAAAAGTTTTGGAGCAATATGTGGTTGGCATTTGCTAGCATCTTGTGTATAATAGGATTATTGTTGTAATGATTGGTTATCTAGTATTTGGAATTTTTTTAGTAGTATTTGGATATTTTTATCTCACCAGAGATAAATCCAAAGATATAGAAAAAACAAGTCAATCAGACTTGTGGTAAGTTATTGCTGTATGAAGCAAAGAGAAAGGTGTTCTGGACGCGGGTTCGATTAAGCCTGTTTTACCATGAAACCACCGTGTGTCTTATTGCCCCTCAATGACGCATTGGCAAAAGCGTTAGCATTGTATCCGCGATCCATACACCATTGACGCAAACCTTCTACTCGTTCAACGGTTCCGTCTGGGTGAGTAACATCATACACCTTCCCGGTCCAAGTTTTACCCCTTGCTTGTCGCTTGCTCTTATACTTTTGGCGTAGTTCGGCGGCCCTTTTAGCCCCAAAGATTTCTTCCCATTTCTTGCCCTTACGCTGTCTGATATTTGTTTGTCCACCTTTCCTACTACCTGCCATGATTGCTTCTTTAGCGGCATCAAAGTTAGCATCAAGTTGGGCAAGTCCTTGCCAAGCAACATAGTCCTGCCAATGTCCATGTTGTTCATACAATAGACGGTGTGCTTCGGCATGTTCGCCCGGAGTTAGTTCAATAAGATTACTTGGGTCGTCCGAACCTCCCATATGCTTTGGAATGATGTGATGTTTGTGTTTCATACTATTATTTAGTCGAAACCATAGAAAAACGCCCATTATGGTTTCGACTACTACAAAAGTATTACATTTTTCGGTTGACAATAAATCAGTTTGGTGCTATACTATAATCATAGTAACAAAACAGGAGTTCAAAGTGCTTGGATATTACGATTACGACATTCACGATGTAGTAAATGCGGTGTGTGCGACAGTGATTCTATTCGCATTGGTTGTTGTCCCCTTTGTTTTTACTTTTGGAGTATAAAATGAACAAACGAATTCAAGAACTATTTGTTAGAGCATACGGTTATGTCCCTCTCCCTATCGAAGACCATGTATCACCAGAAATGGAAAGGTTTGCCGAGTTGATGGTCATTGAATTCACTGAAACTGTGAAGCAAACTGCCAACCAACTTGCTGAATCTGGATTCCGACAAGGTCAATCAGAGGAAGAAGTTATGAAAACGGTCAATGGTGCTTTGGCTGTGCTCAAAGGCATTGTTGCCAAATTCGGAGTTGAAGAATGATAACATTCTATCCAAGAGATATTGGATTATGGCGGCGAAATTTATCGCCTATTCAGTTTTCGGATCGTGATGACTTACTTGGATATTGTAAAGAAAATGGAGTTAGGTTAGATGATACCGATAATCCATTTTCTATATTTGGCCCAGAAGATCACCCCGAATATGGACCAGGAACATTCACTGTGAAACAATGGACAGTATTGGGTTGGATAAAGGATGAAGAATGAGTGAAAAAATCAACGAACTAATCAAAAGTGTAAAAGACTTGAAGTATGACGCCAGCACAGGCACATTTGAAACAGACCGCAGAGCCTTGTTTGAGTTCGCCGAGTTGATTGTTCAGGAATGTGCCCAGGTGGCCCATAACACACAATATAAACACAGCCCTGCTCATACTGTAGGCGACTGTGCTACCGCGATTAAAGAACATTTCGGAGTTGGTATGAGCACGGAAGATAAAAAGACCCTAATTAAAGAACTATTGGGGGTGAAAAATGATTGACTACCACGAAGCCGTAAAACAAATGCATCAGGGCAATGTAGTCAAATACATTGGCACGGTAAACGGTAATGTGATGAGCGATAATGGCGCCAGTTTTTGTATGTGCCGTGGTTGTATCTTTCTCTATGATGATGGAGTAATCAAATGGAACAAACTGGGCTACATGGTTTACGATCCAGATTACAGATATGAACTAACCGGCGAAACCGTAGATCCAAGAGCCTGGAAACCAGAAAAGAAAACGGACCGTAAAGAGATTAAATCAAAGTTAGGCTATAGCCGCATAGGAAGGAATAATGTATGAGTAAGATACCAATGTTAGAAAAGTTTGCCGCTCAAAGTCTCGTTGAACACGACGGTGAATTGATTTTTAGTAAAGAACGATTCGCCGAGTTGATTGTAGAAGAATGTATTAATGTTTGTAAGAGTCGTGTAGGCAACAGCGACTATAATACTGGTAGATTACATTGTGTCAGTGACATACGAGAGCGTTTTGAATTTGGTATGACCACAGAAGATAAAAAGAATCTAATCAAAGAATTATTGAGAGTGAATAAATAAGAGTTATTGCTGTATGAAGTGAAGTGAAACAGGTCTTGGACGGGAGTTCGATTCTCCCCACCTCCACCAAAAGCACATACATCGCTTCTCACCTGAAATAGTGCGATGGTACAGATGATAGTGGTGAAGTAATATCTGCTTAGGTGTGCGTGTGACGGGGGTGACTGGTTTCGACAGGGCAAAGAGTAACAGAGTGGACAGCTCGGCAAAGCAGAAGCCGTAGGGTTGGGGGTTCCTGGCCGTAGAAGCAAAAAATGTAAATGCAAACACAGCATTTAAGTACTATGAAGTAGACTTCGACGTTACAGCACGTAACGACGAGCAGTTTGCTTTAGCTGCCTAAGAAACAGCGGT
>JACCDK011489527.1_pt1 | contig 13056 bp, 15 predicted proteins | sample 7445871 | NCBI WGS metagenome assembly JACCDK01 (sample SAMN15323436, study PRJNA562643) | freshwater metagenome | isolation source: river surface water | place: USA:Blue River Watershed | collected 2017-08-15 | reverse complement strand
GGTGGGCCAAATCATGTCGCACCCCCAGTAGACAATGCTGCCTATACGGTGTTTGAACCGACACCCGATGATGCGGTGGATGCCGGGGACCACCCCATTATCGTTGCCGAAACCCGCGTCGATGTGCCGGACGCCAGCGTGTCTGATGCCGTGATGATGCTGGATCTGCGGCATACAAATGCGCTACTGTTCCGGAATGCCGGAACGGGCGTGTTCAACATGGTCTATCGCCGCAATGATGGCACAATTGGCTGGGTTGAGCCGCAGGAAAAGTCCTAAACCTTTGCCCGGCTTGCCGTGATCATCGTTTCTGCTACACGCGCCATCCAAAGTCTCTATTTGGATCTTGCATGACAGAGATCATATCCCTTCTATCCCCCGGGGCGATTGCTGCCGGGGTGACGGTGAGTTCGTCAAAGGCATTGTTCCAGCTTTTGGGGCAGATGGCCGAACGCGAATATCACCTCAACGCGGGTGACGTCGTCGATAAGCTCGTCGAGCGAGAACGTCTCGGCTCGACAGGCTTTGGCGGGGGTGTGGCGATTCCGCATGGCAAGCTGGATGGTCTGGACCATGTTGTCGGCATTTTTGTTCAGCTCGCCAATCCCGTGGATGTGCACGCCATTGACGATTTGCCTGTGGATTTGATTTTCTGTCTGCTGTCCCCTCCGGATGCCGGCTCAGAACATTTAAAGGCTTTGGCGCAAGTCAGCCGATGGCTGCGCAATCCCGGGTTTGTCGCAAAGCTGCGCGGGGCCGGATCTGGGGATGCAGTCTATGCTCTGTTCTCCATAAGCCAAACGCGTGACGCGGCCTAAATTCATCTGGCGCTGCGCATGATGCCGCGCCTGGCTACAGCTATTTATGTCAACGCCCTGATCCGCCGGGTCAATCAATCGGGCGGGATGGCCACCCTGTTGAAAAAAGGGGATGAGACGGCGGGTGCCTTGCTGCTGGTCACTCTGGAAAAGGGCGTAAATACAGGCATTTGGGAGCGAGCCCTAGCGCCCAACGGCCTGTATCGATGGACCCAAATTTCTTCCCAAATCATTGAAAATGAAGAAGAAATTGGCGCAATTTGCAGGCGCCGAAGCGAACAAGACCCCGATCTTTGGATCGTTGAACTGGATATCGCACACGCCGCACGGTTCGCCGCTGATCTGGATGGGGACGGTTGACTTCCTAGGCTGCCACCGAAAAGAGGGCCGCACTTAAACTCGCATCGCCGCGTTGTCACCCGCGTTATTGGGCTCTGGACGCGAATGCAGACAGGGGAATGAACCTGCCGCACCTGTAATTGCGCGGCTTTGGATCAGACTTCTGCCGATAAAGATATAAGAATGCGTTCCTCCTCCCTGACCGCCGCTTGTGCGGTGTTCTCGCTTCCCCTTTTTGCAACCTTTGCAACATTTGCCCCCGCCGATCAGGTCTGGGCCAATGATATTCCAGCCGTCATCGATTCCCGGCAGCTCCCGTCTAAAGCGGTTGAGCAATCTGCCACTGGCGATGACCTTTTGGAAACCAAAACGCCCGAAACACAAGAGCCCGCGTCGGCTGATGCCACCAAAGCTGCGACCCTATCTGCGCTGGTGGATCAACATACGGACGTGACCCCGCAAGACCGCGACGCAGAATGCCTTGCGTCCGCCATTTACTTTGAATCCAAGGGCGAAAGTCTGGATGGCCAGTTGGCCGTTGCAAAGACCATTCTCAACCGCTCCCGCTCTGGCCGCTTCCCGTCGTCCATCTGTGGCGTCGTGTTTCAGCCCGGCCAATTTTCCTTCGTCCGTGGAAAAGGCTTTCCGCCAATTGCCCGCACCAGCCGCCATTGGCAGACGGCGCAAGCCATCGCGCATATCGCAACCCATGATTTGTGGGACGCGCCTGTCGAGGATGCCCTGTTTTTCCACGCCCGCCGGGTCAATCCCCGCTGGCGCATGCAGCGCCTTGCCGCTGTTGGTAATCACGTTTTCTACCGCTGATCTTAGGCAATTTGGAAAAGGGCGGTCGATCGCCCTTTTCCTTCCCAGCGCGAACGGGCTAGACGCAGGGCATGGATAGCCCTGCAGATCGCCTTATCGCCGCTGATGTTGTGCGCGGTGTTTCCCGCATGCTCTATCGCCATGATTATCTGGGCGTGGCCGAAGTACCTTTGGGCAATGGCCGCCGCGCCGATATCATGGCCTTGGGGCCAAAGGGAGAAGTGATCATTGTCGAGGTAAAAGTCTCTCGCGCAGACCTTTTGGGCGATGGCAAATGGACCGATTATCTTGAGTATTGCGACCGATATTTTTGGGCTGTGCCGCATGGCTTTGACCTTGGCCTCTTCGATCGCGAGGCACTGGCGCCCCTGACCACAGGTCTCATCGTCGCAGATCGATATGATGCCGCCTTTGTGCGGGAGCCAGAGCCACGTCCCTTGGCCGCCGCCCGACGCAAAACAGAAACCTTGCGTCTTGCCCGCATGGCCGCCCGGCGGATGATGGTGATGTCGTCGGTTTTGGAAATTGAAATCGATGGCTGATTAAGCAGCGCGATACCAATGAACGCCGTCTTCTTCGTCGCGCTTGGCCCGGCCCGTGTGAATGAGGCGGTTGAGATGAGCGACGGCTTCACCAGTCGCGAGGTCGCGATTATGGCCGACAATTGGCCGGTTGAATAATAATTCGAAGCAATCGACAGCGCGCAACGGCTGCTCTTTCAGCTTAGCGTGAACAGAATCGAGCCTCTGTGCATGTTCATCGCGCAGGGCGGCAAGGCGCAGATGCAGGCCGTAAAAAGGTTCGCCATGCGCGGGGCAAACCAATAGCCCGTCTGGGAGTGTCAGCAATCGGTCAATTGAGTCGAGCCAGTCTCCTAGTGGATCCGATTCAGGCTCTGTGAGGTGAACCGAAACATTGGAGCTGATTCGAGGCAGCACCTGATCCCCTGAAACCAGTATCCCTTGGCGTTCGTTCAAAAGGCAGGCATGTTCAGGGCTATGGCCGGACCCAACAACAATCCGCCATTGATGGCCGCCCAGATCGAGAATGTCCCCTTCTTTTAAGCGCCGGTAGCTGGGCGGCATTTCAAACACCATCACAGCAAAGCGGCCCCAACCACTGGCCATCATTTCTGCCACTGCCGCGGCATCCCATCCGGCGGCCCGTTGCTTGCGACCATAGGCGTCTGGTGGGGTGTCGCTCACATCGGAGAGCAGCATACGCGCGGTGAGCCATTCGCCGCGTGTCATCCATAGGTCCGTGTTGAAGCGCTTACATAGCCAGCCGGCAAGACCAATATGGTCGGGGTGAAGATGGGTTCCGATCACCCGTTTAATCGGTTTATTGGCAAGGTCCTGCACAAACAGGGACTTCCATGCGCGACTGCACTCTTCCAGAAGGAGGCCGGTGTCGACAACCGCGACGCCATCATGATCATCCAGCAACCAGCTGTTAATATGGCCAAGAGAGCCCGGCATCGGGATGCGGGCCCAGGAAATACCATCAGCAATTGGATGAAGTTGGCCTGGCCCCGGGGCAAAATCTCCCCAAGGATAGGTTAACCCCGCGCTGCTGGTGGCCGTAAAACTATCATCCGCCGTCAGAGACGCATCGGGTGACTGCGTGTCAGGCGTCCCGGTCTGTGCCAAGCTCTGCCTCCGCTTGGGCGGCAGCGGCATCTGCTGCACGAGTGGCGGCGTCACGTTCGGCGCGCAGCTCTTCGATCAGGGCTGCCCGATCGCCTTCCAGGCGGGTGTCTTCGACAGCCTTAATGCCCTTCATTTTGGCGGCCTTGGCAACGGTCGCATCCAGTTCCCGCTGAGAGCAGAGGCCAAGGGCGACAGGGTCCTTGGGAACAATGTCAGCAATATTCCAGTGGGTCCGCTCCCGGATCGCCTGAATGGTGTTGCGCGTGGTGCCGATCAGCTTGCCGATCTGGCCATCGGACAGTTCGGGGTGGTTGCGGATCAGCCAGGCCACGCCATCGGGCTTGTCCTGCCGCTTGGACACAGGCGTATAGCGCGGGCCCTTGGTGCGGGTCGGCGCTTCTGGGGCCTTGATCATCACCAGATCATAATTGGGATCTGCCTGACCCTTCTCAATTTCAGCGAGCGTCAGTTCGCCCGCGCGCACAGGATCTCGGCCCATCAGCTTGGTGCCGGATGTTTCATCGGCAATGGCCTGAATTTCAAGAATGTGCAGCCCGCAAAAACGAGCGATCTGCGCAAAGGTCAGCGCGCTATTATCGACCAGCCATGCAGCCGTCGCATGAGGCATGAGGGGTTGGGCCACGGAGTTTCTCCCAAAATAATGAGGGCCGCCCCTCGCGGAGCGGCCGGATGCTTGCCGCTGATCTAGTCGCGCTGAGCGCCAAGGGCAAGAGTTTCGGTCCATTCAGCTGATTTTGCGACCGATCCTCTCGCTCCATAAGTCTTGATTTGAAATGCGTTCCCCGTCATCCGTTGGTCAAATAAGATCATAAATGGAGAGCGTCATGGCGGACACCCTGAAATTGCCCGGCGATATTGCAGCGGCGCTGGCCGATCCCAAGGCCTATGGACACTGGTCTGGTCTTCAGGAAAAATTCGCTTGGGCGCGCCAGAACATGCCTTTGGGCATTGCCGAAGTGCCGGGCTTTGACCCGTTTTGGGCCGTCACGCGCCATGCCGACATTATGGAGGTGAGCCGCAATAACAAGCTCTTCGCCTCTGGTGTCCGGCAGACGACTCTGACGCAGAGCCTTGTGGATCAGGCCATCCGCAGCCAAATTCCCGATGGGCATCTGATTCGCTCTTTGGTGCAGATGGACGCCCCCGATCATATGAAATACCGCCTGCTGACTCAGGCTTGGTTCATGCCGAAGAATCTGCGGACATTGGAAGATCGCATTCGCGAGATTGCCCGCGAAACGGTTGACCATATGCTCTCGCTGGGTGGGGAATGTGATTTCGCAACGGATGTCGCGCTGCATTATCCCTTGCGTGTCGTCATGAATATATTGGGTGTCCCGCGGGAAGATGAACCCCGCATGCTGATGCTGACGCAACAGCTGTTCGGTTCGACCGACCCGGAACTGAATCGCGCCCGTGCAGAGATTACAGATCCCATGGCCGCCCTTCAGATGTTGCAATTTGTGGTAGCAGACTTTGAGGCTTATTTTAAGCAATTAACCGAAGATCGCCGAAAAAATCCGCAAGAAGATGTGGCGACGGTGCTCGCCAATGCGACCGTCAATGGCGCGCCCATCCCGGATCGGGAGCTGAATGGCTATTACATCATTGTCGCAACCGCTGGGCATGACACAACCTCTGCCTCGACCGCTGGGGCGATGATGGAATTGGCCCGCAACCCCGCGCTGTTTGAGCGCTATCGGGCGGCAGAAACAGATAAAGCGGGCCTGATTGAAGAGGCCATTCGCTGGACCACCCCGGTGCAGCATTTCATGCGGTCAGCAACGGAGGACACCGAACTCGCTGGGCAGAAAATCAAGGCGGGCGAGTGGCTGATGCTCTGCTATATTTCGGGCAATCGGGATGAGGCCGTTTTTGCAGATGCCATGACCTTCAACCCGGACCGTACGCCCAATAACCAAATTGCCTTTGGCTTTGGCGGCCATGTTTGTCTTGGCCAGCATTTGGCGCGCATGGAAATGCGCATCTTGATGGAAGAGCTGTTGCCGCGCCTCAAATCGGTCGAACTGGCAGGAGAGCCGGCGCGGGCGGAATCGATCTTTGTCGGCGGGCTGAAGCGTCTGCCGATCCGGTTCAAGGCGGCGTAAGGCGGACTTAACCCCGGCCGCGATAGCCGGGGACGTCCTGATCCGGGATCCAGACGTCTTTGGGCGGCGCACCCGATTGCCAGAAGACATCAATGGGAATGCCGCCGCGTGGATACCAATAGCCGCCGATGCGCAGCCAGAGCGGCTTCATTTCGGTAAAGAGCCGCTGGCCGATGCCGACGGTGCAATCCTCGTGAAAGCCCGCATGGTTGCGAAAGGCACCCAGAAACAGCTTCAGCGACTTGGATTCAACAATCGTCTGATCGGGCACATAGTCGATGACGATATGCGCAAAATCTGGCTGGCCCGTCACGGGGCACAAAGATGTAAACTCTGGCGAGACAAAGCGCACAAGATAAGGGGAGCCCGGCCGCGGGTTGGCCGGATAGTCGAGTATGGCGTCTTCCGGGCGGGCGGGAAGCGCGCTGACCTGTCCGAGATGCTTAAGTGTCATGGCCGCGTCTTTACGCTAGGTGAGTCGCAATGACCATATTAATCCCCCTTTTGGGCGACCAACTTTCGTTTGGGGTGTCCGCGCTCGCAGGTGCTGATCCGGCGAACAGCATTGTCTTGATGATGGAGGTGGCGGAAGAAACCACCTATGTCCGACACCATAAGCGCAAAATCGCCTTCATTCTGTCGGCTATGCGCCATCATGCCGCCGCCTTGCGGGAAGCGGGCTGGACAGTCGATTATGTTCGGCTGGACGATCCCAAAAATAGCGGCAGTTTTTCCGGTGAAGTGGCGCGCGCTCTGGCGCGGAATGGATGCTCCGAGATTCGCGTGACCGAAGCCGGGGAGTGGCGCGTGCGCGAGGCTATGGCAGGCTGGACGCAGACGCTGGGCGTATCGGTGGAGGTTCTGCCCGACACGCGCTTTGTCACGCCACCCGGTTTCTTCAACCAATGGGCCGAAGGCCGCCGCCAGTTCCGCATGGAATATTTCTATCGTGAGATGCGGCGCATGACGGGCTTGTTGATGGAGGGGGATCAACCCGCAGGCGGGGTGTGGAATTATGATGCGCAAAATCGCAAGCCGGCGGAGGCGCGCCTCTTCATTCCGCGCCGACAGGGGACAGGGCCAGACGCCATCACTGCCGAAGTTTTGTCTCTGGTCGCGGCGCGCTTTCCCGACCATCCGGGTCGGCTGGAGGGATTTGATCTGGCCGTGACGCACGAAGGCGCGCTGGCCGAGCAAGCGCGGTTCTTGGAGCAGGCCCTCCCCAATTTCGGCGATTATCAAGATGCGATGCTGACAGGCGAGCCATTGCTCTGGCATTCGCTGCTGTCGCCCTATCTCAATATCGGGCTGCTCGACCCGCTGGATCTGTGCCGGGCTGTTGAGGCTGAATGGGCGGCTGGGCGGGTGCCGATCAATTCTGCGGAAGGCTTTATCCGCCAGATTATCGGCTGGCGGGAATATGTGCGCGGCATTTATGAATGGGCCGGGCCGGATTATGCGACGCGCAATGCGCTGGGGGCGACGCGGCCGCTGCCCGATTTTTACTGGTCGGGCGACACGAAGATGCACTGCCTGTCGCAAGCCATCGGGCAGACACTTAACATAGGTTATGCCCATCATATTCAGCGGCTGATGATTACGGGAAATTATGCGCTGCTCACCGGTATCGATCCGCATGCGGTGCATCTTTGGTATTTGGCGGTCTATCTCGATGCCTTTGAATGGGTGGAGCTGCCCAACACGCTGGGGATGAGCCAATTTGCAGATGGCGGCCTATTGGCGTCCAAACCCTATGTGGCCTCTGGCGCCTATGTGGACCGCATGTCGGATTATTGCGGGTCTTGCGCTTATGATGTGCGCCAGAAAACAGGCCCAAAGGCCTGCCCTATGAATGCGCTTTATTGGGATTTTCTGGATCGCAACCGGCATGTGTTGGGCAAGAATGTGCGCCTTGCCACAGCCTATCGATCTTGGGACAAAATGGATGAGGATCGCCGTCGCGCGCTCATGGCCAGCGCGGCGGCCCATCTGGCAAGGCTCGACGCGGGCGATCCTTCGATCTAGCCTAGACTTTCTTTTTAGAGGAGATTCGACATGGACTCGCTCGTCAGCACCCAATGGCTTCAAGACGAACTCGGCGCATCCGATTTGCGCGTGGTGGATGCAAGCCTGTTTCTGCCCGCCGATCAACGCGACCCCAAGGCGGACTATGAGGCCGCTCATATTCCCGGCGCTGTATTCATGGACTTGTCCGAAATTGTCGACACCCATTCTAGCCTACCGATTATGCTGCCAAGTGCCGAAAAATTCGCCAGCCGCATGCAATCGCTTGGGCTGGGCGATGGCAGCCGCATCGTCCTCTATGATGATAGCCCCTATAAAAGCGCGGCGCGCGCCTGGTGGATGTTGTCCCAAGTCTTTGGCGCGCATGGCGTTGCCATTTTGGATGGTGGGTTGGCCAAATGGAAAGCAGAAGGTCGCCCGCTGGAAAGCGGCAAGCCTGCTATTCGCCATCGTCATTTCACCGTTTGGAAGAATGACAAGGTCGTGCGCACCAAGGCCCAGATTTTGGCGAACCTTGATAGTGGGGCCGAACAGCTGATGGATGCGCGCGGCGCGGCCCGCTTCACCGGGGAAGAGGGGGACCCGCGCCCCAATGTCGCCAAAGGTCATATCCCTGGCAGCCTCAATCTTCCTTATGGGCAGATGTTCAATGCGGACGGCAGTTGGAAACAGGGCGATGCTTTGCGCGCCGCGTTCGATGCGGCCGGGATTGATCTCACGCGCCCCTTGGTTGCGACCTGCGGCTCTGGCCTGACGGCGGCAACCCTTGTTTTTGGGGCGCATCTGCTCGGTAAGGACGATGTCGCGCTTTATGATGGCAGCTGGTCCGACTGGGGCAGCGATCCGGACACGCCCAAGGCGATGGGCACGGCTTGAAATAGGCCTTCGCTCGGTCCTTGAGGAACGGGGTTCGCGCAGAGACGCAGAGAACGCAAAGTCATCCATAGGGTCCAGCTTACGCTGGATCCCGATTCTTCTCTGCGCTCTTTGCGTCTCTGCGCGACCTTTTACGCACAAGAAGGAGAGGTTCGACAGCGTCGGTGCGGCGCGCTAGAAGGGCTTTATGTCGGACACGCGCAAGACCAAAGCTGAAACCCGCCTCACCCATGCTGGCCGCCGCGCCGAATGGACCAGCCTTGCCCAAGGGCGCGGTGGCATCGTCAATCCGCCGGTCTGGCGCGCCTCGACCATTCTCTATGAGGATGTGGCGCATTTGCGGCAGGGCACGCAGACCAACCGCGATGGCGATTTATTCTATGGTCGGCGGGGCACGCCGACCCAATGGGCGCTGGCCGAGGCGATTACCCAGATGGAGCCGGGGGCAGAGGGCACGATGCTCTATCCCTCCGGCGTGGCGGCGGTCACTGGGGCCCTGCTGTCCATCCTCAAGCCGGGCGACCATTTGCTGATGGTGGATTCCGCTTATGATCCCACGCGCAATTTCTGCGAGGGGTTTTTGAAAAACTGGGGCGTTGAAACCAGCTATTATGATCCGTTGTTGGGCGCGGATATTGAACCCCTGATCCGCCCCAATACGCGGGCTATTTTCCTCGAATCGCCGGGGAGTCTCACTTTTGAGGTGCAGGATGTGCCTGCCCTTGTCACTGTGGCACAGGCCCATGGCCTGAAAACGGTGATGGACAATACCTGGGCAACGACCCTGTTCTTTACGGGTATTGAAAAGGGTGTTGATCTCGTCGTGACGGCGGCCACCAAATATTTGGGCGGGCATAGCGATGTGATGATGGGCGCGGTGACGGCCAATGCCGCAAGCTGGCCCGCCTTGCGCCGCACAGCGCAGATGCTCGGCCATTTTGTCGGCGCGGATGACAGCTATTTGGTGTTGCGGGGCCTGCGCACGCTGGCCTTGCGGCTGCGCCAGCATCAGGACAGCGCCCTTGGCATCGCGCACTGGTTGGCTGACCAGCCAGAGGTGGCGCGTGTTCTGCATCCTGCCCTGCCCTCTGATCCCGGCCATGCCATTTGGCGGCGTGATTTTGCTGGGGCCAGCGGGCTCTTTGGCTTTGTCCTGAACGGCGGGGATGAGGCCGCACGGGCCGCGCTGATCGATGGGTTGGGTCTGTTCGGCATTGGCTATAGCTGGGGCGGCTATGAAAGCCTGGCCCTGCCCGTTGATCCTCAAAATTATCGAACCGCAACGCGCTGGATGGCAGAAGGCCCGGTCATCCGCTTGAGCATCGGGCTGGAGCATCCGGACGATTTGATTGCTGATCTGGCAGACGGGCTGTCCCGGTTTCGCCGCGCGCGCGACGGGCAATAATCCGTCAGGTCATATTGCGCGCCTCGCTTGCTCCTCCTATCTTTGAGGGAAGACCCAAGCGGGAGAGAGACATCATGACGCGCGCCTTTTCAAAATTGCACCTTGCCCTTGTTCCAGCCGTGCTGGCTGTGTCTGGCTGCGGCCTCAACAGCGTGCCGACAGAAGAAGAAAATGCGAAGGCCAAATGGGCCAATGTGCAGGCCGATTATCAGCGCCGGGCCGACCTCATCCCCAATCTTGTCGAAACGGTGAAGGGTTATGCCAAGCAGGAACAATCCGTGCTCGTCGAGGTGACCAATGCCCGCGCCCGCGCCACCTCTGTGCAGCTGAGCGCCAATGATTTGACCGATCCGGCCAAGGTGCAGCGGTTTCAGCAAGCGCAAGGCGCGCTGAGCCAGGGGCTGGGCCGCCTGCTCGCCACGACAGAGGCCTATCCGGATCTCAAATCAAACACCAATTTCCTCGCCCTGCAATCGCAGTTGGAGGGAACGGAGAACCGCATCAATATTTCCATCAAGGATTATAATGAGGCGGTGCAAAGCTATAACACCACGATCCGCACCTTCCCGGATGCAGTCGGGGCCAAGCTGTTCTACGGGGCAAAGCCAATGACGCCCTATCAGGCAACAGCCCCCAATGCGGATCGTGCGCCGCAGGTGAAGTTCTGACCCACGGTAAAACGATGCGCTGGCTGTTCAGCTTCCTCCTGCTGGTCTCGGTCGGGTTGCCCGGCTTTGCCCAGAGCTTTCCCAAGCCCAATAATACGCGGGTGGTGGATGCGGCAAATCTGTTGCCGCCTGCTGAGGAAAGCGCGCTCGACCAGAAATTGGTGGGTTTTGAAAAAGCCACGGGGCGGCAATTTGTTGTCGCGACCATCCCCGATCTTCAGGGCTATCCCATTGAGGATTATGGCTATCGATTGGGTCGCGCCTGGGGTGTTGGATCTAAGGATAAGGATGATGGCGCACTGCTGATCGTCGCGCCCAAGGATCGCAAGGTGCGCATCGAGGTGGGCTATGGGCTAGAACCCTATCTGACCGATGCCTTATCGAGCGTGATCATCAACACGCAGATTTTGCCTTTGTTTAAGGCGGGCGATTATCCCGGCGGCATCACGGCCGGGGCCGATGCGGTGATGGAGCAATTGCAACTTCCCCCAGAAGAAGCGGCCGCGCGCGTCCAGGCGGCAGATGCCCCGTCAGAGCATAAGGGCGGCATCCCCATTGCGCTGATTTTCTGGGCCGCCATCCTGATCTTCTTCGTCTTGCCCAGCCTCTTTGGCCGCCGACGCGGGCGGCGGCATCGCGGCATTGCACCGGTTATAATCTGGGGGCCGGGGGATTGGGGCGGTTCTCGCGGCGAGGGGTTCGGAGGCGGCTTTGGCGGTTTTTCGGGTGGCGGCGGCAGCTTTGGGGGCGGTGGCGCCTCGGGGAGTTGGTGATGGCACACAGGCTTGAGATAACGCCGGAGGATCAGGCGCGCGTGGACGCGGCCGTCCGCGCGGCGGAGGATCGGACGTCGGGAGAGATTGTGACGATCATCACCCACCAGTCGGATGATTATGCCGATGTTGCTCTATGGTGGTCGGCGGGTGTCGCCTTGCTGGCCTTGATCGCGTTGGTTTTGCTGCCGGATTTTTACATGGGCCTTGTCGACCGTCTGCTCGGCCGTTGGGCCTTTGAATGGACACCGCGCACCGTCCTTGAGCTGGCGATGACGGTCGCATCTCTCAAATTTGCGGCCATGTGGCTTTTGCTTTTGTGGCGACCTGCGCGCCTTTGGCTTACCCCCCGGTCTATTCTCGCTGGTCGGGTGCGGCGCCGCGCCATCAATTATTTCCGAGTGGGTGCAGAACGCCGCACAACGGGGCGGACGGGTGTTCTGCTCTATGTCTCTCTTGCCGAACACCGCGCAGAAATTGTCGCCGATGAATCGATCCACGCCAAAGTCGCGCAAGCGGCCTGGGGCGATGCGATGGCGGACATGATTGTCCATGTCCGCGACGGGCGCATCGGCGAGGGCATGGCGGCAGCCGTTGCTGATATGGGGGACATATTGGCCGCCCATTTCCCGCGGGCATCCGATGACAAGAATGAGCTGCCTGATCGGTTGATCACATTGTGACGCAGGACGCGGACGCCGAAAAAATTGTCTGGCAAGGCAAATTCATCACGGCCAAGACCCGGGGCAAATGGGAATATGTCTCCCGCGCGCGCGGCATTAAGGCCGCGGTGATCCTTGCGGTTGAGGATGGGCATGTTCTGCTTGTGGAGCAATATCGCGAGCCATTGGGCGCACCTTGCCTTGAACTGCCAGCAGGGTTGGTTGGCGATGAACGGGCAGGCGAGGCGGTGGAAGCCGCCGCCGCGCGCGAGCTGGAGGAAGAAACCGGCTATCGCCCGACGCAGGTGACGATGATTGGGGAGTTTTATTCTTCCCCGGGCATGGTCAGTGAAAGCTTTTATTTCGTCCGGGCCAGCGGGCTGGAGAAGGTGGGCGATGGCGGCGGGGTGGAGGATGAGAATATCATCGTGCACCGCCTGCCCTTGGGCGAAGTTGCAGAGTTTATGGCCCGCAAGCGCGCCGAGGGCTGCACCATGGATGTGAAGCTGGTCGCGCTTTTGGGTCCCATGCTGCTTGGTCTTCCAACGGACCCGGACTGATCTGCCCAAATTTTAGGCAGTGTAGCGAAGCTGCTTGTGAATCGGGCAGATGTGCATGTGGCGGGTGCTGGATATTTAGACGGCCATATCTTCCAACGCGCTGTTTTCTAATAGTTTTGTAAATTGGCACGCCCCTTGCTTGGTATTCCCTGACCAAGTCCAAGGGGGTCTCATGAAACTGATCATCGCCATTATTAAACCGTTCAAGCTGGACGATGTTCGCGAGGCGCTGACCGCGCTTGGCGTGTCCGGTATGACTGTTACCGAAGTCAAAGGCTTCGGCCGCCAAAAAGGCCAAACCGAAATTTATCGCGGGGCCGAATATTC
>JACCDK011371014.1_pt1 | contig 13056 bp, 11 predicted proteins | sample 7445871 | NCBI WGS metagenome assembly JACCDK01 (sample SAMN15323436, study PRJNA562643) | freshwater metagenome | isolation source: river surface water | place: USA:Blue River Watershed | collected 2017-08-15 | reverse complement strand
GGGCCTGCAGCATCTTTGCCAGCACGTCCTGCTCGGTGATCCCCAGTTGGAATTGGGTGAGGCGGGCCTGCTCGGTCAGGGCCTGCGCGAGGTCCTCGCACAGCTCGTAGCGTTCCCGCACATAGGCCAGGGGCTCGGTGAGGCGGTGGCCGCCGCGCGCCGCGAACAGCGCGAGGAAGGAATCGGGGACCAGGATCTGGTTGGCGTCGTCCATCACGTACCTTGCGTTCGCGCCGCGGCCAGGGCCGCCGCGCGCAGTTTGTCTTTCTTGCTGGGGCGCCTGCCCTTGATGCCGCCGGTTGGCCTGGCGAAGGCGCCTCCGTCCGCAATGGGCTCCTTCGGCTCGAAGCCTGGCACTTCCTCGAGCGTGAGCGCCAGGCCCTGGCGCTTCTCGATCAGGCGCCAATGCGCCGCGGTGCCCGCGCTCACGAAGCTCACCGCCAGGCCGCTGGCACCGGCGCGCGCAGTGCGCCCGATGCGGTGCACATGATCGACGGCGGATCGGGGCAGGTCGAAGTTGACGACCACCGGCAGGTCCGGGATGTCGATGCCGCGCGCGGCCAGGTCGGTGGTGACCACCACGTCCCAGCGGCCGTCCTTGAATTGCTGCAGCACCTCGGTGCGCTGGCCCTGGCTCATGTCGCCATGCAGGGGCGTGGCGTAGATGCCGGCCTTGTACAACTTCCACGCCACATGGTCGGCCGCATAGCGCGTCGCGACGAACACCAGTGCGCGGGACCAGCCACCGTCTTGAATGAGGTGCTTGAGCAGCATCGTGCGCCTGGCGGGATCGACCTCGATGGCGCGCTGCACGAGCGTGCCTGCCGGCGCGTCTGCGGCATCCGCTTCGGCTGGCGGATCGCCCGCGACCGTGATGCGCACCGGATCGTGCAGCAGCGGCTCGGCCAGCGCGCGCACCGCGTCCGGGAAGGTGGCGGAGAAAAAGAGGCTCTGGCGTCGCCGGGGCAGGGCGGCGAGCACGGAGGCGAGTTCGTCGGCGAAGCCCAGGTCGAGGAGGCGGTCGGCTTCGTCGATGACCAGCGTGTCCACGTGCGACAGGCGCAGCGCGTTGCGCTGCATGAGATCCAGCAGGCGCCCCGGGGTGGCCACCACCACGTCGGCGCCGCCACGCAGGCCCATCATCTGCGGGTTGACCGAGACGCCGCCAAACAGCACCGCCACGCGCAGCGCGCCCCGTGCGTCGAGGCTGCGAAACACCTCGCCCACCTGTGCGGCCAGCTCCCGCGTGGGCACGAGCACCAGGGCGCGGACCCGCCGCGGCGCGTGCGTAGGCGAGGCCTGCAGCCGCTGCAGCACCGGCAGCGCGAAGGCCGCCGTCTTGCCCGAGCCCGTCGGGGCTAGGGCGAGCAGGTCGGCGCCGCGCAACACGGCGGGGATCGCCTGCGCCTGCACCGGTGTCGGTACGGACAGGTTCAGGCCGAGCGCGGTGTGTGCCAGATCCGCCGTGAGGCCCAGGTCGGAAAAGCGCATGGCGGGGGGCTGGCCGGTCCGGGCCTGATCGTTCTTGCGCATGCTCGCCTTGTTTCCGCCGCTTCGAGGTCCGCATTGTCCGCCATGGCCGGTGTGGAATGATGGGCGCATGTCCGCCACCGCCTTCAACACGCTCCCGCTCTCGCCCGCCAGCCTCGACAACCTGCAGCGCTTGGGGTATGTGGAGATGACCCCCATCCAGGCCGCCAGCCTCCCGCCGGCGCTCCTGGGCAAGGACCTCATCGCCCAGGCCAGGACCGGCAGCGGCAAGACGGCGGCCTTCGCGCTGGCCCTGCTGGCCAACCTCAACCCGCGCCGCTTCGCGGTGCAGGCGCTGGTGCTGTGCCCGACGCGCGAGCTGGCCGACCAGGTGACCCTGGAGGTGCGGCGGCTGGCGCGCGCCGAGGACAACGTCAAGGTGGTGACCCTGTGCGGCGGCGTGCCCCTGCGCGGGCAGCTGGCCACGCTCGAACACGGCGCGCACATCGTGGTGGGCACGCCCGGGCGGGTGATGGACCACCTGGCGCGCACGAGCCTGCAGCTCGATGCCCTGAACACGCTGGTGCTCGACGAGGCCGACCGCATGCTGGACATGGGCTTCCTCGACGACATCGTGACCGTGGCCAGGCAGTGCCCCAGCGCGCGCCAGACCCTGCTGTTCTCGGCCACCTACCCCGAGGGCATCGCCAAACTGGCGGCGCAGTTTCTGCGCGAGCCGGTCACGGTGAAGGTGCAGGCGCAGCATGGCGGTACGCAAATCCAGCAGCGCTGGTACGAGGTGCGCGAAGACCAGCGCCTGCCCGCGGTGGCGCGCTTGCTGGAGCACTTTCGCCCGATCAGCACGCTGGCCTTTTGCAACACCAAGGCGCGCTGCCGCGAACTGGCCAGCTTGCTGCAGGCGCAGGGCCTGGTGGCGCTGGAGCTGCATGGCGACCTGGAGCAGCGCGAGCGCGACCAGGTGCTGGTGCGCTTTGTCAATGGCAGCTGCTCGGTGCTGGTGGCCACCGATGTGGCGGCGCGTGGGCTGGATGTGGCGGGCCTTGCCGCCGTCATCAACGTCGACATCTCGCCCGACCCCGAGGCGCATGTGCACCGCATCGGCCGCACCGGGCGCGCAGGCGAAAGCGGCCTCGCGCTCAGCCTGGCGTCGCTGGACGAGATGGGCGCGGTGGGCCGCATCGAGCAGTTGCAAGGGCAACCTTCGGTGTGGCACACGCTGGCCGAGCTGACGCCCGCCCCAGGGGGCCGCCTGCTGCCGGCGATGGCCACCCTGCACATCCAGGCGGGGCGCAAGGACAAGATCCGCCCGGGCGACGTGCTGGGCGCACTGACGGCTGACCTGGGCTACACGCGCGAGCAGGTGGGCAAGATCGACATCAACGAGTTCGCCACCTACGTGGCCGTGGAGCGCGGCATTGCGCACGAGGTGGCTGCGCGACTGAACAGCGGCCGCATCAAGGGCCGCACGGTGAAGGCCCGGTTGTTGACGAGCGAGGCCTGACATGACCCAGAGCGTGGACGACGCGCAGCGCCTGTCCAAGGTGGTCGCAGCGCAGGTGCCCTGTTCGCGCAGCGAAGCCGAGCAGTACATCACCGAAGGCTGGGTGCGTGTAGACGGGCAGTGCGTGGACACGCCGCAGGTGCGCGTGAGCCCCGGCCAGCGCGTCGAAGTCGATCCGCAGGCGCGACTGCAACGCGCCGTGTCGGCCACCTTCCTGCTGCACAAGCCCGCGGGTGTGGCAACAGACGCGGCAATGCATCTGCTGGATGACGCCGCGCGCTGGAGCGACGACCCCTCGGGCATCCGCCGCAGCAAGGCGCATCAGGCGGGACTGAAGGCCCTGGTGCCGCTGCCGGCGCAGGCCAGCGGCTTGTGCGTGTTCAGCCAGGACTTTCGCGTGGTGCGCAAGCTCACCATCGACGCCGCCTTTGTGGAGCAGGAACTGATTGCCGAAGTGAAGGGCGCCATCGCACCCGACGGCCTGGCCCGGCTGGGCCAGGGCTTGCAGCGAGACAGCCGGCCGCTGCCACCAGCACGGGTGAGCTGGCAAAGCGAAACGCGACTGCGCTTCGCCGTCAAAGGCATCGCGCCCGAATGGATTGAATGGATGTGCGCCCAGGTGGGGCTGGAGCTCTGCGCACTGCGGCGCATCCGCATCGGCCGCATCGCGATGGCGGGCCTGCCACCCGGGCAGTGGCGCTATCTGGCAGCCGGTGAGCGCTTCTGACCCCCTGAAAGCCACCCCCGAAAGCCATCCATGAACCCCGCGGTTGCTCAAGCCGATCTGCCAGGCGACCTGCTGAGCCTTGACAGCCCCGTGGGCTCCCTGGCCATGCGCGTGTCGGGCAGCGGTGCGCCGCTGCTGCTGATCCACAGCGTCAACGCTGCGCCCTCTACCGCTGAAGTGGCACCACTGCACCGGCACTATGAAGCGACCCGAACGGTGTTTTCGCTGGACCTGCCGGGCTTTGGCGCGTCAGAGCGCAGCAACCGCGCCTACACACCGCGCTTGATGACTGACGCCATTCACGCCGCCACACGGGAGATCCAGCGCCGCTGCGGGCCAGGCCCCGTCGATGCCCTGGCGCTGTCCTTGTCCTGCGAATTCCTGGCGCGTGCGGCCACCGAGCAACCTGGCCACTACCGCAGCGTGGCGCTGGTAAGCCCCACCGGGTTCAACGGAACCGGCGAGAGGCGAGGCCCCGCAGGCAGCACCCTGGCCATTCCGTGGCTATTGCGTCTGCTGCGCGGCTCGGGCATCTGGCCTGCACTGTTCCGCACGCTGACGCGCCCGGGCGTGATCCGGTACTTTCTGCGAAAGACCTTCGGCGCGCGACAGATCAGCGACTGGCTGCATCAACAGGCCGTACAAACCACCCGCGCTGCCGGGGCCGAACATGCGCCGCTGTACTTTCTGACGGGGCACCTGTTCAGCCGCGACATCCACACCCTCTACGACGGACTGCGCTGCCCCGTCTGGATGTGCCACGGCGTTCGCGGTGACTTCACCGACTATCGACAAAAGTCACGGATGCAAAGCGCGGCCAACTGGCACTTCAGCGTGATGCAAACCGGCGCCTTGCCTCACTTCGAAGCGCCAGAACAGTTCTTCGCTGAATACGACCGTTTTTTGGCTGGCTTGAGGGCTTGATGCAGAGCGCATCTGCCGGGCGCGCAATGACGCATGCACAAACGAAAACACCGTAGACGCAAGCTGCATCTACGGTGTGGATATGGTGGCCTGGGGCGGAATCGAACCACCGACACGCGGATTTTCAATCCGCTGCTCTACCAACTGAGCTACCGGGCCTTAAGAGGGCGGGAGTATACCGCAGGCGCGGGGCCTTCAGGCCGCGGGGTTGGGCTCAGCGGCCTGCGCGCTTGCCGCGCGACAGGTCCACGCCCAGCTGCTTGAGCTTGCGGTACAGGTGGGTGCGCTCCAGGCCGGTCTTTTCGGCCACGCGCGTCATCGAGCCGTTTTCCTTGGCCAGGTGGAATTCGAAATACGCCTTCTCGAATTCGTCGCGGGCTTCGCGCAGCGGCTTGTCCAGCTCAAAGTTCTGCTGCGCCTGCGGGCCGGGAATCACCGCCGCAGCCACCAGGCCCTGCACCGCGCCCGCCGCAACCGCGCCGTTGCCTTGCAGCATTGCAGCCGGCTGCGCCTCGGCCACACCACTGGTGGCAGACGCAGCACGAGGGGGCGTGCGTGCCAGCCCCTGCTCCACTGCCTTCAGCAGCTTCTGCATGGTGATCGGCTTCTCAAGGAAGGACTGCGCGCCGATGCGCGTGGCCTCCACCGCGGTGTCGATGGTGGCGTGGCCGCTCATCATGATCACCGGCATGTTCAGCAGGCCGGCAGCGGCCCACTCCTTGAGCAGCGTCACGCCGTCGGTGTCGGGCATCCAGATGTCCAGCAGCACCAGATCGGGGCGCACGCGCTGGCGGCATTCGCGTGCCTGCGATGCGTTTTCTGCCAGTTCGACGGAGTGGCCTTCGTCGTTCAGGATCTCCGAGAGCAAATCCCGCATGCCCAGTTCGTCGTCGACCACGAGGATGTTTGCCATGGATGGGTAATGCGCGGCGGCTCGGGCGACTGCGGGCGCCGTCAGGCGGGCGCCCCGGCCGTTGCCGAGGCGAATGATAACGACACTTGGGCGCCGATGACGGCGTCGCCCTCCAGCCGGTTCGACAGGTCGATGCGCGCACCGTGCTCGTCGGCGATTTTCTTGACCACCGCCAGGCCCAGGCCGGTGCCCTTGGCCTTGGTGGTCACATAGGGCTCGAAGGCGCGCTTGAGGATGTGCTCGGGGAAGCCGCTGCCGGTGTCCTGCACGATCAGCCGCACGCGGCCGCTGGCCGGGTTGAAGCGGGTGCGCAGCGTGACTTCGCGCAGCGGGCGGCCCTCGGTGGCGTCTTCGGCGTTTTGCAGCAGGTTGTGGATGACCTGGCGCAGCTGCTGCGCGTCGCCCTGGATCGGCGGGCAGGTGGCGTCGAGCTCCAGGCGGATGCGCGCTGCATCGGGACCGCGCGGCGCATCGGCACCGCCGTAGAGCTGCAGCACGTCATTCGCCAGCGCATTGAGGTCGGTGGGGTGCAGCTCGGCCGCCGGCAGCCGCGCGTAGTCGCGGAATTCGTTGACCAGCCGCTTCATCGCATCGACCTGGTCGACGATGGTGCCCACCGACTTCTTCAGCACCGCCTGCTCCGGCTCGTCGAGCTTGCCCTCGAGCTTGAGCGCCAGCCGCTCGGCCGACAGCTGGATCGGCGTGAGCGGGTTCTTGATCTCGTGCGCCAGTCGCCGCGCCACTTCGCCCCAGGCCTGCGCGCGCTGCGCCGAGACGATCTCGGAGATGTCGTCAAACACCAGCAGCCGCGCCTGGCCAGGCATCTCCGCGCCGCGCACCAGCAAGGTCAGCGTGCCCTTGCCCAGCCCGGCGGGCGCCGCTGCGCCGAGCTCGAACGACTGCTGCCAGTGGTCAACCGTGCGCTCGGCGCCTTCGCCGCGCTCGCGCTCGAACTGCGCAAACTGCTCCAGCACGGCGGTGGCGAACACCTCCAGCCCCGGCACCTGCGCCAGCGGCTGGCCCACGTGCGCGGCCAGCGGCACGCGCAGCACGCGGGTGGCGGCCGCATTGGCCGAGCGGATGCTGCCCTGCGCGTCGAGCACCACCACGCCGGCGGTCAGGTTGTCCAGGATGGTCTGCAGGTTGGCGCGCGCCGCACTCACCTGCCCCATCGACTTCTCGACCTGCCCGCGCGCATCGGCCAGCTGCTGCGTCATCTGCGCGAACGATCGCGTCAGGCCACCGAGCTCGTCGCGCGTGGCCAGCGCGGGTTTGGGGCTCAGGTCGCCCGCGGCTACCTCGCGCACGCCGGCGGCAATCAGCAGCAGCGGGCGCGCCAGCTGGTTGCCGAACACCGCTGCCAGCAGCACCGCGCCAAACACCGAGAAGAACAGGCTGAGCGTGAGCGTGGCGATGTACATGCGCTTGAGGCCCTGGCGGGCCAGCGCGCGCTCCTGGTATTCGCGGTTGGCCTCTTGCACCGCGATCGCGTTGGCCACCAGCGAGGGCGGCAGGCGCACCGTGACCTGCAGCAGCCTCGGCTCGGCCAGCAGCCCCATGCCGCCGGGCGTGACCACCGCCAGCGCCTTGATGCGCGCATTGCTGGCCATGTTGACCGGCGCCTCGTCCAGCCCCTCGACCACGGTGGCCACGCGCTGGCTGCGCGCCTTGCGCGCCAGTGCCGCGGGCGGCCGCTCGGGGTTGAGCGCAAAGCGCGCGCTGCCCACGCTGCCGATAAGCTGGTTGGTGGACGTCCACAGGCTCACGTCTTCGGCGCCGATCTGCTCGCGCACGCGCTCGAGCGTCACGCCGGCCGATGCATCGGGCACATCCGAGAGCTGCTGCGCCGCGGCGCGCGACTTGTTGGCCAGGTCCAGCGACAGCGTGTCCAGCGTCACGCGCCCGAGGTTCAGGCCGGCATCCAGCGCGCCTTCCACCCGCACGTCGAACCAGCTTTCGATGGAGCGCGAGACGAACTGGTACGACACGATGTAGATCACCACCCCCGGCAAAAAGCCGACGATGGCAAAGATGGCCGCCAGCTTGATCAGCAGCCGGCTGCCGAACTTGCCGCGCTTCAGGCGCAGCGCCAGGCGCACTGCAGCCCACAGGATGACGGCGCCCAGCACCGCCGACACCACCAGGTTGGTGCCGAACAGCCAGCCGTAGAGCTGCTCGTAGCGTTCGCGGTTGGTGGTGGCCACCGTCAGCAGCAGGATCAGCACCACGCCGATCAGCGCCATGGCCGCCGCACCCAGGCCGAGCGCCCAGCGCAGCGCGCGCGAGTTCTGCAGCGCCTTGTGCGATGCGTGGTCGGCCGGGTCGGCCGCCAGGGTCTCGCCAGGTGCGCTCACGGCGTGCCTTCCAGCGCCAGGCGCTGCACGCGCGACGCGGCGATGCGCCACTCGGGCTGGCCGGTCATGCCGATCTGCATCGGCCGTGGCAGCTGCGTCACGTCCAGCCGAAAGCGCAGCTCCACCCGCTGGCGGCTGCCGGGCTCCACATCGGCCCAGCTGGCGATGCGCCAGCCCGAGACGCGGCGCATGGCGGCGAGCGCCTCCTCCAGCGTGTCGAAGTTCTGGCCGAAGGTCTGCCCGGGGTTGACCGAGCCGGGCGGGCCGGCGTACACATTGAGCCGCCAGCGCCGGGTCAGCGGCTGGAAGGCCACGCGCACCGTGCGCACCGTGGTCGACAGCACCTTGTCGGTCCAGTACCAGCGCGGCTCGATCAGGTCGGCCTCGTAGACGAAGTGCATCGCAATGCCCTTGCGCAGCGCCTCGTCCACCACCTGCGGCAGCTCGAAGCGCACCGCGGTGGACAGCACCAGGGCGTCGTCGCTGCGGGCCATGCGCAGCGGGTCCACCTCCACGGCGACGTCGGCATGCGCCAGCCCGGCGCCCGACAAGCACAGCCACAGCCCCACCAGCAGCCCGAGCAGCGCCGAGCGGGCGGTGCGTGCAGGCCTGGCCGCCGGGGCCTCAGCGCCCGGGCGGCTGCCTGCAAAGCAGGGCGTGGAAGAAGCCGTCGTGCTCACCCGTCCGATTGTCCGGGAGGGCTGCGCCGTTTTCGGTCAACCCGGGCAGCAAATGGCCCGGTGACGGCAGCAATCGGGCGTCGGTGTTGTGCGCAACAAACGCCGCAACGCGGCGCTCGCCCTCCTCGCGGAACACCGAGCAGGTGCAGTACAGCAGCCGGCCGCCGGGGCGCAGCAGCGGCCACAGCGCTTCCAGCAGCCGGGTTTGCGTGGCAGCCAGCTGGGCCACATCCGATTCGCGGCGCAGCCAGCGCACGTCGGGGTGGCGGCGCACGATGCCCGAGGCGGTGCACGGCGCGTCCAGCAAGATCGCATCGAACGGCTGGCCGTCCCACCAGGCGGCCACCTCGGCAGCGTCGGCAGTGCGCACCTCGGCCTGCGGCTGGCCGGGCGCAGGCGGCATGAACTTCAGCCGCTGCAGGGTGTCGTGGATGCGCTCGCAGCGCCGGGCGTCGGCGTCCAGCGCCAGCACCCGCGCATCGGCTTCGCCCAGGGACTGCAGCAGCTCCAGCAGGTGCGCCGTCTTGCCGCCCGGGGCCGCGCAGGCGTCCAGCACGCGCAGCGGGCCTGCGGGCCGCGGCCCTGCAGCGCTCAGGCTTTCACGCAGGCCATGCAGCAGCAGCGGTGCGGCCCGCTGCGCGGCGGCGTCCTGCACCGACGCGGCACCGTCGGCAAAGCCCGGCAGCTCGTGCACCGGCCGCGCCTTGTCGAGCACCACACCAGCGTCGCCCACCGCATGCGCGGCGATGCCGGCGTCGGCCAGGCGCTTCAGGTACTGCGTCACGCCGGCTTGTTCTGCGTGGCCGTTCGGCGCATGGTGATGGGCCAGGTTCACGCGCAGCGTCATCGGTGCGGCCTGCTGGCTCGCTTGCAGCACCGCCTGCCAGTGCTGCGGGTGGTCGGCCTTCAGCCGCTCGATCCACCAGCGCGGGTGGTTCCAGCGGGCCACCGGGTCGCTGTCGGTGGCGCGCACCAGGGCGTCGCGCTCGCGCAGAAAGCGGCGCAGGCAGGCATTGATGAAGCCCGACTGCGCTCGCATGCCGGCGTGGTGCTTGGCCGCCTCGACCGCCTGGTCCACCAGGGTGAAGGGCTCGTAGGGTGCGCGTGGCGCATCCCAGGCCAGGGCCAGAGCCGTGAGCAGCAGCGCGTCGGCTGCGGGCGGTGGCGCGCGGCGGGCCAGCCGGGCGCGCAGCGCCTGCGCGCGACCGAGCTCGCGCAGCGCATGAAACGACAGCGCCTGCGCCGCCGGGCGCAGCGCGGCCTGCGTGGTGGCCAGCGCCTCGGTGGCCGAGCGGCCGGCCAGCACCGCCTCCAAAACGCCGGCGGCAGCCTGAAGCTGCCGCCAGAGAGGAACCGGGCCAGGCCCGGCGGGCTGCACCATCAGCCCAGGCTGTCAGACCAGATGTTCTGTGCCCAGTTCCAGGCGTACACGCCTTCAAGCTCGGTCGGGCCGGGGCTCACGCCGCCGGAGCCCGCCACCGTCTTGAAGGTGCGCTCGGCCGCCACGTACTCGTGCACGCTGGCCACGTGGATCACGTTCTTGTTGTCCACGAAGCTGTAGCAGGTGTTGGTGAGCATCGGCGCGGGGTTCACCGCCCAGCCCGGGAGCTGCGCGACGATGGCCGCTGCCGCCACCTTGCCGTGGCTGTTGGCCATGTGACCGCTCTTGGGCATGCCCGGTGCGATCTGGATCGAATCACCCAGCACATGCACGTCCTTGGCCGCGGTGGACTCGAAGGTCTGGTAGTTCACGCCGCACCAGCGGTTGTTGCCCAGGTTGTTCAGCCCGGTCTGCACCGCGATCGTGCCCGCGCGCATGCTAGGCAGCACGTTGAGCACCTGCGCCTTCACATCGTCCTGCACCTCGAACTTGATGACGCCGGCCTTGGCATCGACCGCGGTGGCCTTGTGCTGGCCGCGGTATTCGATGATGCCCTTGTACTGCTCGGCCCACACCTTCTTGAACAGCGGCCCCTTGGAGGTGACGTCCTGGTTGGCGTCGAGGATCAGCACCTTGCTGCGCGGCTTGAAGTTCTTGAAGTACCAGGCCACCTGGCAGGCGCGCTCGTACGGGCCGGGCGGGCAGCGGTACGGTGCCTCGGGGATGGTCAGCGCGTACACGCCGCCATCGGGCATGGCCTCGAGCTGCTTGCGCAGGCCCACCGTCTCGGGGCCGGCCTTCCACGCCTGCAGCACCTGGCCACTGGCCTGCGCGGCCGCGAGGCCCTCGATGCTGCCCATCATCAGGTCGATGCCGGGCGACACGATCAGCTTGTCGTAGGCGATGGTGCTGCCGCCGCCCAGGGTGACGGTCTTCTTCGCGGTGTCGATCGACTTGGCGAAATCACGCGCCACCGTCACGCCGTGCTTGGTGCGCAGCATCGAGTACGGGGTGGTGATGTCGGCCATCTGCTTGCTGCCGCCGAGCACCAGGTTGGAGATCGGGCACGACACGAAGGCCTCGTTGGGCTCGATCAGCACCACGTCGATCTTGTAGTCCGACAGCAGGCGGACGTACTTGGCCGCAGTGGCGCCGCCGTAGCCGCCGCCGACCACGACCACGCGGGCCTTGCTCGGGATGGAGGTGGTGGCGCAGGCGCCCAGGCCCAGCAGGCTGAGCGCGGCGGAGGTCTGGAGGAAGGAGCGTCGTTGCATGGCGGTGTTCCTCACTTTTTCTGGGCTGCGAAATAGGTGGCGATCTGCTGGATCTGGGCATCGCTGTAGCCCTTGGCCAGCTGGTGCATCACGGTCGCCTGGCGCTGACCGTTCTTGAAGGCCAGCATCTGCGCAGCGATGTAGTCGCGCGGCAGGCCGGCGATGCCCGGCACGGCCGAGCCATTGACCGCACGGCCTTCGGTGCCGTGGCAGTTGGCGCAGGTGGCAGCCAGGCTGCGCACGTACAGCGCCTCGGCCGACTGCGCAAACGCGCCAGCCGTTCCCAGCGCCAGCACGGCCGGCGCGATCCAGGTGAGTTTCATGGGAAGGTCTCCTGCAAAAATCGGTGGTGACTTATTTAATCACCAAAGTCAAAGGCCGCAACCGGGTTGAAACCCGAATGCCCTGGCCAGGATCAAGGCGGGGAACTGTTGCACCGCCTCGTTGTATTGTTGCACCGCGGCATTGAACTGGCGGCCCAGGTGGTCGCATTCGCCCAGGCCCATCTGCCACTGCTGCACCACGGTTTCGGGCAGCAGGTCGCCGGCCAGGTCACGCGCGCCCTGCTGCACCTGCAGCCAGGCGTCGATCAGCTCCGTGCGTGCGGCCACCGCAGCGGTGGCGCGCCCGGCGTCCAGCGTGTTCTGGCGCAGCGCGCCCATCGCCAGCGACAGGCCCTGCGCCGCGGCGCGCAGGCCGCTCCACGGCTCGTCGCCCAGGCCGTTGCCCACATGCGGCGGCACGCTGGCCAGGGCCAGGCCGATCTGCTGCTGCCAGCGGGCATCGAGGTGCGCAAACGCCGCCACCGCATCGCCGCGCAGCCGTGTCAGGCGGTTGTAGGCGCCCACCGCCCAGAACAGCAGCACCGCGGGCACCAGCCACCACAGCCAGGCCCAGCTCATGCGCGCGTCATCGGAATGCAAGACATGCTCGGACTATAAGCAAGCACCGCGCACATAAAAAACCCCGGCGCCGCTTGCGCGGCAGCCGGGGTGGGCCTGGAGCGTGAGGCTTACTCGCCTGCAGGCGCTTCGGCCGACTCGCCGTTGGCTTCGGCCAGTTCGCTGGCTTCGGCATCGGCAATGGCGCGGCGCTCGGCCTCGTCCATCGCGTCCTTCACCTTGCGCGCCTGGTGGTAGGCCAGGCCGGTACCCGCCGGGATCAGGCGGCCGACGATCACGTTTTCCTTCAGGCCACGCAGCTCGTCGCGCTTGCCCATGATGGCCGCTTCGGTCAGCACGCGCGTGGTCTCCTGGAAGGAGGCCGCCGAGATGAACGAGTCGGTGGACAGCGACGCCTTGGTGATGCCCAGCAGCAGGTTGCTGAAGGTGGCGGCGATCTTGCCGTCCTTGTGCAGCGCTTCGTTGGTGTTGAGCACCTCGGAGCGCTCGACCTGCTCGCCGGCGATGTAGCCCGACTCGCCCGGGTTCTCGATGACCACGCGACGCAGCATCTGGCGAACGATCACCTCGATGTGCTTGTCGTTGATCTTCACGCCCTGCAGACGGTAGACGTCCTGCACTTCGTCAACGATGTAGCGCGACAGTTCCTCGATGCCCAGCAGGCGCAGGATGTCCTGCGGATCGGCCGGGCCGTCGACGATCAGTTCGCCCTTGTTGACCACCTGGCCCTCGTGCACCAGCACGTTCTTCTCCTTGGGCACGAGTTCTTCCCAGACCTTGCCGTCCGGGTCGGTGATCTGCAGTCGAACCTTGCCTTTGGTTTCCTTGCCGAACGACACGGTTCCGGGCATCTCGGCTAGGATGCCCTTTTCTTTCGGGCTGGGGGCCTCGAACAACTCGGCCACACGC
>JACCDK011213701.1_pt1 | contig 13057 bp, 12 predicted proteins | sample 7445871 | NCBI WGS metagenome assembly JACCDK01 (sample SAMN15323436, study PRJNA562643) | freshwater metagenome | isolation source: river surface water | place: USA:Blue River Watershed | collected 2017-08-15 | reverse complement strand
TGTGCACCACCGGTCGGCGCAACACCTCGCGCAATCCCCACCAACCTGCGCCCCAAGCCAAGCCCGCACCCACCGCCATGCCCATCACCAACACCCATGGCGAAGCACGCCAACTGAACTCGAACACAAAATAAGCCAAGCCCCAAGCCATGACCATGGCCACGGCCGCGGCCAACGCGCCTGACAGTGCGCCGACACCCAGGAGCTCGGCCGTTTGCACTTGGCGCAACAATTGGTTGCCCGCGCCCAAGGCACGCAACACCGCGTACTCGCGCGCGCGCTCTTCGCGGGTGGCCGTGACAGCGGCAAACAACACCACCAAACCCGCGGCCAAGGTGAAGCCAAACAAAAACTCGACGGCGCCAATCACCTGCCCCAAGACTTTTTGCACTTGTGTGATGGTGGCCCCCATGTCGACGTTGGTCACATTGGGGAAACGTTGCACCAATCCGTTGTCAAAGCCTTTCAGATCGGGCGCGCGATAAGCAGCGATATAGGTCATGGGCACATCTGGGATTTTGGACATCGGGTAGATGGCAAAGAAATTGGCGCGCATCGAGGTCCAGTCCACCCGCCGCAGCGACGTGATGCGCGCATCCACCACTTGTCCCGCAAATTCAAAACGCAGCTGGTCACCCAGTTTCAAATTCAGGGATTTGGCAATGCCTTCTTCCATGCTGATGGCATCGGCTTCCTCGGGCGTCCATTTGCCTTGCACGATCTGGTTGTGCTCTGGCGCTTTGGCCGAGTGCGAAATGTTGAACTCACGCTCCACCAGTCGTTTGGCGCGATCGTCGGTGAAGCTGTCTGGCCGAACGGCTAGTCCATTGACCGCCACCAAACGGCCTCGAATCATGGGATACCAGTCCATTTTCTTCACACCGGCTTGGTCCAAGTGCTGCAAAAAGTCATCCGATTGATCGGGCTGGATGTTGATCACAAAGCGGTTAGGGGCGTCTGCCGGGGTCGCGTTGCGCCAACTGTCGACCAAGTCGGTGCGCAACAACACGAGCAAGATGAGCGCCAGCAAACCCACCGACAAGGCGCTGACTTGCACCACGGTATAGCCTGGGCGGGCGCTGATTTGCCGAGTCGCCATGCGCAGCCAAATCGGCACTTGCGGCATGCCCACGGTTTGTCGCAAGCCCCACACCGCGGCCCAGGCCAAGCCGGCGAACACGACAGCAGCGCCTGAAAAACCGCCCACCACCATCAAGCCCAGGGCTACATCGCGGCTGGCACTGAGCAGCAAGGCGGCAAACCCCAACAAGCCCAAGCCCAGCACACCCAAAGAAGCGGGACGCAGCGGGCCCAAATCACGTCGAATCACGCGCAACGCCGGCACTTGCGCCAGTTGCAAGATGGGCGGCAAGCCAAAGGCCAGCAGCAAGGTCATGCCAGCGCCCAGCCCTTGCCAAAACGGCATCCAACTGGGTGCGGGCAAAGCGGTGTCGACCAAGCCCACCAGCAAACTGACAAACACCTGGTGCAAGCCATAACCCATGAGCAGTCCCAAAGCACTGGCCAACAAGCCCACGGCGAAAAACTCCAACACATAGACCGTGAGGATGTGCCGCTGGCTTTGACCCAGCACCCGCAACATGGCGCAATCATCCAGGTGCCGGGCCGCAAAACCCCGCGCCGCCAGGGCCACGGCCACTGCGCTCAGCAAGGCCGCCAGCAAGGCCACCAAGTGCAGGAACTTTTCAGCGCGGTCCAGGGTTTGGCGCATTTCAGGGCGACCTGCTTCCAAGGTCTCCAAGCGCACACCGCGCACATCGGGTTGTTGGACATGGCCCTCGGCCCATTGGACGAATTCAGCCACTTTGGCGGTTGGCCCGATCACCGCCAAACGCCAATTGACCCGGCTGGCAGGTTGCAGCAACTGGGTGGCCGCCACGTCCGCCTGGTTCATCATGACGCGCGGTGCGAAGTTCATGAATCCAGCACCGCGATCAGGCTCACTGACCAACACCTGAGAAATACGCAGTATGCGCTCACCTAAGCGCAAAGAGCCGCCGATATTGAGCTCCAAGGCTTCAAGCAAGGCTGGCTCGACCCAGACTTCGCCCGGAGCCGGGATGGCGTCTGTCACTTGAGCGGGGCGGTCAAACGGGGTGCCGTTGTTGAGCTCTTTCTCCAGCGCCAGCTTGGGCACGGGTTGGTCGGCAGGCTGCAAAATTTGCAAACGACCGCGCAAAGGGTAACCATCGCTCACCGCTTTCAGGGCGACCAAACGGCTGTTGCCGCCCTGCTCTTCCAAGCTGCCGGCCATGGTTGGGAAGCTGAGCGTCACCACCGATGTCAGACCCAAGCGCTGAATTTGAGCCGTGACAGCGTCAGACAAGGGATGGTCACTGGCCAACACGGCGTCACCGCCCAACAACTGGCGGGCGTCTCGTTGCAAGCCCCCTTCGATGCGGTCGGCCAAAAAGCCCACCGAACTGAGAGCCGCCACGCCCAAACTGACCGCCACCCACAACAGGCGCAATTCCCCTGCGCGGGCGTCCCGCCAAAAAGCACGCCAAGCCATTTTGAGCAAATCAACCATCGACGGAGGCACTCCAACGTTCGTTCCAGCCATGCTGGACTTGTTGCAAATCGCGCCGATCGCGCTTGGTGGGACGTCCCTGGGTCATGCTTTGCGCGGGTTCGCGTTCAAAGCGACGGCGTTGCGCATGGTCCTCGCGGGCCTTCACACTCTCAGGGGTTTCTTCATACAGCAACTGTGCTTTGGGGGCCGGGCCACGCACATCACTCAAACCCAGTACCAACACGGTTCGCACCTGGCCTTCGCGACGCATCGAAACGGTGTCCCCGGTCTTGACCTCGCGGGCGGGTTTGGCCACTTGTTGGTTGACCTCGATGCGGCCTTTGTTGATCTCGTCCGTGGCCAAGGAGCGGGTTTTGTAAAACCGGGCGGCCCAAAGCCATTTGTCGATGCGCAATTTATCCATTGCAGCCATTGTGACTTAACTTATTAGTATGCAGTCGGGGGCACTCGGCATGTCCCTTGGGTTTGGACGTGGCATCCATACAACGATCCAAAAACTACCAAATTTGACAGCAACGCCAAAAAAGCTAATATCCATCCCCCTTTACGAATTTTTCTTCGATTGGTTTCTGGGTTCGCCAGACGCCGAGGGACTCGACACCGCTGCATTTTCAGGAGCAGATGATGGCATTCAAAATTTTGGTCACCAGTCAAAAAGGTGGCGTTGGCAAGAGCACCTTGTCCGCCAATTTGGTGGCCTACTTGAGCCGCACCCTCGGATTGGGCGTGACCCTGATTGATTGGGACCCTCACGGTTCCTCCAGCACCTGGCTCAACCAAGCACCCAGCGTGGGCGCAGTGGTCAAACACATGGCCCTGCCCGTGGACCAAGGTGGCAACCGACCCATTTTTGAAGCGCGTTTGCAAATGCGCCGCGCCGCCAGTGAATGCGACATCCTGGTGTGTGATCTGACCTGGAGCGACTCGCTGGCTGGCGAATTGATGTTTGAATTTGACATGGTCTTGGTGCCCACCTCGGTCTCCGAAATCGAGTTGGCCGCCACTTCTGGTTTCTTGAGCCGCAACCGTTGGGTGTTTGACGCGGCCACCGCACGCCGCCCGATGTTGGTGGTCTGCCCCACGCGTGTGCTCAACGAGCAACTCAACTCCGACGTGTTCACCAAACAGCGCTTCCCTGTGAGTTTCATGCTGGCGCCACCCATTTTGGAAGCGCAATCAGCGCGCGATCTGTTCGAGCGCGGTTACCTGATGGACGCACGCGATGTGTGTGGCGATTCGTTCCGCGAATTCGGTGAAGCGATTTGTGCCGCGCGGGAAATTCGCATGGCCCAAGCCAATCAACCCCGCCAACCGGTGACCACCAAGCTCAGCGAGCGCGATGCCAGCAGCAACCGCGTGCCCCTGACGCCGGCCAAATCCAGCGTGTTGGAATCCATTCCTGGTTCGGCCCAATATTCTGTGCTGGGCCGTTACCGCCAGCGCAAAATGGCCGAGGAACAAGAAGCGGTGGTCAACACCCGTTCGTTGGCGCAAATGGGCATCCCCGAATTTCTCAAACGTCTGGCCCGCGGCAACGCGGCCAAGCTCTAAGCCTTGGACCACGTGATGCCAGAAGAAAAATTCCTCGCCTTCAAAGGCCTCAAACAATACGACCCCGGCATGGGGTGGGCATCGGTGCACAACTTCACCGAGAAACATCATGATTCAGCCGATCTGATGTCGCAGCACCATTTCGACGAAGAACAGTCCAAGCATCACGAGCAATCGTTGCAAGCCTTGGCGGATGCCGCCCGCGAGGATGCACCCGAGCCAGCCGAACAGGTGCTGCAAGACCCTTTGTTGGGTGAGTTGTTCGAGCAGTTGCACCAACCACCGCAAGACGAGTTGGCGCACAACTGGAAAATCATCGCCACCAGCGTCAACATCCTCAGCCAGCGCATGAACCAGCAGCGTGAATTGCGCCGCCGCTTGTCCTCCATCGACCAAGAGTTGGACAAGCTGCGCAACAGCATCTTGCACGACCTTCAGGAGATCCAGCGTGCGTCCGACCAGCAGCTGTCCATGGCCCGCTTGCGCGCCGAGGTATCCTCGCTGGCACAAGCGCGCTTGTCGTCCAAGCTGCGCAGCACACCCAACAGCTGACCTCGCCGAGGTCAGGGCATTCGGAGACTTTTGCCAGATGATCGACCTCAGCAAAATCCACTACCCCGTCAGGTACACCACTTTCTTCATCGCGCTGGCAGGGCTCTGTTTGAGCCTGCTGGTGTTGATCGCTTCGGGCGCCGGTCTGTTGTGGTTTGTGCTGTTTGCTTTTTTGAGTGGCGTGGGTGTTTACGACTTGATGCAACCCCACCACGCCATCTTGCGCAACTACCCGGTGCTGGGGCATTTGCGCTTCTTGCTGGAGTTCATCCGGCCTGAAATCCGCCAGTATTTCATCGAGAGCGACACCGAGGCGGCCCCTTTTTCTCGTGCCCAGCGCAGCCTGGTGTATGCGCGTGCCAAAGGTCAGTCGGATAAACAACCCTTTGGCACCGAATTGGATGTCGACGCCCAGGGCTATGAATGGATGACCCATTCCCTGATGCCCAGCACCATCGCCTCGCACGATTTCCGGGTGCAAGTGGGCACCTCGGCCTGCACCCAGCCCTACAACATCAGCTTGTTCAATGTGTCGGCCATGAGCTTTGGTGCATTGAGTGCCAACGCGGTCATGGCGCTGAACCAAGGCGCGCAAATGGGCGGCTTTGCGCACGACACCGGTGAGGGATCGATTTCGCGCTACCACCGCATCCATGGTGGTGACCTGATTTGGGAAATTGGTTCGGGTTATTTCGGTTGCCGCGACGACCAAGGTTTGTTTGACCCCGCCCGCTTTGTCGAACAAGCGCGTGACCCGCAAGTGAAGATGATTGAAATCAAGCTCAGCCAAGGCGCCAAACCCGGCCATGGTGGGGTGTTGCCAGCGGCCAAAGTCACCCCTGAGATCGCCGAGGCGCGTGGTGTGAACATGGGCGAGGACTGTGTGTCGCCCGCTGCACACAGCAGTTTCAGCAACCCGATCGAGTTGCTGGAATTCATCCAAAGTTTGCGCGAGTTGAGCCAATTCAAACCCGTGGGCATCAAGCTGTGCATCGGCCACCCCTGGGAATGGTTTGCCATCGTGAAAGCCATGCAAGAAACCAAAATCCTGCCCGATTTCATCGTGGTTGATGGCTCGGAAGGCGGCACTGGTGCCGCACCTTTGGAGTTTTCAGACCACTTGGGCATGCCCTTGAAAGAAGGTTTGCGCTTGGTGCACAACACCCTGGTGGGCGTGGGTTTGCGCGAGGACATCCGCATCGGGGCCAGCGGCAAGATCATCAGCAGTTTTGACATGGCCCGCGCATTGGCCTTGGGTGCTGATTGGTGCAACAGCGCCAGGGGCTTCATGTTTGCCTTGGGCTGTGTGCAAGCCCTCAAATGCCACACCGGTGAATGCCCAACAGGCGTCACCACCCAAGACCCGCAACGGCAGATCGCCTTGGTGGTGCCCAGCAAAGCCGAGCGGGTGAAAAGCTTTCACCAAAACACCTTGAAATCTTTGCAGGAGTTGCTGCAGGCAGCGGGCATGAAGTCGCCGCAAGACTTGAAGCCTTATCATTTTGTGCGCCGCATCAGCGCCCATGAAACACAGTCTTTGGCTGATTTGTACCCTTCGCTGAGCAAAGGGGCATTGCTCAAAGAGACCCTGACCAAGTTGCCTGAGCCCTACAAAACACACTGGCCCAAGGCCAGCCCCGAGCACTTCTGAGTATCAGTTGTCGCTGGCTGGGCGGGGATACACCACGCGGTCTTCTTTGGGTGCCGCACGTGGAGGCAATGCGGGCGGTTGGGCGGCGGCTTTGGCTTCTGCAGCGGCTTTGGCAGCTTCGGCAGCCGCTTTGGCGGCGGCAGCTGCAGCAGCCTTGGCTTCAGCAGCCAATTTCGCATCAGCAGCGGCTTTGGCATCCGCCGCTGCTTTGGCCTCGGCCGCAGCCTTGGCTTCTGCCGCTTTGGTGTCCACTTTCACTGGCGGGGGTGGTGCAGGTTTGGCTTGGGCAGCTTGCTTTTCTTTTTCCAATTGCTTTTGACGCTCACGCTCGGCCTTGGCTGCAGCAGCGTTGGCTGCATTGGCTGCATCCAGTTCTTTTTTCAGCTTTTGGATTTCGGCAATGACTTCTTTTTGGTTGTCTTTGACCACTGGGGCTGCAGGTGCAGGCTTGCTGGCCAAGGTTTGCACCTTGGCTTCCAGGGCTTGAATGCTTTTTTGCAGGTTTTGCAATTTGGCATCCAAATTTTTCTCAGACTGGCCATTCACTTGACCCGCAATTTGATCTGGCAGCTTGGTGAACAAGGTGTTGAGGTCGTCCAAGCGGCCTTCAAGTTTTTCGTCCAACTTCACCTGACGCTCTTCCATGCCGTCGAGTTTTTCGGTGGTGTCGCCCAGACCACGCGTGGCGTCACCAAATGCGGCCAAGGTCGCGTCCAATTCGACCACGCGCTTGCCCACCGCCAATGACAGGGCGTCGAGCTGGCGGATGTTTTGTTGCAAACGGGTGGAGATGGCAAAGAATGTGCCCACCGCGATCAACAAAAAGGACAGCAAGCCAATCAAAATAACGCGCGAGTGGAGGATGTTGCGGTCATTGGCCTCGGTGACGATTTTCATCACCTCGCGCATTTCATGGCTGATGTTGGCCGCCACCTCGGCCGAGCGGGTGGACACCTCGGCCGAGCTGAGCACCACGCCAGTCAGGTCTTCCAGCTGACGCGACACCTCGGAACTGTCCAAACTTTGCGCTTGCAAGGCTTCAATGCCCTCGGCCAACGCGTCAGCAGTCTCGACCACCACTGGCGCAGGCGGTTCGGGCAGGAAGTCGCCGTCGTCGGAGGCTTCTGCTTTAGAAGTGTCTTGCGCCATGGTCGTTGTCCTTAGGATTTCTTGGGTTTTGGTTTGGCCTTTTCCAGATCGTCCAGCTGCTCATTCACATGCGTGATGTCTTGATTCAATTGGTCGATCCGAGGCTTGATTTGCTCCTCCCAATGATCGGCCGATGTCAGTCCAACTTGAGCCAAATGCGCCAAATGGGGGTCCCAATGGGACAAATCAGGCGCTGCAGTTTCAGGCTCCACGGAGGTTTCAGCCGGCTGGTCGGAACGGACGCCCTCTGCACCTGGCATGAACCTGGTCAGGCTGGGGTCGACCAATGCGTCTGTTGTGGCTGGATTCAAAGTGGGGTCTTGCAAGTCGTGGCTTTGTACCGCCATCAAGCTGGCGGGATCGGTGCGACCGTAGCTGCTGGCCGGCTCCAAGTGGGGGGTGCTCAAATGCGATGGCTTGTCTTCGTGGTGCGACTCAGGCGTGTCGCTTGCCTTTTCATTCAAGGGTTCCACGGGGTCGGCAGCAGGCAATGGGTCATCGGTGATGGGTGTCGTTGGGCTCATGGCATCTCTCCAGCTTTTGGAATCGACCCGTTGATGGACATCTTGATCAAAGTGGCCAAGCCTACTCCTGAAACTGAGCTTTTAGAGACTTTGCCGATCTGAGCCAGGCTTTGGCCAACGGCGGGTTTTGGCGCATCAAAGCCTCGGCTTTGGCTTTTTCCGCATAAGGACCGGTGATCAAGATGTAGTAGGGCTTGCTGCCTTTGCGCTGGGTGTAGAGCACTTGGCCCGACTTGTAGCCCAGTGAACTGGACTGGAAAGTGCGCGCCTCGGTCAGACTGTCAAATGCACCATGCTGCATCACCCATTCGTCATCTTTGAGCTTGCCTACCCAGGCGGCGTCATCTGCTTTGGGGTCCGAAAGCGGGGTTTTGTCAGCCGCTTTGGGGGGCTTGACAGGCTCTGGCTTTTTGACGGGCTCGGTTGGCTTGCTGGGCTCCGTTGGCTTGACGGGTTCCGGTTCCTTGACGGGTTCGGTTGGCTTGGCGGGCTCGGTTGGCTTGACAGGTTCCGCCGCCTTGACGGGTTCGGGCGGTGTCACCACGGTTTCGCCCTTTTCGGTGCTGATCGCATCAGCCGGTTTGAGGGGCGTGGGGGTGTTGCTCGACGACATGCCCACGGTGGGTGCGGCTGGGGCCGCTGGCACGGGTGTGGTGCTGGTGGCTGCTGGTTTTGCAGGTCCTGACAAGTAAGCTTGCAGGGATTCCCACTCTTGCATCAACAGCGATTGGTTCAGCGCCGCAAAAGTGCCCAAGCTCACCAACAAAGTGACCAGCAAAATGCCGGCGATCTTGCCGCCGCGTCCGGCTGGTTTGCTGGGCTCCCATGATTTGGCGAGTTCTTCACCCGTGGGCATGGGCGTGAACGGCACTTCGTCGCCCATCACTGGGTCGGTGGGCACATCAAAGCCCGGCTTGTCGTCGATCAACTCCAATGGCGGGGGGGGCGCGGCAGGCAGTTCAATGGGTTTGGTGGGCGGCGCGGCTGTTTTGGGCGCAAGCGGTGAACTGGGTACTTGTTTGGCACCAGGCCATTCATCCAGTGTTTCGATGCGCTGGAGTTTGTTCGGTGTGGGGTCTTCGGACTCCAACACCCACTGCAACAGGTTTTTACCGAAAGCCGAGAGTTTTTTCTCGTAGCTGCTCTGCTGGTTGATCAGCAAAATCAGGTTGATGTTGCTGGCCGGAAAACCATTGACCAAACGCGCCAGCAATTGCAGTTCAAAGTCTTGTATGCCTTGCGTGTCTGGAAAAATCATGTAGCGCTTGGGGATCGTCTTGTTCGATTTGTCCAGCGCTTGGTCCACGGTCAGTTCAGACAAAATTTCGTTGAAACGTTCCACCAAACGGTCGGAGTCTGCCGAGGTCCACAACTCCACATGCGCCTCGCCCTGCTCGCGCAGATGCTGGAAGATGCGCCGACCGTAGTGCGCCAAGGCCACTTCGTCATCGCCCAAGATGGCCAGATTCAATCGGCCTTCGCGCAAGGACTTGAGCAGTATTTCAAAGCGCAATTTGTCGGCAGGGCTTTGGTAAAAATCACTCATGGCTTCCCCATCAAGGCGTCATCACTGAAAAAGAAAACCGTTTTCGTCATAGCGCATATTGTCAGGGATGCGCAACGTGGGTTTGACAATGCCTTCAGCACCTGCATAGGTCTGGTTCAAGCTGAAAACATAGGCGATGACCTGGGCCACCACATGGTAGAGACCCTCGTGAATCGGATGGTCCAGTTTGGTGGTGAAGTACAAGGCACGGGCCAATTCGGGCGCTTCAAAAATATAAACACCCTCGTCCTTGGCGCGCTCGCGTATGCGTTGTGCCAGTTCATCGGTGCCTTTGGCAATCAGCGTGGGGGCGCCGTCCGAATTGGGGTCGTAACTCAAGGCCACTGCGAAGTGCTGCGGGTTGGTGATGACCACGTCCGCGTCTTTCACGTTCTCCATCATGCGGTTGTTGGCCATCTCACGTTGACGTCGACGGATCGTGGCTTTCACCTCAGGGCGACCCTCGGCGTTTTTCATCTCGTCCTTGATCTCTTGCCGGGTCATCTTGAGTTTTTTGTTCACCTGGTAGTGCTGCAATGGCACATCGGCGATGGCGATCACCACCAAACCCATGCTCATCCAAAAACATGCATCCAAAATCATGGTGCCGGCATGGTTGACGGCGGTGGCCAGGTCCAAGCGGTTGATCGTCACCAAGTCTTCGATGTTGTTGGTGATCGACATCCACAAAATGATGCTGATCACCATGAACTTGGCGATGGTTTTCACCAGGTCAATCAGGGCCTTCATGCCAAACATGCGCGACAAGCCGGCCAAGGGGTCGAGTTTGCTGAATTTGGGCAAGATCATTTTGGGAGAAAAAATCAATCCCCCACTCAACACCGTGGACAACACCGCCACCACGCCCAACAAAATCATGATGGGCAACACGAGCAAATACCCGTCCAAGATGGATTGAAAAAAGATGGCCGGCAGCAACTCAGGCTTGTCCATCACCTGGCGGTCAAACTGCAACTGGCCTGTGAACAAGGCGCCCAACTTGTGGAACAAATAGCTGCCTGACAGACTGAAAAACAAAGTGGCTGCCACCAAAATCGCGGCCGTTGACAACTCGACAGAGCGCGCGACCTGCCCTTCCTCTCGCGCTTTGCTCAGTCGTTGCGCGGTCGGTTCTTCGGTCCGTTCAGAGGAGTCGTCCGCCATCTTGCTAGCCTCCTGTCAACATGCCGCGCATTTGGGTGAAGGTTTGCACCCACAACCAATTGATGCGATGGATGATGCTGGGCACCGCCATCCACAACACAAGGAAGCCCGACAACAAAATGGCAGGCAACCCCACCGAAAACAACTGCAAACTAGGCGCAGCACGCGTGACAAAACCCACCCCGATGTTGACGAACAGCAAAGTGATGACCACGGGCAATGAAATGAGCAAGGCCGAGACAAACATCATGGCGCCCCAAGCGGTCATCTTGCCCAACACATCTTGTGTCATCAGGCTTTTGCCAATCGGAAACAAATGGAATGACTCGAGCAAGATGCCAAACACGATCAGGTGCCCGCCTATCGACAAAAACACCAAGGTGCCCAAGATGGTGAAGAACTGGGACACCACAGGCACATTGCCCAAACTCGGGTCGATCATGTTGGCCATGGACAAGCCCATGGAACCTGAGACCGCTTGACCCGCGAGCACAATGCCCGCGGTGGCCAACTGCATCAGCATGGCCATGGCAAATCCAATGAACAGTTGGTTGAATATTTCTTTCAGTCCGTCGGCGGTGACGGGGTCGATCTTGGGGATGTCCAAATGCATGGCCAAGAAAACCGTCAACACCAAGCCGATCGAAATGCGAATGCGCAGACTGACCGCTCGGATGGAAAAAATGGACGAGAACGCGAGAAACGCTGAGATGCGCAGCATGGGCCAGATCAGGGCATAAAACCTGTCCAGCAAATTCAGCATCTCAATGTTCATGTTTCAACCAAAAAGACCGGGGATACGGCCATACAGCACCCTGGTGTAGTCCACCAAGGTGTTGATCATCCAACCGCCAAAGACAGCAGCCGTCAAACCGATGGCCAGGAGCTTGGGGATGAAACTCAAAGTCTGTTCGTTGATCGAGGTGGCGGCTTGAAAAATACCCACGATCAAACCCACGACCAATCCGACGAGCAACATGGGTGCAGAAATCAGCATCGTCATCCACAGCGCTTGGCGCGCCAAATCAACCACGGTGGAGGTGTCCATCTTGGCTCCTTATTTGAAGATGAAGCTCGAGGCCAGCGAGCCCATGAGCAAGGTCCAACCATCGACCAAGACAAACAGCATGAGTTTGAATGGCATGGAAATGATCATGGGCGACAACATCATCATGCCCATGGACATCAGCACACTGGCCACAATCAGGTCGATCACCACGAAGGGGATGTAGACCATGAAGCCAATCATGAAAGCACTCTTCAGCTCAGAGGTGAGAAAAGCAGGCACCAGGGTGAAGAAAGGCACTTCAGCCGCGCTGGCCACTTCCTTGCGTTGCGCGATTTGCATGAACATGGCGATGTCGTCTTCACGGGTTTGCAGCATCATGAAATCACGCACCGGCACCTCGGCCTTGGCCAAGGCTTGCTCAAAGGGCAAAGTGCCATTCATGTAGGGCGCGATGGCGTTGGCGTACACATCGTCAAACACCGGGGTCATGATGAACAAGGTGAGAAACAAAGCCAAACCCACCAACACGGTGTTGGGCGGCGTCTGACCCGTGCCCAAGGCTTGTCGAAGGATCGACAACACGATGATGATGCGCACAAACGAAGTCATCATCAAGAGCAAGGACGGCAGCAAGGTGAGCACCGTCATCAAACCCAGCAATTGCAAGGTCAGGCTGTATTGCTGTCCGCCTTTGCCACTGTTGACGGTCACCATGGGCAAGCCCTGGGCCATCACAAAGTCTGGCAAGCACCAGGCCATCAACAACACAATAGGAAGCCAAAAGTATTTATTGCGCATGTTCAGCACCTGGCGATGGAGGAGAGGGGGTGCCTGCAGGCCAGGCATGCAGGGTTTGAATGTCGTTGGAACTGACTGACAGCAAGAGCCGCTGAGTGTCCACTTCAACCAATAACAGCTTGTGGCGCAAACCCATTGGATGCACCTCTAAAATTTGGATGCGACGCTGGGTGGCGGGGAGGAGAAAGCCCTTGTTGCGACGCGACAGCCACCACAGGACTGCCGCCAACAGCAACAAGACGAATGTCATACTGAGAGAGTACTGAGCCCAGTCTTGGTTTGGCATGAAACGCATTATCTACCGCGCGAGAGTGAAAAATGAAGAATTTCAAGAAAACATTCAAATGGCTGCTGTGCGGGGTCTGCCTGGCCTGTTGGGGCTCCGTCTTCGCGGCCCAATGGGTGATCACTGGCATGTCAGACACCGCGGAGTACGGCATTGACAAAAGCTCGGTCGAACAAAACGGCGATCTGCGCAAAGTTTGGGTCATGTTGGACTACCGCAAGGCGCAGCAGACCAGCCTGGGCAAAACTTTTTGGTCCAGCCGTGCCCTGATGG
>JACCDK011558374.1_pt1 | contig 13060 bp, 2 predicted proteins | sample 7445871 | NCBI WGS metagenome assembly JACCDK01 (sample SAMN15323436, study PRJNA562643) | freshwater metagenome | isolation source: river surface water | place: USA:Blue River Watershed | collected 2017-08-15 | reverse complement strand
TAATGGCGGATTTGCGGGTGGTGCAGGTGGAGTCTCGGCAACCTCAGCTGGAACTGTGGGCGGTGTAGGTAAGACTGGCATCACTAATTCTTTTTATGGAAGTAAATATGAATATGGCGGTGGCGGAGGCGGCGGTGTCTTTACAAACTCCGTAGCAACAACGCCATCCGCAGGTACTTCTGGAGGCGGTTCTGGCGCTTATGCTGTGAGCTCTTCTCTCAACGCACCCGGTGGAAATGGAATTAATGGAACCGGCGGTGGCGGAGGCGGCGGTGCTGCGACAGGTTCGGGGCTAAAAGTCAACGGTGGCAAAGGTGGATCGGGAATCATTTTGATTCGCTATGCAACTAATGCAGCAAATGCATTCCCAGCTTCACTCGCATCGTCACTATCTGCCCGTTGGATTCCTGATGGTTTGCAAATGCTGGATTCAGGACGTAAAGGCTGGATAGATGCATCAGGAGCAAACACCTCTGTTGCGAGTGGAAATATTTCTGGGTCGCCGACTATCTCCACCCGAGGAACTATGGACGGAACCAGTTCGACCCGGTCTTCTAAGAGTTTAATTACAGTCTCAGGAACAACCACGGATAACATCACTCTTATTGATTTGCCGACCAACTACACAATGTTCCACATAGCTCGCTATCGAACTACGGGGTCCAAAGGCAGACTCATCACTACTAACACAGGCAATTGGTTATCGGGTCACTACAACGGAAATGCGGGCTTAACACATCACAATTACTGGCTTACACCTGAGGCTACAAATGTGCCGAGCAATGTTGGTTGGGTGCTTTCAAGTGATCAACAAAAACTGTATCGCGCAGATGGATTAGACGTCTCTGTCGGAACAGTCTCATGGCAAAATGCTCAGTCGACCTCTACTGGGTTTGGTGTCAACAACAGTAACTATGCTCAAAAATCTGACTTTGATGTTGCAGACATTTTGATCTTCAATCGCCAACTCTCTAATGGTGAAATTCGCCAGATGGAACTGTATTTGTCTCGGGTTTATGGACTCACTCTGGCTAATGCCAGCATTCCTAGCGAGACCGACACGGCCGTAAATATGAGCGGTGGGCAGTATTTCTACACAAATATCGGTTATGGGGGAGTTCTCAATGACACCTTTACCGCTCAGGCCTGGATTAAACCTGGTTCTCAATGTGGTTCAGGCGGAGGGTCCCGTTGTGCAATTTTCGCTCGCGAGATTGGCCTGATGTTTGGTGTTTATAACGGGTATTTTTACTACATTCTCTATGGAACAAGTTCTGGTTGGGACTGGATTGAATCTACCTACCAAGTGCCAATAAATGAATGGCACCATGTCTCGATTGTTAAGCGCGGTGTTGCGAATACAAATGCTGGTCTAGATCTCTACTTAGATGGCCAGTTGGTCTATACCAAGGCAGGAAGCCCTTACTTGCCAGCAACAACAAATGTCACCTTCAATGCAGCAGATATTACTCGTCAAACTGATGACCAGTGGACCTACATCGGTACGCGTGCAGATACATTAGATCGTTTCTATGGAAATATTGATGAAGTAAAAGTGTGGAAAGTCGCCAGAACCGCAGATCAAATAAAAGAAGATATGCACTCGAATGATGCAAGCCACCCAAGTCTTCAGTATTACTGGGATTTCAATAAAGCTGTTGGCACACGACAAGAAAATGTTTCAAATCTTGCTTACTACGGCGTTAATCGCGGAGATTTATTTTCAGTGACATCAATGCCATATGTAGAGATTTCATCACGAACAACATCAGGTCCGTATACAACAATTACTTTCCCACGTTCTTACATCACTCAGACTGGTGGGTGGAAAGTCCCTGAATCTGTAACTGTTGCAACCACCATAGTGGTGGGCGGTGGTGGTGGAGCCGGAAAATCAGATTCAAATATGGCCGCTCCCGGAGGTGCTGGCGGTGGCGGTGGCGTTACTTACGGACCAACTCAGACGTACACGCAAGGAAATGTTGTTCAGGTCAAAGTTGGCGCAGGTGGCATAGCAGCAAGATCTCTGGCAGACGATGCACCTCTCCGCAATGGAGGAAGTTCGTTTCTGGGTATCGGCGGTGGCCTCACTGCTCTCGGTGGCGGTGGCGGTGGAAGCAATGGTTATGTTGGTGCAGGCGGCTCCACGGTGGCTACTGGTGGTGGTGGAGGAGGTAATCCCGCATCTGCTTCCTCATGTTCAACCTTGGGATACAGCGGAGGCACTGTTCCTTCGGGTTATAACGGTGCACGAGGCGGCTGGGGCTGGGGAGGACTTGGTGGAAGTTCCCGTGGAGCTGCAACTGTAAGCGGTTGTTACGGAATTCCTGGTGATGCATTTATAGATCCAATCACCAATGTGAAGTACGGACATACGGGCAGCAACCAATTCCACTCTGTCTGGAGCGCCGATGCTCAATACACAACAGCAAATAATGGCTGGGGAGGTTCAGTTTCTTATGGCAGCAGTGCAGTAGCTAGTGGTGTTGGAACCAACGGTTCGGCTGGTGTTGTAGTAATCCGCTATATCACTGCATTAAAACCGACATTTACATATCCAACAAATGCCTACCTCAATGTAGGAATGACAGAAACATTTACCACCAATGTCGCTCAAGACAGCGCCACCGTAATGCTGACGAGAACCTTTAGATGGGAATCAACTACTGCGGGATCTGGTGGAACTTTTACTCCAATAAAGTCGGGTACAGGGGCGAATAATGCCTTCTTTAGTTGGGTACCTACTGATACATCAACATCAGGAAGCCAATATCTCTATCGAGTAGTAGTAACCGATTCAGATACAGCTGGATTATTTATTGTTGATACATCCACTCCGGTCTTTGCAGTGATTAATAGAACCCTGACAATGACGGGACCGGCCTCTATCAAAAAGGCGATAAATATCGCTCGTAATGAAACTTTTACTATTTCAAATGGAACTCCTGGCTATCGCTACACCCTTTCCCCTGTAATTCCAGGCGTAACTATTGATACCACTACGGTTGGATCAACAATTTTAAGGATCAGCGATACTGCATCGGTCGGCACGTATTTCGAAACACTGACTGTTACAGACTCGGTCTCTGCTTCAGTCACAATCCCATTCTCACTGACGATTTCTGCGCCTCCATCTTTGGTCAATACTTCAGAAACATTTGATACTGATCTTGAATTTAGTATCGATATGGCGAATTCGGCGAGCTACTCTCGATCCACCGGGACCATTAGCGATATCAGCGGTACCAAAAAGCCAGTAACAATCGTAGGTGGATCCACTTTCAGTGATGATTACTCAGGAAATCTAAGATTGAGCTCCAGTCAATACATCAGCGCAACTGGTTTTAGAACTCTGCCTGCATTTACAGTTGAGGCGTATATCAATCTTCAATCAATCAGTTCTTCTCAAGTCTGCGTCTTTGGCTCAGAACAGAATCCGACTAATGTTCCATACTTCATCTGTATCGACACTGGACGCACCGTCTTTGCTGGTTTCTACAATGGTCAGTGGACCTATAAGCGCACCAGCCAAACTCTGACTTTAGGTCAATGGACCCATCTCGCTGCAGTCTTTGATTCAACGACCGCTGGAACAAAGATGGAGCTTTATATCAATGGTCAGGTATCAACACTGAGCGATAGCGCTCAGAATGCCGGTTTAATTCCACCAGCTGCATCCTCAGATAAAGTTTTTATTAACAAATGGTTCTACACAACTACCGCGCCAAGTTCAGCCATGGATATTGGGTACGTTCGCCTATATCGTGCTCCTCTTTCAGCAGCTCGCATTCTCCAAAATTACAACGCAAGTAAAGATCGTTTTGCATTGGTAAATATCAATCAACTCAAGCCTGCTCAGAAGTATGGCCAAATCACCCTTGAATCATTTACCGTTACCTCTGGCGGAGATACAGAAACTGTCACTTTTGCAGTGGGTAACCGCGCAGGAATCGCATGGGATACGACATCAACCCCTGGTCAGATCAAACTTACAGTTCAAGAGACCTTAACCCCAGGCACTTATTTCGACACTATTACCGTGACCGATAATTTCGCTCAATCAACTAACTTGCCGATTAGATTTACCATTTCTAAAGCTGACACCTTAACTATTTTTGTTGATACCCCAACTGCGCTGAATTACACCGGCAATCGCGCACTCGTCACGCCTACAGTTCGTAGCATCGGTGCGGTAGGACTTGAATCAGGGACCGCGCTCACTCCAACGCTTCGCTTTAAGCCAGCTGGTACCACTTGCGCTACCGGGGGATATTGTCGGATCGGGGATATTGGACCAGGTGGAGGCATTGTCTTTATCGACACCTCAACCGCAAGTAGCGATGGCCGAATTTACGAAGTAGCTCCTCAAAATTGGTCTGGCAGTGACGATCTGACCACTGTCGGCACCTACTGTTCCAATAATTCTTCAACGATTGGTGCATCCCAGATAGGAATTGGGTGGGGCGAGACAAATACAAACTTGGCCAAGTCAACTTGCCTCGGTGGAGCCGTTGGAAGGGTTAATACATTTAACTCATCCAATACGACTGGGTACTCAGATTGGTTTATACCTTCTCGAAATGAGGGAATAGAACTCGCCAAAGTTGCTGCGGCCGCTGGACTTTTGAATATTGGTGATAACTGGAGCGTCGGTAACTGGGGCTACTGGGGTTCTACTGAAGTCAATTCTTCGACAATGTCGGCGATTGGTCATGCGGGTCCAATATTTAATGGCACTTCAAATGTTTTGAAATCTGAAGCAACGAAGAATATGGTCCGACCAGTACGAGCATTTAGAGCATGTTGGGCGATTGATACCTGTACTGCGCTCTTGACTACAGAGACTCCAACGGCGGCTGGGGTTTATGTGATTTCACCTACCAGCGGAGCTGGTGCAGCGACACTAGCTGAACGTTATTCATCAGTTCGTTATGTTGAATCTCGATTAACTATCAATCGAATTGCTCAACGAGCTCAGATCATTCCATTTGTTAACGTCAACTTCCCAGAAACCTTCACAGTTAATGTGATGGAAGGCAATGGCAATGGAGCAGTGACGTACTCCGCAACTAATGGAACCGCGACTGGTTGTGCCTTTGATTACAAGAAACTGTATTCAACAACGCAAGGCACATGTACTGTCACAGTTGTAAAAGCAGGGGATAGAAACTATCTGCCTGATACAACAACAGCGGGAATGCTCTTGCTTGCTTTTGTTATCAATCAACCATCAGCCGGTATTGGAAGCGGTCCGAACATCGCACTGAGTGGTCAGACATCAGTAACTCTTGATCCCAACGTTGCACCGACAATTTCGTCGCTCTCTACCTATACCGCCCAGGCAGGTGTGACCACGTTGGTAATTACAGGTGCGGGCTTTGATAGTTCCAACTTGGCAGGTATCACAGTGAAGTTCTGGCGCAATGTGGTGGCCTCTGGCTTTACCGTTAACGCCCAGAATTCTCAGATCACCGTCACGGTGCCAGCAGGAGCGACTACCGGCAAAGTCACCGTTACCACCCCGAATGGGCAGGCTGTCTCTGAGTTTGCCCTCACAATTACCCCTTAATCCCTTGCTTGGACGGGGTGCGCCCCACCTCTTAGAATGTCCGTCTAATGAACCTCAAGCAGCTCCAGCCGCGGATTTCCCGCGCCATCGTGCTGCTCCTTGCTTCAGGATTCATTCAGACTGGGGTAGGGGCGCCGGCCGCAAACGCCACCGCACCCAATAAGCCAACAATTACGAGCGTGACATCGGATGCCGGATCTATCACCGTCAATCTTGCGACAAACGATCTCGATGCAACACAGTGGCGCTGGAGTCTGACACGTAGGCAGGTATCTGGTTGCGCCAATATCTACTCTGATGGCGTCGTTCAAGCCACTGTTTCGCTGACAAACACGATTGTTATCAACGGAACAACTGAAGGCTGTCGTTACCTGATTAAAGTTGCAGGGTTTAACGGCCTCATTGGCGAGTATGCAGAATTCGATGAACTCGCTGGTGGCGCAACCAACGGCCTCAATATATTTGTAAAGTCTGAGAGCGGCGTTTCAAGTGGCATGACGCGTACGCCACTCAATAAAGATTCAGCCGGAATATGTAATCCTGCATTCAGTCGTGTGAACAATATCGATATTGATTACGGATCATCAGGACCTACAAATTGCCCGGTAGATGGATTCACTTCTTACTACATCGGATATATCAAAGCTCCATTTACAGGATCAGTAAATTTCAAAGTTGCATCGGATGATGGCTTCATTCTCAGCATCCAGGGCCAAAATGTATTTACTTATACAGGTGACGCTGCACCAGTCAACTACAACGCTTCTGGTTCCATTAATATGGTGGCAGATGAGATTTATCGGTTTGAAGCCTGGCATCATGAATACAATGTTGGATCTGCGGCGAAGCTTTATTGGGATTGGTCTGGTCAATCCACGGTAATCATCCCGCAATCTAGTTTCGCAACCGACCCCTCTGTTTTCTTTGGTACTTGTCCGATTGGATTGACTTCTCAATGTGCCGCGAACTCTGCCATGGAGATCAAGCGAGCAACCGGAACCAATATGGATGGCCAGTATTGGATTAAAGTCAATGGCGTTCCCACTTTGACCTACTGCATTATGAACTCTGCGATGAGCGGGGGTGGCTGGATGCTTGCCATGAAAGGCAAGGAGTCAGCTTCAACATTTGATTATGGAGACGCGCTCTGGACCGATGCCAATACTCTCAATGAAACATATCCAGAGCGATGGCGGAATGCGGATACCTATCGAGATATCGATGCGAAATACGGTGTTTACAACTACGCCCCATCCAATCAAATCATGGCTCTCTTTCCAGAACAGAGTGGTTATGCCGGAGGCGCGATTGCCGCTGGTACTACTGGCAATACATCTACTGCCTATGGATTTAGTTGGATAGAAACAACGACAGCAATGCGCCCATGGGCTGCATATAACGCATCAGCAGCAAATGGAAATCCGGCAGGCTGGGGCGGTAACTCTTATAACGTGGCCCACACTGGCGGGCCAACTGCGACCCCAACATGTGTAAATACTGCGACAACTCTAAGAAATCTTTTTAATACCGCAAGCCGCTGTGCTTTCCGCCAGGTCAGCTCAACTTATAGCGCATCTGAATCTCCTTACTCTGCAATCGGAAACGGCTTGTTCTATTCGCAGACACAAATTCGGTTCTTCGGTATCAACTACGGCTCTTCCAATACTGGCAACCGAGATCGAGCCCGATTCGGTTTTGGATGGAATGAGAACAATCCAGGAGATGAAGGAAGTAGCGACGGAACCGCGGGAATTGGTATCGATCGCCAAGGGTATTCCTCGATTACAACTGGTTCCATTAACAATTGTTGCGCTACTCAAAACGGAATCTCCGGGGCTTCAGTAAGTTCACTGAATATTGCCTTCGAGATGTATGTTCGAAATTCATTGACGGCTACTGTCAGCGCAACTAGTTTTCGCGCTACTCAGAAGCGAACTAGCAGCCTGACTGCCGGAACTGGATTTACTGCATCAAATACAAATGGCACAAACACTTTTGGGTTAAGTCCAATGCGTGAGGGTTTTACTGTAAATCCTTCAAATGGAAAAGTTACGGTGGCCGAGTCTGTCGCACCAGGTACTTATGCCTTCACAGCAACGGTGACTGATTCGGATGGAGTGACAGGAGCGAGTTCTTTCACTATTCAAGTAGTGGCAGACTCGCAAGAGACAGATACTGCACTCAATTTTACGGGATCAAATATTCTGGCAACATCGAGCACCTTCCCGATTCTTACCGGTAACCAAACCTGGGAAGCGTGGGTCAGGCCAACCACTGGTTGCGCGTCAACTCAAAAGACAGTCATCGGATCGGAGAGCTTCGTACTTCTCTGTATTAGTGGTTATTGGTATGTCGGCTTTAGGTCTTCTGCGGGTTGGAATACTTATCAAACCTCGCAGAACATCAACTACGATTCTTGGACTCATGTGGCTGTGGTGCGATCAGGGTCTACCGTCACCACTTATATCAATGAGGCGCAGACTCGATTCTGGAACGGATCAGCGTGGGCAGATTCTTGGGATATTGCGAGCATATACGACGTGCCGTCTTCTTATTACATAGGCGGATATTCAAATCAACAGCAGTTCACAGGGCTGATTGATGAAGTCAAAATTTGGAGCGAGGCAAGGACTTTAAGCCAGATCGTTACTGGAATGTATGCGGCACCAGATTTATCGAGCGCAAATCTTGATGCTTATTGGGACTTCAATGAAGGGTCGGGAACTTCTGCAATTTCACGTTCTCAAAGATCAAATTCTGGCTACAACTTAACTCCGCTATCTACACAATGGACATCAGTTGCGACTACTACGACTTCAGGCGTGTATACGGTCGTGAGTATCCCTCGAACATTGATTTCAAAAACTCCAGGGTGGCGGGTCCCTGATTCAATAACTGCTGCAACAGTCCTGCTTGTCGGTGGCGGTGGTGGCGGTGCGGGATCTTTTACAACCCAAATTAGCGCTGCAGCTGGAGCTGGTGGAGCCGGTGGTGTTTATACTGCAAGAAACGTCCCACTGGAGCCAAAAAGTTATGTAACACTCAAAGTTGGAGCAGGTGGTGCAGCTGGCGTTCCATCAGATGTACGAGCGAACGCTCGAGGATATAAGGGGGCGACTACGACATTTGATGCACTCTCTGCCGGAGGCGGAGGCGCAGGTGGTTATTTTGATGCCACCAATCAAGATGGTTCTGCAGGAACAGCTGGTGGCGCAGGTGGTGGTGCCAGCAATTACTATGAGGCGTACATTTCTGGAGACCCAGGGGCCAGTAGTAGCGCAACCGTTAATGGAAAAGTTTTTGGAGCAAGCGCAACAGCGGGTTCGGGTGCAATCTGGAACGGTGCCGCAGGACACACCGGCGGTGGAGCAGGTGGTGCAGCGACACCAACTACTCGTGGACCTGGAGTTGCATCTGCGATTACCGGCGAGACCGTCACATACGGTATTGGTGGTGGAGCTAATGGCGTAGCAGGTTGGACCTTCAATCAACAAACTTCTTTCGGTAACGGCGGCGATGCCAACTACAACAACTCAACCGGTGGCGGTCAGGGTGGCAGCGGCTTAATTGTCATTCGTTATATCACCAGACTCAAGCCAACATTTACTCAACCAACAAATACAACGATCAATGTTGGTATGACTGAAACATTTACCTTAAATATTGCTCAAGATAGCGCCACCGTTGGCTTGACACGTTCCTTTAGATGGGAGTCAACCACTGCTGGTAGCGGTGGAACTTTCTCCACAATTAAATCCGGTACTGGTGCCGCCAACGCATTCTTCTCTTGGGTGCCGCCAGATACGAGTACTTCAGGAAATAACTTCCTTTTCAGAGTAATCGTCACTGATACAGACGGCGATGGGTTATTTATTCAAGAAACCTCGACAGCTGTCTTTGCCACAATCAATGGACGATTGGTGATTTCAGGTAAGAGTTCTATTAGTAAAACGGTGAATATCAGTAAAACTGAGACTTTTACCGTGACAGGTGGAACCTCGACATTTAGATACACCTTATTGCCGGACGGTCCAAATTTCTGGCTAGATACATCCACCGCTGGAACTCCGCGACTAAGAATGCTCGATACAGTCACTGTTGGAACCTATTACGAAACCATAACGGTGATTGATTCTGTTTCTGCTACTTCGGTTATTCCTCTGACCATCAAGGTCAGTCCGCCACCTTCGTTTTCTGCAAATGCCGAACAGGTCGATTCGGGAACGGTTCTCTATCTCGATGCCGGAAATACATCGAGTTACTCGGGTGCTGGAACTACATGGGTCGATCTCTCGGGACGAAATATCTCAACTTCCATTCAACCTACTGGAATACCGGCCCAATTCAATAGCGGGCCGACTTTCTGTTCAGCGCCTTCGTATTCTGGCGAAGCGCTTGGGTCTTTTAACTTTTCGCGATCTGGAAAAAGTTGTGCCTATGTATCAAACTTTGGCTTCCATCCAATTTACACAGCACAAACATGGGTGAAGCGAGATGGAAATCAAAATGACTACGCCGCAATCATTGCTACGCCTTGGCCTGGCTGGGGAAATCACATTGCGATTTCACTGCACTGGATCAACAGTACAAATATCCAAGCAGGTGTCTATAAGAATGATGCTTGGGGAACATTTACTTCCGAAGTAACTGTTCCAGATAGAACTTGGACTTTTGTCACCATCACTTTTGACGGAACGAATATCTCATTGATAGTTAATGGAGTTGTTTCTACAAAAAATACAGGTATTCCAAATGCGACAGCATTGAGTTCAGGAGTCACGAGCTCGGGGCTCTTTATCGGTAAGCGTTTTGATGGGGATGCCGACTACATCAACGGTTCTATTTCGTTTATCCGTATATACAATCGGGTCCTTAGCGACTCTGAAATCCTGCAAAACTTTAATGCCACCAAGGGCCGCTTCCTCAACACTCAGAATAAACAAGCTCAGAGCGGTAAATATGGAACTCGTTATTCCGATACATTTACCGTTACCGCAGGATCAGAAACCATTACCGCAGCGTGGTCAAATAGCTCTCTCACTCGTATCACATGGGATACATCTACAGCGAGATCTTTACTTCTCTCGACTCAAGAATCGCTCACTCCCGGGGTCTATTACGACACAATTACGGTTACAGATATTTACGGTTCCTTTACCCGTATCCCGCTGACGTACACGATTGCAAAGGCAGATACCTTGACCGTGTGGATTGAAACTCCGACTGCAGTTAATTACACAGGTACCAACGCTGTATTCCCAACTGTTCTCAGAGTTTCCGGATTGGTTTCGAGTGATACTGGCACCGCAATTACATCAGTCAGATACCGTCCTAGCGGAAGTAGTTGTGCCACCGGAGGCGTTTGCTCGGTAGGAGATATCGGTCCGGGTGGGGGAGTTGTCTTTATTACTCCGTCGACGGTAGCCGGAAATGGAAGATACTTTGAAGCTGCTCCATTTACTTGGGCAGGAGCTGATGAGTTAGGAACGACTGCGACCTATTGTTCCAATGGAAATCTCAATCTAGGGGCTACCAATATTGGTATCGGTTGGGGTGAGACCAATACCAATATTGCAAAGAGCACATGTCTCGGTGGGGCTGTCGCCAAGGTAAATACATTCAACGCATCCAATAGCACTGGATATTCAGATTGGTTTATCCCAAGCAGCAATGAATTAGTTGAGTTAGCTAAGGTTCGCACTGCTGCCGGATTAATAGCCCTGGGATCCAACTGGACAATTGGTCGCTACGGTTACTGGTCTTCTACCGAAGTCTCGGCATCGGTTCAAGCAAGTTTAGTTGCATCATCTTGGTCGATGGGTGGCACCGGTAAATCTGATGCTGTCAATAATCTCGTACGACCGGTTCGCATGTTTACTCCGTGCTCGTCCGTCAATAATTGCTCTGCCTTAGCAACAACTGCTAAACCAATTGATGCAGGTACTTACCGAATGAACGCTGAAACTTTGACACTCTCAATTGGTGATTTAAGTAATTATGTAGCGATTCGTTATGAGACGACAACCGTAACAATCAATAAAGTCGCACAGAATGTTCAGCAAGGTGCAATTTATAACGCTCAGTTCCCGGATGCTTTCACGTTATTTATGCTCACTGGTTCTGGCACTGGTGCTGTTTCCTATACATTTTCAAATGGCGGAACAGCTGCCAATTGTGCAACTGACTACAAGAAGATATCGGCAACATCGGTCGGCACATGTAATGTCCAGGTGGTTCGCCTTGGTGATCGCAATTACCTGAGCGATACTTCAACTTCCTATGTCTACTTCATGAACTTCGTAATTAATCAGCCAGCCCCCGCTGTGGGAAGTGGTCCAAATATTGCATTGACCGGCCAGACATCTGTTCAACTCGAGGCGACAACAGCACCGACTATTTCTGGGTTGAGTGCGAGTTCTGGGGCCGTTGGAACAACCATCACAATTACAGGCGCTGGCTTCTATTTTGCTGATCCAACGAAGCTTTCAATCAAGTTCTGGAGAAATATAGGCGCCACCACCTACACAATTAATAGCGATACCTCGGTCACGGTCACCGTCCCGGTGGGCGCCACAACAGGTCGAATTGTTCTGACCACACCTAATGGGCAGGCGGCTTCATCTACATTTACGGTGACCACTTAATGCGCGCGGTAGTATTGCGGTCTAATCGAGACAGGGGAGGGTCATGAGTTACTTCAACGGCTCGGCCAACCCTGAAGATTTTGAAGACGGCTATGCCGAGACTCAGGGGATGTCGCGCAGCAAGCGCGCCAAGATAAACCTAGGAATATTTCTTGCTGTACTTGGAATCCTGGGAACAACTCTTGCGGCAAATATTTCTCTCAACGCCGGTGCAAAACGCGAATTCGGTCAAGGTATATTTCAAATCAAGGCCTGCGACCAATGGGTGGGTGTTGGTCTCACCTCAGGTCAAGGGGCGCAGAACACTTACGTGGCAAACGTAAAGTTATATGGACTTGATCCACGCGCATGTAAGGGCACGCTCTTGCGCATTAAATTCTTCCCTAGCGGCAGCACAACTGCGATGCCAATGTATTTGGGTGCGGGACCAACGTCTGCAGCAAACGATTCTGTAACAGCGACAACTCTCGTCACAAAGGTGACCAATGTTGCTTATACCGGCACTAATTCAACGCAGTACCAAGCATGGGCATATGACGCTGTTTCATTGGTAGATCCGCAAGGTCGCGATATCGGGTTTGCCGATAATTACGAACTTATTGATTACTTCCCAAGCACTGGTGTCTATTCAATTATCTTTACCTACCCACGTGCAGTTGCGGCGCAAGTCTCTAGCGTCACTATTGAAACGGCGAAGTATTCCTAAGTAGTATCAGCACCATGAAGAAGCTACAGAATTTCATCAATGGTCAATCAGTTGATTCAAAGTCAGGTGAGACAACAACTCTCATCAATCCTGCAACAGGTCAGCCATTTGCAACTGCACCTATTTCAAATGCGGCAGATG
>JACCDK010223873.1_pt1 | contig 13064 bp, 8 predicted proteins | sample 7445871 | NCBI WGS metagenome assembly JACCDK01 (sample SAMN15323436, study PRJNA562643) | freshwater metagenome | isolation source: river surface water | place: USA:Blue River Watershed | collected 2017-08-15 | reverse complement strand
CAAGCAATACCACCAATTCCGCGTCAGATAGCAAAATATGTTGAACGTTATACTGAGTTTCGTGGGCATTCGTTTGTTGGATGGCATCCGCATAAGCGCGAAATGTTGGTGAGTCATCGGCCGCAGGGGTCGAGTGTTAGTCAAATCTTCCGCCTTAGTGAGCCTCTCGGTACACTCGAGCCCATCACAAGTAGTGACGAGCCTATTCGGTTTGCCAGCTACGAGCCGAAGCATGCAAGATACATCGTCTACTCAAAATTTTCGGGTGGTAATGAAGCATCACAACTTTACCGGAAGGACCTCGATGAATTGGGCTCAGAGGTTTTGCTGACAAACCCGGACGAACGCCATACGTTTCATGCTTGGAATCGTTTCGCTTCCACCATGATCTACAGCTCAGTACCGCTTGATCGAACTGCGAAAGGCGGGTCGAGAAAGCAGGTAAGCACCTCGCTAAGGGAAATCGATCCTTTGCGAATTGATAGTTCACGCGAAATTGCGCAATTACCCGGCGTGGGCTGGTTTGCGGGAGAGGTGTCCCCAGATGGGCGCTTCATCGTTGTCAATCGATATATTTCTGCAAATGAATCAGAGGTTTGGTTACTGGATTTAGACAGTGGAGGACGGCAACGCCTGCTTCCAAAAATCGACGATAAAGAGCCGGCCATCCACTTTGCAGGGGAGTTTCTACCCGATCAATCTGGCCTTGTTGTGCTTACGGACCGACATGGTGAGTTTCGAGAGGCGTCAATTTTTGATTTCAAATCGGCATCATTGAATCGACTGACAAGCCATATTCCCTGGGATATTGCAGCTGGATCACTTAGTCGTGACGGCGGTCGCCTTGCACTTTTGGCTAATGAAGACGGAAAGCGTTCACTGCGACTTCTTGTCGGCAAGGCGCTGACGGAGTACCCTGCGGTAGGACTCCCTGAAGGCTCTCTAGACGCCATTTCATTTCACGAGCGTGAGCCTTTGTTGGCGTTTGGTGTAAGGAGCGCGCAAAGCCCAGGCGTAATTTACAGCTATCAGCCAGAGTCTGGGGTGGTTTTGCAGTGGACAAAGCCTTACGCCCATCCAGATGTTGATGTTTCGTCATTTGCAGAGCAGAGCATTATTCGATGGCAGAGCTTTGATTCACGCTCCATTTCTGGCTTGATTTCGCGACCACCGGCACGCTTTACTGGAAAGCGTCCGGTTCTCATCGATATTCACGGTGGGCCCGAAGCACAATCTGGCGTTGAATTCCTCGGACGTATGCAGTTTTTCGTTCAGGATCTTGGTATAGCAGTTATTCGACCAAATGTTCGCGGCTCCACTGGCTTTGGAAAACGATTTGTTGCTCTTGATAATGGCAGGTTGAGAGAAGATGCTGTCAAGGACATTGGCGCACTTCTTGACTGGATCGCAGGCCAACCGGACCTCGACGCGAGTAAAGTCGTGGTGGCGGGTGGGAGCTACGGCGGCTACATGAGCCTTGCGACTGCTGTGCACTACAGCGACAGAATCGCTGGCGCTATCAATGTTGTCGGTATATCGCATTTCGTTACTTTTCTTGAAACAACAGAGAGCTATCGTAGGGACTTGCGCCGAGTGGAATATGGTGACGAACGAGACCCAGAGATGCGTGCCTTTTTGCATAGCATTTCACCACTGACCAATGCCGCTCGTATTACAAAGCCTTTATTCGTTATTCAAGGCAAAAACGATCCGAGGGTTCCCTATACTGAAGCAGAGCAAATTGTTGCAGAAGTTAGAAAAAATGGCACTAGCGTGTGGTATCTCCGAGCGGAGAATGAGGGTCATGGATTTGCTAGAAAGGAAAACGCAGATTTTCAGTTTTACGCTATGGTTATCTTTTTAAAGCGATACCTACTAGGCGAGGCCTTTTCTAGCAATTAGTCAACTTTTTGTGCGCCTTAGCCGAGGCTTGAATCGCTTTAATAGTTACATGCTTAAGGATTGCCTTTTCGATAACAAAAGAGCCATACCAGCACCGAGCGTTAAGAACAGGATGGCCGAGCTTACTTGTAGGATTTCAAAACCAAAGCTGCTGAGGATGGGCGACCCAATCGCAACGCCAATCGACTGGCCCGAGAAAAGCCCCGCGGCGAAAGCTGCAATACCGGTACCGCGAGCATGGGGTGCCATTTGAGTTGCTTGAACTTGTAATGTGTTGTGCACCATAAAAAAGCCAATCCCCATGAGTGTGCAAAACACCAGCTGGACCGGCCACCATGCGCCGCCAAGACAAAACATACCCAGTGCGAACAGGCCTGAACCGCCAAGCAGCAGTCCTTTCTCGCCAAGGGTTCTAATCAAATAGCCCGCGGCGAGGCTATAGCAAACACCACCCAGTCCAAACCCGGCCGCGGCAAGGCCTGCCTGCCATAGGCTAAGTTGATACTGAAGGTGTAACCAACTTGGTACATAGGCAAAGGCGCTGTAAACCACAAGACCCTCGAGAAAGACGACTGCAAGGATCACGCGAGCCCAGGGGATTGTTACGATGGATCCAAATTGTGTAGCCATGGAAGCAACAGTTGGCCTTTGGCCGATGGCGTCTGTCGGATTGACCTGACCCGGCTTGTATGCGGTTTTGCGTGAGTCGATGCTGAGTATGACGGCTACGATCGCGAGAACAATCGCCGGTAGTGCAAAACTTAGCCGCCAGCCGATGGTGTCTGCCATGAGTCCGCCTGCGACCTGCCCAATGACCGCGCCCGCAGTTGACCCGGTCATTAACTGAGCAAGCACAGCTTGGCGTGCCTGATAGGGTACCGAGTCGCCAATCCAGGCGAGCGATAGCGGAATCAATGCTGCGCAGGCGGCTCCTGCAAAAAACCGTAGCAGTAATAGCTGGGGAAGCGAAACAGCGAGCATGCAGGCCGCTGAAGCGATGGCCGCTGCAATCGTGGCATAGCGAATCCAGCGAAGCTTGCCAGCATAGTCGCCCATAGGTCCGTGAATGAGCTGAAATAGGCCGTAGGCAATACTGAAGCTAGTAATAACGTAGGCGACTTCGCCGATGCTGCGATCAAAGTCTTGCGCTAATTGGGGCAGCATCGGGTCACATAAGCGAACCGATGTTTGGCTTGCAAAGGCACCAAGCGATAAGGTTAGGAGCGTTCGGACCTGTGTATTACCTGCAGGTGGCGGGCCATCGCGCTTTGAAGCTTGCATTAGGTGGCAACACCACCAACGCCTGCTCCGCCACACACATATAGGACTTGCCCTGTGACAAAAGCACTATCTTCACGCATAAAAAACGCAACGGCTGCAGCCACATCTTCAGGCTCTCCCATGCGACCGACGGGTATGTTATCTAGAATTTGCTTGGTTCGAGGTGAGTCAGCGGGATTAGCTTGTTTGAAAAGTTCGGTAGCGATCGGTCCAGGTCCGATGACATTGCTAGTGATGCCCAGCCTTCCCAACTCCAAAGCCCAAACCCGTGATAAGCCAATCAATCCAGCCTTGCTTGCCGCGTAAGCGCTGCGCAATGTCTTACCCAGCGCTGCGCGAGAGGCGATGCTAACGATCCGACCGAACCCGGCATCGGTCATGCCAGGAATCAGCGCCTGTGTGCACTGCATGGCACAGCGCAAATTGAGTGCGATCACTCGGTCGAACTGTGCTAGGGTTTGCTCCTGAGCAGATGCCGCTTCAACGGTGCCTACGTTATTGAGCAAGCGCGTAATCGGGCCTGTTTTGAGTGCTTTTTCAAGCGCTTCAGCGGTCTGATCGGGGCAGGATAAATCGGCCCGAATCCCGTCACCCGTTTGGTCGATGATCAGTACTTCGTAGCCTTCAGCGACGCAGCGTTGTGCGCTTGCCTTGCCAATGCCATGGGCTCCACCAGTAATAAGGACACGCTGCTTCATGGCTTGATCTCTCCTTGCTTGGCTAAGGTGTTGAATGAACAATGATTGTAGATGCTGCTTTCTTCGTTCGAATGCTCATCGTAAAGATTTTGAAAGCCTGCTTGCGCCAAGGCCTTGCGATCGGCGACACTTCGGGGTGAAGCTTTTTAAAACAAGGGAGGATAAGGCATGAAAAAGGCAACAGCAGCAGGCTTACTGGCCATTGTGGCGTCGTTGGCTCAGCCAGTTTTGGCTCAAATTAATATTGGTGTCACGGTTTCGGCGACCGGTCCGGCTGCCTCGCTGGGCATTCCAGAGAAAAATACGATATCGCTTTTGCCAACGACCATGGGTGGGCAGAAAGTGAACTATATCGTTCTGGATGATGCGACTAATCCAACAGAAGCCAACAAAAATGCCAAGCGGCTCGTTAGCGAGCATAAGGTCGATGCCATTATTGGGTCAACCACCACGCCGACCTCACTAGCGGCTATTGAAGTAGGCGCCGAGTCGGGCACACCTGTCATCACCATGGCACCGATTCCACCGCAAACGGGCGACAAGCACACCTGGTCCTTTGTCACGCCGCAAGGGATTGGGATCATGGCAAGTGCACTGGTCGATGTGATGAAGAGCGCCGGCGTGAAAAGCCTTGGCTTTATCGGTTTTGCAGATGCATACGGGGAAGTTTGGCTTCAAGCCATGAAAGCACCACTCGCTACCGCTGGTATAAGTATGAATACAGTGGAGCGCTTCCAGCGTACGGACACGTCGGTAACTGGGCAGACGCTCAAGTTGGTGGCCGCCAACCCCGATGCTGTGCTTGTAGTTGGTTCTGGCACACCTGCCGTGCTGCCGCAAGCGAGCTTGCGTGAACGCGGTTATAAGGGAAAAATTTATCAGACGCATGGCGTTGCGAATCGGGACTTTTTGCGCGTGGGCGGCAAGCAGGTTGAGGGTGCCGTGTTCCCGGTCGGGCCAATGCTTCTTGCTGAAGAGCTGCCCGATAGTCATCCGAGCAAGCGCGCGGCGCTCGACTATGTCAACGCCTACGAAAAAGTACATGGCAAAGACAGTCGTTCAACCTTTGGAGCTCATGCTTGGGATGCAGCTTTGCTGCTCGGCAATGCAGTACCACAGGCTTTAAAGAAGGCTAAGCCAGGCACCCCAGAGTTCAGAAAAGCCTTGCGTGACGCTATCGAAACGACCAAGGAATTGCCCGCCTCGCATGGTGTTTTCACGATGAGTCCAAGTGATCATAATGGTTTGGATCAACGCGCAAGGGTAATGGTCCGAGTCGAAGGCGGTAATTGGAAACTCATGACGCCTTAAACCGCGTTCTTCACAGCTTGTTACCTATCGTGAGTCAACTAAATCAGCCCTGCTTAGCCGGATTCGCAGAACCCTTGCTAAGGATTGAGAAGCCTTCGGAGGATTGTTTTTTACTTTCCTCCGGCCATCGTTTATTGCCTTATTCACGATGCGTCGGTGAGTGGCTCGAACATTGGGCTGAAGTAAGCCCTGAGCAGATCTTTCTTGCCGAGCGAAGCCTTGCCGGTGAGGTTCCAGGCCAAGCGCCTGCAGGCACAAAGCCGTGGCGAAAAGTAAGCTATAGCCAAGCGCGTGATCAAATTTACCGCTTTGGCGAAGGACTACTGGCTCATGGCTTGAATCAACAAAGACCGCTCGCAATACTGTCAGACAATAGTGTTGATCACGCTTTATTGAGTCTTGCCGCCATGCATGTTGGTGTGCCTGTTGCCCCTGTTTCAGCAGCGTATTCACTTTTATCGAGTGATTTTGCCAAGCTGATTCATATTCTAAAACTCATAAAGCCAGGCCTGATTTATGTGAGTGATGGCGCGCTGTATGCAAAGGCGCTTGCGGCCGCTCTAGCTGCACTCGGTGATTTAAAGCCTGGTGTTCTTGTCTCAAGGCAGCTGAGTGATGGCTTAAGGGGTATCGATGGAAGTGGCATTGCTGTCGAGCAGCTAGACGATTGGACGCTTATTGAACCGAGCTCGCGGGTGGCTGATGCCTTTCAATCGTTGAGTGGCGATAGCCTTGCCAAGATTCTCTTCACCTCGGGTTCGACAGGCATGCCCAAAGGGGTCATCAATACTCAGCGTATGCTGTGCTCGAATCAACAAGCGATCAGTCAACTATGGCCCTTCTTAGCAAAAAAACCCCCGGTGATTGTCGACTGGCTGCCTTGGAGCCACACCTTTGGCGGCAACCACAATGTCAACCTAATACTCCGCCACGGTGGTAGCCTTTATATCGATAACGGCAAGCCAGCCCCAGGCTTGATCGAACGAAGCATTGAGAATCTGAAAGAAATTGCACCGACACTGTATTTTAATGTCCCTCGCGGATTTGATTTATTGTTGCCGTTTTTAGAGCAAGACAACCACTTACGCGCCCACTTCTTTTCAGAGCTTGAGCTTGTTTTTTATGCAGCAGCAGCATTGCCTCAGCCACTCTGGGATCGATTTAAAAAATGTACTCAGCTAGTGGCAGGAAAGCCTCCCGCCATGGTTTCGGCCTGGGGGTCCACTGAAACAGCCCCGCTTGCTACCTCGGTTCATTACGCCATTGATCAACCTGGAATCATCGGCCTGCCAGCGCCTGGCGTGAGGATAAAGATGAAGGCCAATGCTGGTAAGTGGGAGCTTTTAGTCAAAGGCCCTAACGTTACACCCGGCTACTTTGATGCGCCTGAGTTAAGCGCTCGAGCTTTTGATGAGGAGGGCTTTTATCGCATTGGTGATGCGGGGCGGTTCTTTGATGTCGAACATCCTGAAAAAGGCTTGGTTTTTGACGGACGGATTGCCGAGGACTTTAAGCTCAGTTCGGGCACTTGGGTGCATGTTGGTGCATTGAGGGTGAGGGTGATTGCGCAGTGTTCGCCCCTGATCCAGGATTGCGTCATCACGGGACACGATCGAGACGAGATTGGTTTGTTGATGTTTCCTAACTGGGCGGCCTGCCGGTCTTTGTGCGGCGAGAGCAACGAGCTGTTAAGCAACGAGGTACTGGTGCAGCACCCGACCGTGAAGCAGGCGATTCGACATGCTTTGCGTGATCTTGTGCATGCAGGTACCGGCTCCTCGACGATGCCGGCGCGAGCGATGCTCATGCTCGAGCCCGCATCGATCGATGCCAACGAGATGACTGATAAGGGTTATATCAACCAACGTGCCGTGCTCGATCACAGGCACTCCTTGGTTTCGCGCCTGTATGCTGCTGAGGGCGATTCCGCGGTGATCTTGCTGCGCTAAGGCACAGCATCTCCGGTCGATCTGCCGATGGACATGGTTCTATGAACTTAGATATTGTGCTTCTTCTTGCGCAAGATGGGTTGACCAACGGAGCTATTTACGCGCTGCTCGCTTTAGCCTTGGTTATGGTTTTTGCAGTGACGAGGGTGATTTTCGTGCCGCAGGGTGAATTTGTTGCCTTTGGCGCGCTAACGCTGGCCTCGTTTCAAGGCAACAAACTGCCGGGCACGCTTTGGCTTTTACTGCTCGCGGGAAGCATATGTTTTTTAATGGACTGGCGCTATCAGCAAGGTCTAGGGAAGGGGATGGCGAGGCGCTTACGCTGGTCTTTGATGTGGCAAGTGCTATTTCCGTTGGGTCTGGCTTTATTGGTCTTTTTTTTACAATCGTCGCCATTGGGCCTGGCAAAGCTACCCTTATGGGTGCAAATCATTCTCGCCTTACTGGTAGTGGTACCACTTGGACCTATGATTTATCGGCTCGCCTTTCAGCCCATGGCTCAGGCGCCGATCCTCGTGCTTCTTATTGTTTCAGTAGCGGTCCATTTAGTGCTTGTGGGAATCGCGCTTGTCTTTTTTGGCGCTGAAGGCTCTCGGACGCCACCCTTCAGCGAAGGCGGCTTTGCCTTAGGATCGGTGCCGGTTCAAGCGCAAACGCTATGGGTTTTGGGAACAAGCTTATTGTTCATGATCGCGTTGGGACTCTTCTTTGAAAGAAGCCTCTTTGGGAAAGCGTTGCGTGCGACGGCAGTCAATCAGACAGGGGCACGCCTCATGGGGATCGCACCCGTGTTTGCCGGTCGACTTGTCTTCCTGCTCGCTGCACTTATGGGTACTTACTCAGGCATGTTGATTGGACCAATCACCACCATTTACTATGACACCGGATTTTTGATCGGATTAAAGGGTTTCATTGGTGCCATTATCGCGGGGCTTGCAAGTTATCCGCTTGCCGTAGGGGGAGCCTTGTTGGTCGGTTTGCTCGAAGCGTACTCGTCTTTTTGGGCAAGCTCTTTTAAAGAAGTCATCGTCTTCGCTCTGATTATTCCAGTCTTGCTCTGGCGCTCATTGCGCCATCAGGATTTAGATGACGAGGCATAAGCATATGGCTCAAAGGGCGGATCAATCTCGACAAGGCTTTCGCTATGGGTGGATGGCGCTGTGCTTGCTGTGGGTTGCTGGGCCTTTGTATTTACCTGCCTACTACCTCACGATCGCGAACCATATTGGGATGGTCGCTTTGGTTGCTTTAGGCTTAGTGCTGATGACGGGTGTTGCTGGACTAACCTCGTTTGGCCAGGCCGCATTTGTCGGGCTTGGGGCCTATGTGAGTGCGGTATTGTCGACCGCTTATGGCCATTCTCCCTGGCTTGGCTTACTTGCGGTGGTTCTCGTAACTATTTCGGTTGCTTTCGCACTAGGTGCGATCACGCTTCGCCTTTCAGGCCACTACTTACCGCTTGGAACAATAGCCTGGGGACTTAGTCTTTATTTTCTCTTTGGTAATTTGGAAATACTTGGTGGCCACACCGGCTTGTCATCGATTCCGCCGATTGAGGTTTTTGGATATGGCCTGAAGTCTGCCGGTTCGATTTATTATCTAATTTGGGTCGTTCTTTTTCTTGCCATCGTTCTCAGTGACAATCTGCTTCGTTCGCGAGAGGGCCGTGCAATTCGTGCGCTTAAGGGCGGTGTGATTGTTGCCGAGTCGATGGGTGTTAACACGGCTCGCTCCAAAATGATTGTTTTTTTGCTCGCGGCCCTTTACGCGGGGATATCGGGCTGGATTTACGCGCATTACCAACGTTTTGTAAATCCCTCGCCCTTTTCCTTGCACATCGGTATCGAGTACTTATTCATGGCGGTGCTTGGCGGTGCGACCCAAGTCTGGGGAGCTTTGCTTGGTGCTGGGCTCGTTACCCTACTTAAGGAATGGCTACAAGATCTACTGCCACGACTGCTAGGTTCATCGGGCAACTTTGAGACCATTATTTTTGGTTTGTTTTTAGTACTTTTACTTCAGCATGCTCCCAACGGGCTTTGGCCCCATGTCGAGCGCCTATTTCGACGATCAAGTTTGAAGTCTCAGAAGATCGATTCAATACAACCCTCGATTAATGATACGAATCACATCGATCTAAGCGCTCCAGCATTACCCAAGCGTTTGCGTCAATCAGGGGCAGGCTCCGATTACTTGCTTGAAGCCCGTGGCCTTGAAAAGCGCTTTGGTGGCTTGATTGCAAACCAAGACATTAGTCTCGGGCTCAGGCGGAGCGAGATACTCGCACTGATCGGCCCAAATGGTGCGGGCAAGAGCACGCTCTTTGACTTATTGACCGGTGTCCAAAAACTTGATGCCGGGACGATTTATTTCTCAGGCGAGGCAATTCATGGCAGGCGAGCCAGGGATATCGCCCGGCTTGGCTTGTCTCGCAGCTTTCAGCATGTTCGTTTACTACCCGAAATGAGTGTCCTGGAAAATATAGCCTTAGGAGCTCATTTGCGCGGCAGACATGGGCCTTTACGCGCAGCGCTTCACCTAGAGCGTGAAGAAGAACGCGCCTTGATGAACGAGGCACGAAATCAGGCCACACGGGTGGGATTGTCAGATGTTATGCACGTGCCAGCCGGATCGCTTGCACTTGGGCAGCAGCGTACCCTTGAGATAGCCAGGGCACTCGCTGGCGACCCGCTCGCCATACTGCTCGATGAGCCTGCAGCAGGCTTGAGGTTTGGTGAAAAGCAAAAGCTTGCTGACTTGCTTAGAGCCCTAAGAGCTGATGGTTTGGCTATTTTGCTGGTTGAGCACGATATGACCTTTGTTATGAATCTTGCTGATCGTGTTGTGGTCATGGAGCATGGCGTTGTCATCGCCCAAGGCGAGCCTGCAAGGATTCAGCAGGATCCTCGAGTGATCGAGGCCTATTTGGGTGTTGATCTGTCATGACAGTAGGCAATGCCAGCGAGCTCGGCCTTGGGGTATCCAAGCCCGAACAGGTAGGCTTCACGCCAATAGGTGATGAGCTATTGCGACTTGAGGGTATCCATGTGTCGTATGGCGAAGTCGAGGCTGTTCAGGGATTGAGTCTTTGTATGCGACAAGGTCAAGTGTTAACCGTTATAGGGGCTAACGGCGCGGGGAAATCAACACTTTTGCAGGCTATGATTGGTCTACTCGGCTATCGAGGGACCATGAGCCTTGACGGTCGATCGATTGATGGGGCTGACGTCGAGTCGAGAGTACGTTTCGGTATGAATCTTGTACCAGAAAAGCGAGAGCTTTTTGTCTCAATGAATGTTGAGGATAACTTGATTCTTGGCGCGTTCCACCGGCGTCGCTTTGGAGCCAGCGATCGCCAGCATCAGCTTAGCGAGGTATACCAGCGATTTCCTCGGCTTAAAGAACGAAAGCAACAACTCGCTGGAACCCTTTCAGGCGGTGAACGCCAAATGCTGGCTATGGGAAGAGCGCTCATGGGCCAGCCAAAGCTTTTGCTCCTTGATGAGCCTAGCCTCGGCCTCGCACCCCGCGTAGTTGCCGATGTGTTTCGGGTGATTCGCGATTTGAAACAAACCGGTGTTTCGATCCTGCTTGTGGAGCAAAATGCAAGAGCTGCCCTTCAGGTCGCCGATTATGCTTACGTGATGGAAACTGGACGTGTGGTCTTGCAGGGCGAGGCGGAAGACCTACTCAGGGATCAGCGTTTGATGAAAAGCTACCTTGGCGGCTTACCTAAGGACCTTGACTGACAGAAATCGAGTATTTGGTGGGTGGTACAGGGTTTGAACCTGTGACCCCTGCCGTGTGAAGGCAGTGCTCTACCGCTGAGCTAACCACCCAGGCTCTCGAGAACGGATCAGAAGTATAAAGCGATTAAGGAAAATTTTCGGCACAATCCGACAAAATTTACTCAGCACATGGTAATCGACGAGCTCAAAACAGCCTTGGATGGTCTGCGTAGCCAATGGACAGGGCAGTGGCTTGGCTTGCCTTATGTGCTGTCGGATTGTCTGGCTCGACTTCAGCACGACTCAAATCAGCATCCTAAACGTGAGCGTTATCATAAGTTGCGCCGAGCTGCAGGTGGTCTTGCCTCGGAGGTCGAGGCAGTTCACGCTTTAATGGCACATAACGGACTTGAGGCGGCCTACCATAATCGCTTGCATTTTGCAGATACCCTGTGGTGTATGACCGCACTTTTGCTTGCCTGCAGGCAGGCTTCGGTTGAGCCCAGATTGCAGGACGAGCAGGAAATGCTTGCGATCTTGGTTATGGTAGGCCATGATTTTCACCACGATGGTCGCGTCAACCAGCATCTAATGGAGATGGAAAACCGCTCAGTGACACTTGCAGCGCCTGTGCTCGATCAGTTTGGTATTGCTGAGGACGACCTTGAGTGCATGAAACGTCTGGTTCAGCACACCGACCCAACAACGGTTGCAGAAAATCACAGCGTGGCGCTTCAACGACCTTTTAGCATAGGCGATCAAGCCTGGCTGCAAGTGCTGGCAAACGAAGCCGATGTTTTGGCAAGTTCGCTGCCAGACTACGGCGAGTCGCTCGGCGAAGCGCTTTCTCGAGAATGGGCAGCAAAACACGCTGACATGGCGAGATCGGTGATTAGTCCTGCAGGGCGGCTTTACTTTCTTGAAAAGGTTGCTATTTTTAGCACGCCTGGCAGTCGCAGACTCGGATTGCAACAGCTGCGTGAAATGCAGATTGCGGCCTTAAAGCAAACACTCAATAACGTCTGATAGCTTCACAGCGGTATAGTGATGGTTTGACCCATCACATGCTGCAAAAACATGGCTTCAGTTGTTGTTAATCAATCGATTAGTTCTGGGATTCGGACCCGGTTTGCGCCTAGCCCAACCGGTTTTTTGCATATTGGCGGTGCTCGAACAGCCCTCTTCGCATGGGCATTTGCGCGTCACTTTGGCGGCCAATTCGTACTTCGGATTGAAGATACCGATGTAGAACGATCGACGCCAGAGGCAACACAGGCGATTTTGGATGGAATGACTTGGCTGAATTTGCAGGCTGATGAGGGCCCTTTTTTCCAGACAAAGCGGATGGATCGATACCGCGAGGTCATCGCGCTCATGTTGGACAAAGGCCTTGCCTATCGATGCTGGGCATCTCCTGAAGAACTCGATGAGATGCGGGAATCTCAGCGTGAACAAGGCCTAAAGCCTCGCTATGATGGCCGCTGGCGACCCGAACAAAGCCCTGGAAAGTCACCGCCTCCGAATGTCTCACCCGTTATACGCTTTAGAAATCCCGACGACGGTTCTGTTGTTTGGAAAGATATGGTAAAGGGAACGATATCGATTGCCAACAGCGAACTTGATGACTTGATCATTGCCCGCTCTGATGGGACGCCTACTTATAATTTTTGTGTGGTTGTCGACGATCTCGATATGGGCATTAGTCATGTCATTCGGGGAGACGACCACGTTAACAACACGCCAAGGCAAATCAATATTTTACGTGCATTAGGCGGTCAGGAACCCGTCTATGGTCACTTACCAATGATTCACGGCCCCGACGGGCAAAAGCTTTCCAAGCGTCACGGTGCAGTATCGGTTACCGAGTTTGATCGACAAGGATTCATTCCCGAGGCCGTCGTCAATTATCTTGCCCGGCTAGGTTGGAGTCATGGCGACGATGAGCTCTTTAGCCGCGAAGATTTTGTTGCGTGGTTTGATGGGTCCTCGCTATCTCATTCGCCGTCGCAGCTCGATTACGATAAGTTGCGCTGGGTCAATCAGCACTACATTAAGCAAGCAAGCGAAGCCTATTTACTTGCGGAATTGCAGCGAAGGCTGGCTTGGCGTTCGCTACATGCCAAATGGTTTGGCGATGATGCAGCGATGGTTATGATCGCTCTTGTGAGAGATCGCCTCAATACGCTTGAAGATCT
>JACCDK010313478.1_pt1 | contig 13075 bp, 11 predicted proteins | sample 7445871 | NCBI WGS metagenome assembly JACCDK01 (sample SAMN15323436, study PRJNA562643) | freshwater metagenome | isolation source: river surface water | place: USA:Blue River Watershed | collected 2017-08-15 | reverse complement strand
GCGGCATAGGCGACGAGGCCGGGGGAGGGCTCGAAGGCGGTGATCGAGGCGATCAGCACGATCCGGCCCTTGGCGACGCCCTGCGCCATCATCCGCTTCGCGCCTTCGCGCGCGGTGAGGATCGCGCCCTTGAGATTGATGGCGAGGGTCTGCTCGATCTCCGCTTCGGAAATGGTCGTGGCCATCCCTGCGCCGTCCACCCCCGCGTTGGCGATCACCGTGTCGACCGGGCCGCCAAACGCCGCTTCGGCCGCATCGAACCCGGCGATGATGTCGGCCTCGCGGGCGACGTCCATCTGCACGGCGGCAGCCCGGGGGCCGATCTCGGCCGCCAGCGCCTCCAGCCGGTCGGCCCGCCGCGCACCCAGCGCGACCTTCGCGCCGCTCGCGGCAAGGATGCGCCCGAAGCGGGTGCCGAGGCCGGATGACGCGCCGGTGACGAGCGCGGTGCGCCCGGTGAGGTCGAAGGAAAAGCCCATCCGCCTTACTTAGCCGCGGGCAGCTCCCCGTTCACATATTTCATCAGCGTCGTCTGGAAGTGGCGCACGCGGCTGTCCTGATAGTGGCCCAGCTCCATCAGCCCGTCCTTCATCGCCTTCATGCCTTCCTGCACATAGGGCAGGTTCGCCATGTCCTGATCGAAGACGTTGGCGAGCTGCGGGCCCATGATGTCGTTGGCCCAGGCGAAGGGCTCGTCGTCGGGGATGTAGGTCATCGCCACCGCGCGCGGGCGTTCCTGCCCCTTGGGGGTGGGGAACAGGAGGCGGATCTCCATGATGCACCAGTCGGGCGTGTCCCCCGGCAGCCAGCGGTAGACCAGCGTCGGCAGGAAGCCGATCCACGGCGCGAAGTTGGGGAAGATGTTGTAGGTGAAGTTGTCGAGGATCTCGGTGTCGGCGGCGTCCGAATAGTCGTAGCCGTACTGCGCCGCGAAGCCCTGGCGCCCGGCCTCCGCGAGCACCTTGCGCGCGCCGAGCGGGTCGGCCGGGTCATAGCCCTCGACCGGCGCCTCGCTCGCCGAGAAGCGGCGGTTGGTCTTGGCATCCGCGCCGCCCGAGAACTCGTTCATCTTCTCGAGGACGTAGTCCGAATCCTTCCCCTTCACGTGCGGGCTGAGCACGCCCGAGGGGGTGATGGCGCGGTTGAAGTGGTCGCCGATCAGATCGTAACGGGTGTTGGCATCGCCGAGGAAGGCGAGCAGCTGCGGGTGGGTTGTGACCGAGTGCCAGGCCTCCATGAAGGCCTCGGCGGTGGCCTTCCAGTTGGCCGGGATCTTCTTCTGCACCCACATGCCGGTGTAGCGATTGCCGAAGTCATAGCGCTCGTAATGCGAGGCGGCCGGGCCGAGCCAGGTCTTGAAGTCGGGCAAAGCATGGTTCTCGGTCAGCATGACGAAGCCCTGCCACAGCTCGACGCGGGCCTGGGGCAGGTCCATGTCCTTGCCTTCAAGGTGCTTGAAGTCCCACGAGCAGGGGATTTCCTTGAGGCTGCCGTCATTGCGCCAGGTGAAGCCGTGGAACGGGCAGCGCAGCTGCACCGAGGTGCCGCTCTCGGTGCGCAGCTTGCGGCCGCGGTGGAGGCAGGCGTTGTAGAAGGCCTTCACGCCGCCGTCCTTCTGGCGGATCAAGAGGAAGCTCTTGCCGGCAATGTCGAACACCACGGTGTCGCCCGGATCGGGCATCTCGTCCTCGCGCGCGGCGAAGAGCCAGACGTTGGGCCACATCTTTTCGCGTTCGAGGCGGGCGAAGTCCTCCGAGATATAGGGCGCGACGGGCAGGGGATCGTCGCCCATCTCGATATGCGATTCCTCGAAGAGGTAATCGGGGGCACGGCGGGTGTCGCCGTTGAGCATGTCGGTGTAGCTGATCCCCGGGCAACGGTCGCCGCGGGCAATGTCCTTGATTTCGTTCATTGGGCTGCTTCCGGTCCTCTCGGGGTTGCCCCCGCCTCTTGTCCTCGCACTTTGTGCAGTGTCTCCGGCCGAGAATATCACACAGCTTCGGGAGAAGGACACACTATCGGATTGGAGAGGAATGATGGGCCTTCCGGGAAAAATCGCCGCGCTGGGCGACATCATGCAGCTCGCTTTTGTGCCCGAGGATTTCGACGCGGCGGTGAAGCACTGGACCGAGACGATGGGCGTGGGTCCGTTCTTCCTGATCGAGGGCATCCACCTTGAGGGCATGAAGTATCGCGGTCAGCCGACCGAGGCGGTGTTCGATCTGGCCCTGGCCTATTGGGGCGACCTGCAGATCGAGCTGATCCGGCCGCGCGACAATCACCCCTCGGTCTATACCGGCGAATATGGCGCGACCGGCAACGGCCTCCACCATGTGTGCATCCTGGTCGACGACATCGCCCACGCCCGCGCCGTGTGCGAGGCGGAAGGGGCCGAGGTGATGATCGAGGGCACCTTCGGCACCAGCCAGGCGATCTATGTCGACGCCGGGGGCGGGCCGGGGACGCTGGTGGAGATCCTCCAGCAGGCCAAGGACGGGCCGGACCTGTTCGGCATCATCAAGGCGGCGGGGATCGACTGGGATGGCTCGGAGCCGTTGCGGAAGCTGGGGTAAACGCCGAGAATAACATTCTCCGCCTCCCCGGGCTTGACCCGGGGCCCAGCTTTTCTTGCTGTTGGAGCGCATGAGCGGCCAAAAAGAACAGCGGGGCCCCGGGTCAAGCCCGGGGAGGCGGCGTTTGCAAGCCTGTCCGGGCCGCAGGCCCGCAAGGCCACGCGGCCGCCCCGCAGGTGCTCCGTAGCGAAGCGAAGGAAACAGCACCGAGGAGGAACGCGCGGAGGCGCGTTCCCTAATCAGACGCCCCCAGATACCCCAGCTGCCCGGCCTTGAAGATCGTCTGGGCGCGGTTCACCGAGTCGAGCTTCTCGCCCGCGCGGTGGATATGGTAGCGGATCGTGGCGTGCGACCGGTTGAGGATCATGCTGATCTCCTTGTCGGTCTTGCCGATCGCCGCCCAGCGGAGGCACTCGACCTCGCGCTTGGAGAGCACGCAGTCCGAGGGGATGCGCCGCTTGGTCCTGTTGGCCTGGACGTAGCCCGCCACGAAGCAGCGGGTCAGCATCGCGAACAGCGCACCATGTTCGGCAAATTCGGCGGAAAGGTCTTCCTTTTCGCGGTCCATCGAGATGAAGCTGCTGGCGGAAATCTGGCCGAAGGGCAGGTGCGTCGGGATCACGATCGCCGCCTTGCACAGCGCCCGCTTCTCGAAATCGGCAAGGTCGATCTCGGCGAGGTAGTGGTTGCGCCAGCGGGTGTTGAAGCCGCGGGCATTCACCCAGAACGGCTCGCTTTCGTAGCGGCAGGCGCGGGGCAGCGGCGAATGCAGCGCGAGGCGGTGATCCTCCCACCAGCGCGCGCCGTCATCGAGCCAGCGGAAGATGTCGGCGTTGAGGATCGTGCCATCGGCATCGACCATCGGTTCCTTGGAGGAAATGTCGTCGCATACGGCGATCTGCATCCCCCGCTCCTGCGCGATGCGGGCGAGGTTCACCGCGGCATCGTGGATGTCTTCGGGGCAGGTGATGGTCACCGAGGCAAGCAGCTGTTCGAGCGACTCGCGTCCCTGCGGCGTGCGCAGTTCGACAACATTCGTAGCCATCTTGGGGCGGGCTCCTCTCGCTTGTTTTCTGATTCGCCAGACTACCGCAATCCTTGCGATTGTCCTCATCATTTACGTAGGGGAACAAGAGACGTTGCGAGGCTAGCGAAAGTGACAGAAGGAGAGGCAAGCGGATGGTTTTCGCAGGCGCGAATTTCGGTTCTGTTCTGAAGGCTTTGGCAAGTGCGATCCCGCCGGAGCGGCCCGCGCTGGTGCATGGTGAGCGCATCGTCTCATGGGGCGCGCTCGACGCGCTGACCGACCGGATCGCGGCCGGTCTTGCGGCGCGGGGCCTCCAGCCCGGCGACATTGCCGGCCAGATGCTGCGCAACACCCCCGACTACATTCTCGCCTATTTCGGCTGCGCCAAGGCGGGGGTGGTGCCGGTCAACGTCAACTACCACTACAAGACGCGCGAGCTTGCCGACATCTGCACCCGCTTCGGCCTCAAGGCGCTCTTTGCCGAGAGCGACTTCGCCGATGCTGCACGCGAGGCGATGCCCGGCGGCGGCGCGCTGACGATCGACGTGGGCAGTGCGGAATGGGCGGCGCTGTGCGAGAGCGAGGTCCCGGCGGGCTTCGCCATCCATGACAATCCCGATGCCCTGTTCCTTACCGCCACGGGCGGCACGACGGGGATGCCCAAGGCGGTGATGTGGCCCATGCGCGAGGCCTGGGGGGCGTTCAACATCGGCGTCTGGCAGCGCCCGCCCGGCACCCCGCCGCTGGTCGTCTCCAGTCTGGAGGAACAGGTTGCACAAGCCGCTGCGATCGGCCCTGATCACCCGGCAAGCACCTCGCCGCTGCTCCTGCTCTCGCCGCTGATGCACGGAGCGGGGCAGTTCACCGCGGTGATCCACCTCCTCAAGGGCGGCACGCTGGCGCTGCTGCCGGGGCCGAAGTTCGACGCCGATGTGGCGCTGGGCGAGATCGCGCGCATCGGTGCAAGGGGCGTGTTCATCGTCGGCGACGCCTTCGCCCTGCCGCTCGCCGACCGGCTCGATGCGCGCGGGGATGGGAGCGAGGTGCTGGCCTCGCTGCGGAGCATCACCTCCTCGGGCGCCGTCTTCTCGCCTGCGCTGAAGCAGCGGCTTCTCGCCCATGCGCCCCATCTCATGATCATCGACGCGCTCGGTTCCTCGGAAAGCTCGGGCACGGGCATCGTCATCACCACCGCCGCCGGCAGCAGCGGCGGGGGCAAGTTCCAGCCGCTTCCCGGCCCGGGGCGCGAGACGCGGCTGTTCGACGAGAACCTCAAGGAAATCCCGCAGGGCACCGAGGGCGTGGGTATCGTCGCGCGCACCGGGCCACTGCCGCTCGGCTATCTCGGCGAGGACGCAAAGAACGCCCAGACCTTCCCGGTGATCGATGGGAAGCGCTGGCTGATGACCGGCGACCGCGCGCGCTGGGCGGCGGACGGCACCCTCGAATTCATCGGCCGCGACAACATGTGCATCAACACCGGGGGCGAGAAGGTCTTCCCCGAAGAGGTCGAGGCGGTGCTGATGGAGCATCCGGCGGTCAAGGACGTGCGGGTGGTGAGCCTCCCCGACCCGAGGTTCGGGCGCAAGGTCGTCGCCGTGGTGCAGCCGGAGGGCGAGGTGGATGAAGCCGCGCTCGACGCCCACGCCCGCGCCGGGCTCGCGGGCTACAAGATCCCGCGCCGCTATGTCCTGACCGAGCAATCGCTCAGGCTCAACAACGGCAAGCCCGACTACAAGACGGCGCAAGGCATTGCGGAAGGGGCGAAAGGGGCGGCGTGAGAGCGTCTGCTTTCGGGTGCTGAACCGCAAGGATCGAATGGCAGGTGATGGGTGGGAATTTGCCAATCCCGACCCCGTCGCCCCGGACGTGATCCGGGGCTTGGCTTTTCTTCATGCCACCTTGCACGCAAAAGGGGCCAAGCCCTGTGCCGCGCACGGGGCGACGTCAGGGGGAAATGACCGAACCGGATTCGCCTCCAGACAGGCAGGCGTTTTTGCGAGCGGGGCAAAGCCGCAAGATCGTTTTCGGGCCGCCTATGGCCGCAGCGGGGTGGGAAGGCCAATGGCAGTTCCTCTTGCCACGCGTGGGTTTTGCCGGGGCGCGGTCCGATCAAAAAGTGAACAAACTGCTCTTATTCCGCTGCGGCCCGTGACGCGATAAGGCTCCATTCGAATTGAGCGACTGGACCAATGGCCAAACGAAAGACCGCACTGGAGCACCTGAATAGCGGCCGCCAGCCGCACATCGTCCCCATGATCCCGCCGGGCGCCCCGGGGTACCGCGAGGCGGCGGGCGGCGCGATGGTCGTCTCCTCCCCGGCAGAGGTCAACGCGCTGGTGCGCACCCTGAGGCCGGGTGAGATCGTCACGCTCGACGACCTGCGACAGGCCCTTGCGCGGCGGCACCGGGTAGCGGTCGCCTGCCCGGTCTCGACCGCGATCTTCCTGAACATGGCCGCCCGCGCTGCCGAGGAGCAGCGCCTCGTGCTGCCCGATGAGGAACTGACCCCCTGGTGGCGGGTGTTGAAGAAGGGCGGCTTTCTCAACCCCAAATACCCCGGCGGCACTGTCGCCCAGCAGGCGCTGCTCGAGGCCGAGGGGGTGCGCGTTTCGCCCTTGCGCAAGCAGCCGGCGGTGTTCGACTACGAAGAGCGCCGTCCGGCCGATCCGATCGAGGAGCGCGCGGCGGGCTAGCGCGAGCACCCTTGCGCACCGAGCACCCCTCCGGCGCAACAATCGAACCGCCGCCCGTGCAAAAGATTCACGGGTGGATTCGAACCGATCACTCCCCATATTTTTCTTCACAGATTCGATTTGGGGCTTGCAGAGCCCGCGACTCAAGCTTGTTCCACGCGTCGCGCCCTGCGAGCGGCCCGGTCAGCCGCTCCGGATGGTAAGGGAAGGCTTAATCGGCGATTGACGGGAGTCCCTGGGTGATTCATCATCTAGTGGTTCGGCGCAAATCGGACCCCCAACCCTTGGTACGTTTTCCTCCCGGCCCTCAGCGGGTGCAAGGAGGAGGATTCGCCCTGGAACAGGTCACCGCTGCGCGCCGCAAAGGGGATCAACCGACCTGCCGACACGCCCGAGGGGGGCTGTCCTGTTGGCAAGTCTGTGGATCGGCCGGTATAGAACAGAATCGGAACATTGGTCCTTGTGCCATGGTGCCGATTCGGGGGACAAGGTGGGCTTCAGATGGATTTCAAGGCGAGCGAAAACGTGCCGGATGATGCGGTGAATACCGATGTGACGAATGAACCGGATGCGGGCGCGCCTGCTGAGCCGAGGGCGGGGAACAAGAAAGCTGTGACGATGAAAACGAGTGATGCCCCTTCCGATGCGATCGTCGCCGCCAAGGCGGGCGAGGCGCTGGCGGGCGCCATGGCGGAAGCCATGAAGGACGCCGCCGCCAAAGCCTCGGGGGCTGACAGCAAGAAGGTCAATGACCGCCGCTTCAACATCGTCACCGATCCATCGCGCGATGCCCGCCTCACCGATTTCGGCAAGGACACCCTGACCGACCGCTACCTGCTGCCCGGCGAGGTCTACCAGGACCTTTTCGCCCGCGTCGCCGATGCCTATGCCGATGACGAGGCCCACGCCCAGCGGCTCTACGACTACATCTCGAACCTGTGGTTCATGCCCGCGACCCCGGTGCTCTCGAACGGCGGGACCAACCGCGGCCTGCCGATCTCGTGCTACCTCAACTCGGTCGAGGACAGCCTCGAAGGCATCGTCGGCACCTGGAACGAGAACGTGTGGCTCGCCTCCAAGGGCGGCGGGATCGGCACCTATTGGGGCAATGTCCGCGGGATCGGCGAGCCGGTGGGGCTCAATGGCAAGACGAGCGGCATCATTCCCTTCGTGCGCGTCATGGACTCGCTGACGCTGGCGATCTCGCAGGGCTCGCTGCGCCGCGGCTCGGCCGCCTGCTATCTCGACATCTCGCACCCCGAGATCGAGGAGTTCCTCGAAATCCGCAAACCCTCGGGCGACTTCAACCGCAAGGCGCTGAACCTCCACCACGGCGTGCTCGTCACCGACGAGTTCATGAACGCGGTGCGCGAGGGTGCCGAGTTCACGCTGCGCTCGCCGCGTGACGGGTCCGAACGCGGCAAGGTCGATGCGCGCTCGCTGTTCCAGAAGCTGGTCGAAACCCGCCTCGCCACGGGCGAGCCCTACATCGTGTTCAACGACACCGTGAACCGCATGATGCCCAAGCATCACCGCGATCTCGGGCTCAAGGTCTCGACCTCGAACCTGTGCTCGGAAATCACCCTGCCGACCGGCATCGACCACCTCGGCAATGACCGCACGGCGGTGTGCTGCCTCTCCTCGCTCAACCTCGAAACCTGGGAAGAGTGGAAGGGCGATAAGAAGTTCATCGAGGACGTGATGCGCTTCCTCGACAACGTCCTCCAGGACTATATCGACCGCGCGCCCGACGAGATGGCCCGCGCCAAGTATTCCGCCGCGCGCGAGCGTTCGGTCGGCCTCGGCGTCATGGGCTTCCACTCCTATCTCCAGCAGAAGGGTGTCGCCTTCGAGAGCGCGATGGCCAAGGCCTTCAACCTCCAGATGTTCAAGCACATCCACGCCAAGGCGTGCGAGGCTTCGATGCTGCTGGCGCAGGAGCGCGGGCCCTGCCCCGATGCGGCCGACATGGGCGCGATGGAGCGCTTCAGCTGCAAGATGGCGATCGCGCCGACCGCGTCGATCTCGATCATCTGCGGCGGGACTTCCGCCTGCATCGAGCCGATCCCGGCCAATATCTACACCCACAAGACCCTGTCGGGCAGCTTCATCGTCAAGAACCCCTATCTCGAGAAGCTGCTCGAGAAGAAGGCGAAGAACTCGACCAATGTCTGGAACTCGATCCTCGAACGGGGCGGCTCGGTCCAGCACCTCGACTTCCTGACGCCCGAGGAAAAGGCCACCTACAAGACCAGCTTCGAAATCGACCAGCGCTGGCTGCTCGAATTCGCGGCCGACCGCACGCCCTATATCGACCAGGCCCAGTCGCTGAACCTGTTCATCCCGGCCGACGTCGACAAGTGGGATCTGATGATGCTGCACTACCAGGCGTGGGAGCGCGGCATCAAGTCGCTCTATTACCTGCGCTCGAAGTCGGTGCAGCGCGCGGGCTTTGTCGGCGGGGTCGAGGCGGACAACACCTCGGAAGCTCCCAAGATCGAACTGAGCGCCTCGGGCGACCAGACCGATTACGAGGAATGCCTGAGCTGCCAGTAAGGCCGGAGCGGGCGCGCGGGGCAGCCCTGCGCGCCCGCATCGTGCCTGGGCGCGTTGGGGGAGAATCAAGCCATGAACCTGCCGTTTGGAATGGGCCTGTTCGGCCTCCTTGTCAGCGCGATCTTCGCCTTCAACGCATGGCGCGAACTCAGGCGCAACGTCGAGGGTCACGCCCGCAACGCGGCGATGATCCATGTCGCGATGGTCTCGATGTTCGTGCCCTTCTGCATCTACGTCGTGATCGCCTACGCGCCCTGATCTGAATCCGCGCGGCTTCGGCCCGCGTATCTGTTACAAGAACACCCTTAGGAGTATCCGCCCATGTCGCTGCTCGAAGCCCGCAACACCTACAAGCCCTTCCAGTACCCCTGGGCCTATGACTTCTGGAAGCGCCAGCAGCAGATCCACTGGATGCCCGAGGAAGTGCCGCTGGGCGAGGACTGCCGCGACTGGGCGCAGAAGATCACCGATCACGAGCGCAACCTGCTCACCCAGATCTTCCGCTTCTTCACCCAGGCCGATGTCGAGGTGCAGAACTGCTATCACGAAAACTACGGCCGGGTGTTCAAGCCGACCGAAGTGAAGATGATGCTCGCCGCCTTCTCCAACATGGAGACGGTGCACATCGCGGCCTATTCGCACCTGCTCGACACCATCGGGATGCCCGAGACCGAGTATAGCGCCTTCCTCGAATACGAGGAGATGAAGGACAAGCACGACTTCCTCGGCCAGTTCGGCGTCGACACCGATGAAGACATCGCCCGCACCCTCGCGGCCTTCGGCGGCTTCACCGAGGGGCTCCAGCTCTTCGCCTCCTTCGCGATGCTGATGAACTTCCCGCGCTTCAACAAGATGAAGGGCATGGGCCAGATCGTCAGCTGGTCGGTGCGCGACGAGAGCCTCCACTGCGAGGGCATCATCAAGCTGTTCCACACCTTCTGCGAGGAGCGCCAGTGCCTCACCAAGGCGGTGAAGGAAGACCTGATCGACATCTGCCAGAAGACCGTGCGGCTGGAGGACAACTTCATCGACCTCGCCTTCGAGATGGGCCCGGTCAACGGCATGAGCGCGAAGGAAATCAAGCGCTACATCCGCTACATCGCCGACTGGCGCCTGAAGCAGCTGGGCCTCCAGGAGATCTACATGATCGAGGAGCACCCCCTGCCGTGGCTCGCCCCGCTGCTCAACGGCGTCGAACACGCGAACTTCTTCGAAACCCGCGCGACGGAATACTCGAAGGGCGCGACGCGGGGTGATTGGAACACCGTGTGGTCGAGCTTCGACAAGCGCCAGAAGGCGAAGGCGGTTAATGAGGACGACAGCGTTGTGGCTGAGGCTGGGCTGTTTGGGGTGCAAGCGGCGGAGTAGGTTGCCTTGCTGTAATCCTCTGATATGCTGACTTATCTCAGGGGCATGTCAGCATGGATGACCAGTTTCTAAGGTTCCAATTCGAAGGGCGATTAGCGTCTCAGAATGAACTCAATTTCTATGAGGCGGGCCGGTTCTATTATGGAGCGGCCCGCCTCATATATACTGTCGAGGAATTTCGACAGCGCGGTCGTGTCTTGAGCCGTATCTCTTCGCGGGTAAATTTAGACGCGCGCATTCGGGCTTCAAGGCCCGGCTCATTTATCCAAGATGTGATATTAGCTTCTGCGCCTCTAATTGCTGATGCAGCAATTAAGGTGCCGTTCGATGTTATCTTTGCTCATTTCTGGAGTTTGCTGCTACCGGCGGGTCGGTCTAAACAGGATGCAGTAGATATCGGTGAAAAGTTTGTGCGCTTCGCCGAGGAGCAGACTGACCAAATTTCCGAAGTGCGGAAGATTGTTGAGAGTGGGAACGCTACCACACAACAAGCTCTTCGAATCCTCGAGCTTGTCCTAAATTCGAAGAATACGGCTTCAATGGGACTCTCTCTTTCCCCAGAAGAACTTGAATCGCGAAGGCAAGACCTGATCACGGAGCAAGGTCGCGAGCGACTCTTGGAGCCGTATCGAGAAGCTCTCCAGAGTATCTCGCCTGAACAAGAGCGAAGATTTACATCGCAAATTCGGAAAAGCGCTCAGGAAATGCTCGTTCCTCTAAGATATTCTGCTCGAAATCTTCAGATTTCGCTGCCTGCAAACGATAACAAGTTGGCATTTTTGGACGAGTACAACGCAGAAATAATAACAAACGAGCAAGAGGATGAGAATTCAATTGTATTACGCGTAAAGATAAAGAGATTTGATCGTGAGACAGGCTATGGTTTGGCGCGATACGATGACTTGATGAAGCCCATAGCATTTCGGTTGAGGAAAAATACATTAGGGATGCGCGAGGACGTCTTACAGTCAATGCGCGAAGATTGGATCACTGCGGAGTTTCATATCGTAAGGGACGCTTACGATACTCCGAAGCTTCTGATTCTCGAACAAGTTTTTGAACCCCGAGATTGAGTTGGAAGCGCGAGGGAAACTCATTCCCCTGCCGCCTGCGAAAGGGGTTAGGGGTGGGCCAGCGCGGTGCTTTCGGCTTGCGGGACATTCCTCGAACGTCGGCGTAGGCCCATCCCGCTGCGACTAGGCGGCGGAGCCGCCAGGTGTCGTTTGGACAGCTTCGCTTCCTCGCTCCCTGATACCCGCCCCGGCGAAGGCCGGGGGCAGGCGGGAAGGGTCATCAGAGAGGCCCGATCCCTTGGTGTATTCCCACCCCCGGCCCCTCCCGGCAGGCGGGAGGGGAGTTGCCTCTCCCCCGCAAGCGCTTCCAGCCGCCTCCAACACGCGCTCAAATCCAACAGGCCCCGCTGTAGGATCCGCGCAGGGGCATTCCTGCCTCACCGCTGCGCCGCGGCTGGTTCATGCCCTAAGCGGGGTGAATGGCTTTTGTGAACGAGCGTCCAACAGGCCCTCAGGCCCCGCACCAGCGCGGCCTTGGCCCGCCCCAGGGGGCTGCCAGGCCCTCGCGTACCAGCACTCTGCCGAGCGACTCGCCGTCGCGGTGGACCACCCGCAAGGCGCGGCCGTAGCGGTCCTCCATCCGGCCGTCGGGCGGGGGGAGGAGGGTGAAGGGGCCGGCATTGAGAAGCTGGCGCAGCCGCTCCGTCGCCCGCCGTCCCAGCGCCGCCTCGCGGGGGCAGCCGGGGCGGCTCACCTCGGGCGTGTCGATGTCGGCGATGCGGATCTTGGTGCCCTTGAGCCAGATGGTGTCGCCGTCGACCACGCAGGTCACCCGCGATGGGCCCGCGCACACCGGGAAGAGCGCGCGGTGCTGCCGGGCATGGGAGGCGCTCTGGGCGTCTCCTTCGCGCGGCCACAGCAGCAGCATGCCCGCAGCGAACGGAACAAGGGCGAACGCCAGCCAGCGGCGGCGCGGTGATTGGCCAGATGTCATGCTGTGATCCCGCCGCCGATATTAGCGGGAATGCGCCGCCGATCCAGCCCAATTGATCCGGGTCAAATACGGGGAGGCCGCCGGGGTTCTAGGCGGGTGGCATCAACATGGGAGACGCCAATGTCCGCACACACGCCGCACGAACTCGCTGATACCTTCCCCGAAGATGCCGCCGCGCTGCACCGGCTGAAGCTCACCAACGCGCATTTCGGCCGGCTGGCGGAACGGCACCACATCGTGAACCGCGCGATCCACCGCATCGAGACCGAAGGGGAGGCGGCGAGCGAGGAGCGTCTCGAGGCGCTCAAGCGCGAGCGGCTGCACCTGCTCGACGAGATCGCCGCGATGCTGGAAGAAACCGCCACGCCCTGAGCGGCTTGTGCGGGCGGGGCACCAGGCGATGCCCCGCCCGCGACCCGGCATCCGGTCGGCTCCGGCACCAAGCCGCTTGGCCCCGCGCCCGCAAGGCGCTAGGGCGCGGCCCGAGACGCGAGAGACGCGCAACGGAAGAACGCCGGTGAACGACAAGCCAACCCATCCCAAGGCCGAAGCGCCCGACCTGTTCAAGGCAGAGGTGCTGATCGAGGCGCTGCCCTATTTCCAGCGCTATGCCGGTCGGACCTTCGTGGTGAAATACGGCGGCCACGCCATGGGCGATCCCGAGGCCGCGCGCGATTTCGCTGAGGATATCGTGCTGCTGAAGGCGGTCGGCATCAACCCGGTGGTGGTCCACGGCGGCGGCCCCCAGATCGGCCAGATGCTCAAGCGGCTGGGGGTGGAGAGCACCTTCGTTGACGGGCTGCGCGTCACCGACGCGGCGACGGCGCAGGTGGCCGAGATGGTCCTCT
>JACCDK010099824.1_pt1 | contig 13076 bp, 8 predicted proteins | sample 7445871 | NCBI WGS metagenome assembly JACCDK01 (sample SAMN15323436, study PRJNA562643) | freshwater metagenome | isolation source: river surface water | place: USA:Blue River Watershed | collected 2017-08-15 | reverse complement strand
GGGCGTGGTGGCTGGTTTGAGCAGCACGCAAGTGGGTGCTCTGACGACGGATCAGGTGGCGGCGCTGACGACGGCGCAGGCGGCTGCGTTGACGACGACGCAGACGGTGGGCTTGAGCAGCACGCAGACCACGGCAATCGAGAGCCAGGACTTTGCCGTGTTGAGCACGTCCGCCATTGGTGGATTGACCAGTAACACGTTCCGGGCCTTGTCAACCTCTGCGTTGACCACCATCAGCACGACCCAGATGGGTGCGTTGCGTGGTGAACAGATCACGGCGCTGACCACAGACGGATTCGCCTCGCTGGCACCCGAAGTGGTGGCTGTGCTGAGTTCGACACAATTCGGCTCGCTGAGCACTGAGCAGGTGGCGGCCATGACCACGGCCCAGGCCGCGAACTTGACGACGATGCAGGCCATGGGCATCACCACGGATCAGACCACCGTGCTAACGACAGCCAACCTCAACAAGCTCACCACGGCATCGTTCGCGGCCTTGTCCACGGGCGTTGTTGCAGCCTTGAGTTCGACACAAGCGGCAGCCCTGACCACGGCACAGGTGGTGGCGCTGACGACGGGACAAGCCGCAGCACTGACCTCGACCCAATCGGCTGGCTTCACCATCAGCCAGACGGTGGCCCTGGAAGTGGCGGACCTGTCGAAGTTTGCCACCGCCGCGCTGGATGCCTTGTCCCTGACAGCATCGGCCAGCCTGACGAGCACCCAGATCAACAGCTTGACCTCGGCCCAGGTGGCCTCGCTGACGACGGATCAAGTGGTGGCCCTCGTGTCCGGCCAGGTGGCAAACTTGGGAACCTTGCAAGCCGCTTCGTTGACCAGCACGCAGGTGGTGGCCTTGGACGCCACGGATCTGGCGAAAATGAATACGTCGGCATTCGCCAGCCTGACCACAAGTGCTATGTCGCGTCTGGACGTGACGCAGGTGAACGCCGTGACGACCGCTCAGATCGCCGCCTTGACAACGGCGCAGGCCGCTACGCTGGGTACAGACCAGGCTGCCGCCTTCACCGGGACGCAGTTGGCCGCGGTGACAACCCAGGACATCGCCAAGCTCAGTACCGCAGCGATGGCGGCGATTGCCCTGGCCTCGTTCCCGAGAATGACCAGTTCGCAACTCAACAGCCTGACCACATCACAGGTGGTGGCGCTGACGACCGCCCAAATCGTGGAACTGGTCACCGCGCAAACGGCCAACCTGGGCTCGTTGCAAGCCTCAGCGCTCACGAGCACTCAGGTGGCTGCCATGGAGGTGACCGATCTCAGCAAGCTCAACACCAGCGCCTTTGCCAGTTTGTCCACCAGCGTGGTGGGCAATCTGGATGCCAGCCAGGTGGCAGGTTTGTCTACTGCGCAGGTTGTGTCACTCACGACGGCCCAAGCGGCCGCACTGGGCACCGTTCAGTCGGCAGCCTTCACCGGTACCCAGGTAGCCGCGGTAACCACCAGCAATCTGGCCAAGCTCGGCACAACGGCAGTGGCCGCCATCGACTTGCTGGCTGTACCCAAGCTCACGAGTACCCAAGTCAACAGCCTGACATCGGCGCAGATCGCATCCTTGACGACCGACCAGGTGGTGGCGTTGGTGTCTGGCCAGGTGGCCAACCTCGCCACACTGCAGGCGGGCGCCTTGACGAGTACGCAAGTGGTGGCACTTGAGGCGTCCGACCTGGCCAAGATGAACACGTCAGCCGTGTCAACCCTGACGACCAGCGCGATGGCTCGCCTCGATGTCACGCAGGTGAACGCATTGACGACCTCGCAGATTGCTGCGCTGACAACTTCGCAGGCAGCAGCACTGGGCACTGACCAGGCAGGTGCCTTGACGGGTACACAACTGGCAGCAGTCACTACCCAGGATCTCGCCAAGTTCAGCACCGCTGCAGTAGCTTCGATTGCACTGGCCTCCGTGCCTAAACTCACAAGTTCGCAATTGAACAACCTGACCACCTCGCAAGTGGTGGCTCTGACGACGGCACAAATTGTCGAGTTGGTCACGGCACAGGCCGCCAACATGGGTACGCTGCAAGCCTCTGTGCTCACGACCACACAGGTCGCAGCCATGGAAGTGACGGATCTGGCCAAGCTGAACACGGCTGCATTCGCGAGCTTGACAACGGCCGTGATCAGTCGTCTGGATGCCAGCCAAGTAGCGGGTCTCTCGACCACGCAGGTGGCGGCGCTGACAACGGCCCAAGCTGCGGCACTGGGCACATTGCAGGCAGCAGCCTTGTCCGGCAACCAGGTGGCAGTGATTACCACCAGCGATCTGGTCAACCTCAGCACCCGTGCATTGGCAGCCATTGACCTGTTGGCGGTTCCCAGGCTGACCAGTTCACAGATCAACAGCCTCACGTCTGCCCAGGTGGTGGCACTGAGCACGGATCAAATTGTTGCCTTGTCCACTGCACAAGTGGCCAACTTGGGTACGCTGCAGTCGGCCTCTCTGAGCAGCACGCAGGTGGTGGCTATGGAGGGTTCTGACCTCGGCAAGTTGAATACCGATGCATTTGCCAACCTGACGACCACGGCTGTGCGCAGCATTGACTCCGCACAGATTTCGAGCATTACCTCGAGTCAGGTGGTCTCGTTGACAACCGCTCAAGCGGCCAGTCTGGTGTCACAGCAGGCGGCAGTACTCAGCTCAGCCCAGGTGGTGTCGCTGAATACGAGTAACGTGACCAGCTTGACCAGTTCAGTCCTCAATGCCCTGACTGTGTTTGAAAAACTCTCTACGACGCAGGTGAACAGCCTGACGACCCGGCAGTTTGCGGCACTGAGCACGGACCAGATTGTCGCCATGAGCACGGCGCAGATGGCTGCGTTGGGTGATACACAGGCCGGCGCATTGACTGCCACGCAACTCAATGCCATGGATGTGACGGATTTGTCGAAGATGAACACCGTGGCCCTGCAGGCGATCACCACAGCTGCAATGTCAGTACTGTCTACCGGCAGCTTGAACCAACTCACGAACACGCAGTTCGCAAGCCTGAGCCTTGCACAGGTGACAGGTCTGAGCACTACGCAATTCGCTTCGCTGTCTACAGCCCTGGCCAGTGCCATCACGAGTTCCCAGGTCACTTCCATCGAGACTCGCGATCTGCGCTCGATGTCAACGGACGCTGTTCGAGCCTTGACCACGGACTCGTTGTCATCCCTGACGGATCAGCAATTGCTAAGCCTCAGCACGACACAAGTGTCGACCGTGACAACGGCACAGTTCAAGCAGTTGACCGCCAACCAGGTCAGTGTTCTGTCTAGCACGCAAATTCAATCCGTTACCTCTGACCAGTTGAACTCGCTCAGCTCGCAGTTGGTGACACTGTTGTCATTGGTCCAGTTGAAGGCGATCACGACGGACGTGCTGAGTGCCTTGTCCACTGCCAACCTTAGCGCCATTGGAGCTGACAGCTGGGGTGGTTTGCTGACTAGCCAAGTGGCCAGCTTGACATCGACCCAGGTTCAGGCGCTGACCAACGCGCAACTGGGCGCATTGAGCAACGCTCAGCTTGCCGGTTTGACCACTGACCAGGTGGCCTGGCTGACCAGTACGGAATTCGGTCAAATTTCCGGGCTGCAACTCAAGGCCTTGGGAACGAGCCAGGTGCAGGCCATTGAAACGACGGATGTGCAGGTGCTGAACCTGGATCAAATCCAGTCACTGCCCACCACCAGCATTAAGGCGCTGACCACCGTCCAAGTTGCATCGCTGACGACCGACCAGGCGTCTTACTTGTTGCCCTCGCAGATCACGGCCCTGTCGCCGACCCAGATGCAAGCGGTGACCAGTAGCGACTTGAGAACCTGGGACATGACCCAGCTACAGGCGATCACCACTTCGGCCCTGGCCGGCCTGAGTAGCACGGCCATCCAGACGATCTCGGATGCGCAGGTTAGCTCGCTGAGCCAGAACCAGGTGAAGGCGCTGACCACGCAGCAGATTGCAGCGTTGACCACGTCGCAGATCCAGCAACTGGTGGATACGCAACTGGCTGTCTTGACGACCACACAGGTTCAAGCCATTGAAACCGGCGACCTGGCCGTGTTAACCGTGACCCAGTTGCCGCTGCTGACGCTGAATCAGATCAAGAGCTTGACGACTGATCAGGTCGGGGCCATCACAACCTCCCAGATCGCTGTTCTGGACGCCACGCAAGTGGGGGCCATGTCTGCCGCACAAGTGGGTGCACTCAGCAGCGCTGACTTCACGCTGCTGAATGTGGACCAGTTGCAATATCTGACCACATCAGTGGTGGCAAATCTGACAACCGACCGGATCCAGGAACTCACCACGGACCAGATTGGCATGTTGAGTCAAAAGCAGGTGAAGGTGTTGGGTACCAGTCAGGTGGCCGCACTCACCACAGCACAGGTTGGTAATTTGATTGCTGATCAACTCACCGTGTTGACCTCGACTCAACTGCGCGCTATTGAGTTGCAGGACATGCCGTATTTGACGGGCGCACAGTTTGACGCATTGGGTTACACCAAGGTACGCAGCATGGCGACCGATCAAATCAATATGGTGACGACGACGCAGATCGCTGCGATTGCGGATACGGCTATCTCTGATTGGATTCGATCAGTCAAGGGGATCTGATCGATGCTGGACATTCCGGTCGTAGGAAAAACCAGGTGAATGGCATGTCCATTCACCTGGAGAAATTTTCAAACGGAAGTTTCAGGGCGGCGTTGCCACCTCGCATGTAAATCCGAGGGACAGGCGCAGCCTTGTTAAATGGGTCCTGTGTGGATCACGCCGGTAATGCAGTTACGCCAGAAAACTTTTCAGCGAAATAATTTTTTCACGGGTGTAGCCTGCGGCCATCAGGTTGCTGGAGATTTCCTCCATGTAGCCAAATGAAAAGACCAGGCACCATGCATCACTGAATTCGCCCAGTTTCTCTGCTCCAGATACCGCGACATGTGTCTTGGGGGTTCGGTAGCGGTCACTTGGTTGGTTTGAATCAAACAATACTTCAAAGCGACTCGCGCGCCGCAGTGCGGCCAGTGTCATGACGCCACGCCCACCGGCACCGTAGCCGACCAACCTGACATCAGGGGGTAAAGCCTCAATCCAATCGTCGATCCGCTTGACAGTGGCATCAATGCGCATTTGAAGTGCACTGTAATCAGTCGGATCTATCTGATGTGCAGGTGAATTCAGACTGGTTTTTTGCGCAATCACGATCAGTGAGTTTGCGCGCACAACCGATTCGGGTAAGGGGTTGACCGTGGTTACCGCGAAGCCATTCCGATGTGTTACCAGTTGTGCCATTTTTGCATCCATGTAGATGGTGTGCTCATGCTCGAAGAGACACCATTCACCTCGCTCCGCAATGCGGGCGAGGTCATGTACTTCAAAGGCTAGAACGCCATCAGCAATCAGCAATTCATGGGCAGCTCGAAGGTAGTCTGAGGGGTTGCGGACATGATCCAGAGTGTATGAGGAAAGGCATATGTCGAATTTTCGATGCGATAAGTTGGCGATCATGTCGCACGAAAACAAGCCTTTGTAGGCAGGAACGCCAATTTTTTCAGATTGGTGCACCAGTGCATCGCTGGGTTCGATACCGAGAACATGAGGAACACCCAGTTGCTGAAAAATTCGCAACTGCTCACCATCGCCCGAACCGATTTCCAGAACCGACTCAGGAAAACGACCGTGAGATTTCTGGAATGCCTCGCACACTGCAACGGCATAGTGGCGCATGAAAGTACGTGTGAATTCCGAATGTCCGGATGAGTATTCGTAGTTTTGGTAATAGCTTTCATGGTCAAAATCAACCGGGTTCTGTACCAAGCCACAATTGCCGCATTGATAGATACCAATGTCGTGAATAAACTCGTTCGGGGTGTTGTGATAAGGGACAAATTCATCGGTTAGTGGCATGTCAGGCAGATGGCAGATGCGCTGATCCAAGGCATGGTCACAAATTCTGCATTTCATCGAGATTTCCGTCAGATATGTTGGGGGGGGATTGAGGGGGATATTCCAAGTTAAATAAGGATCGCTAGTCCGTTGACTGGATGTCCAATCCCCCGAGTCTGTTTAAAGTCGACTGAGAACCTACTGTTTCACAAACATTCGGTGACAACGCTATTGGTTTGACGCGTGTTGTGCTGTTTGACATCACCAGTGCTTCTGTCAGCCAGGACCCGAAACCGCCATCGATCAGATGGTCTTCCAAGGTTACGACGACATCAAAATTTTCTGCATGCTGGCTTTGCCCCGTTTTTGCAGCCATGCCCCAGAGTGGCATGGAGTAGACCGCGCAATCTCCATAGGCTCCCCGCTCCTGATGATGAATTGCATACCCAAGTGCGGCACCCGTTGAAAGGAGTACTCGCGAATGGCTTGACTTGCCCTTGATTCTCAGCCATTGGCCAGGGGCTATTTCAGGGGGTGATGGGTGTAGGTTTGGTTCCCCTGCTTTACCCAGTCGTAAATAGGAAGGTCCAGGATGCTGGACCAGGTAGCGCATACACGCCCGCACTTCCATGGGGTCACCGGGTGCCGCGATCAGCATGTTGGGCATCGTTCGCATCAATGCGTAATCCTGAACGGCATGATGCGAGTAGCCCAAAGGTCCATAGGCAAGTCCACCGCCAACTGCAACAACGGTGACAGGCAAATGGTGATAGTCAACGTCGTTACGGATTTGTTCTGCGCAGCGAAACGTGGGGAAGTTGGCAATCGAATAGGTAAAAACATGAAATCCCTCAGATGCCATGCCTGCCGCCAGACCAGTCATGTTTTGCTCCGCGACCCCGGCATTGATAAAACGGTCTGGAAATTCATCGGCAAAAGGTTCGACCACTGAGTAGCCCAAATCCCCCACCACCAGTGCAATGTGTGGGTGTATGCGAGCCAGTTTGGTTAATTCGTCAATGAATGCATTACGCATGTCTGAGTTCTTCCAGCGCTTCGTTGAGTTGTGCACTCGAGGGAGATTTATAGTGCCATTCGACCTTGTTTTCCATAAAGCTCACGCCCTTGCCCTTGGTGGTGTGAGCAATGAGGAATGACGGTTTTCCAGATTCCCAAGGGGCTTTCTCCAGTACTTCAGCCAACGCGGTATGATCATGACCGTCAACTTCTCGTACCGACCATCCAAATGCGCGTGCCTTATCCGCCAGTGGTTCGACACGTAGCGTTTTTTCAACAGTGGTCAGACTTTGGAGCTTGTTGTAATCAACGATAGCAATCAAGTTATCCAATTGATGATGCGCTGCAAACATCATTGCTTCCCAATTTGAGCCTTCACCCAATTCGCCATCACTGAGTAAAACCACTGTTCGCCATGCATGGGCATTCATTTTTGCAGCCAATGCTTTGCCAGTGCCGAAGGGTAAACCATGCCCCAGAGAACCTGTTGAGAATTCAACTCCAGGAACTTTGTTGCTGATGTGGCTCATCATGATGGAATGATCTTTGGCATATTCGGCAAGCAGAAAGATTGGGAAAAATCCCTTGACAGCCAATGCTGAATACACAGCTACGCATGCATGGCCTTTGCTCAAAATGAATCTGTCTCTTGTTGCAAGTCCTGGATTTTCAGGGTCTGTATTCAAGACTCTTTCGTAGAGAACTGCAACGATATCTGCTATGGATAGCGCACTTCCGATATGAGAGGCATTGGATTGATGCACCATGCGCAGGGCGTTTTGCCGAATGGCTGTTGCCAGATTTTTGATGTCTTTCACGAAATAACCCTATTTTTTCGTATCCAAGATGCCGTGCGCAAAATGGAATCGTCCAAGGATATTGGCGTTGGTGGCTTCAACTCATGCATGGCTCGATGAACATTCGGAACGTAGCGTTCATCCGTTTTTCCAGGGTCAGATTCCATGAGCACTCGAACACCTTTTGTCGAGCCCAATAATTGCCCGACTCGCTGAGCGAGTTGGGCAATTGAAATACCGTTATCACTGCCCACATTCCATGCGCGGTTTGGCTCTCCACGGACCACCATTGCCCATAGCCAAATTGCAGTGTCTGCCGCATGAAGGTAACTCCGAAGTGGAGTTCCATCACCCCTGATCAAAATTTCACGGTCAGATATTGCATCATTAATGAAGTTGCCAATCGCGAAATGCTTGTCAAGGGGGAGATACGGGCCAACTTGGGCGTAAATTCTTGCAATCTTCACCCTTAAACCCGTTTCACTTGCGTGGGTGCAAGCCAGCCACTCCGATACGCGTTTGCCCTCACCATACGCAGATTCGGGACGAGTCTGATCCGGTCCGCCCAGATAGCTTTCGTCGACAACATTGTGTTCGGATGGATGTTTTCCGTAAACGGCCCCGGAACTTGTCAGAAGAAAATCGGTGGCATTACTTACCCTGGAAAATTCAAGCGCTCGACGTGTGCCTTCCACGCAGGTGGTGAAGATGTCTGATGGGGATTGCTGCAACGCAATGTCAGTTGCGGCATGAACAACAATTTCACAGTTCCCTTCGGGAAATTTGAAATTCCTGACATCGCCCTCGTGTAATTTGACATTCTTTGCGCATGCAATCTGCGGCATTGCGCGGGAAAAAATCAGAGGCGAACGGGTCAAGATCTCGATTCGACATCCCAGCGACAAGCGATAGTCAGCTTCAATCAGCGCTGACAAGAGCCATTTACCTATGAATCCTGATCCTCCTGTCACAAATAGGCGTTTCCCTTTGAAATAGGACCAGTCATATGTGTTCAACCCGTAGAACATATGATTGAGATCATCCTCTGACAGTTTGGGTAGCGCAGCGGTTGTCATTTGCTTTGAACGTCAGAAGCCCTGGGCGTACTCTTTGATGTGCTGAACACACACGGACCGCATATCCTTTCCAGCTAACCACGATTGATGCCACTCCATGATGGAGCCAAGCGATCTCTCTAATCCCCACCTAGGCGCCCATCGCAAACGATGCTTGGATTTTGAGATATCCAGTTTCAAATAGTTGGCTTCATGGGGATGGTTTCCAGGCTGCATCTCCCAAGATGCACCATGGCCCCACTCGTTGCACATATGTTCAACAATCCATTGAACCGGTCTCGCGTCTTCATCGTTGGGCCCAAAGTTCCAACTTTCTGCATAAGCGTGACCATGTTCGACCAGTTGTTGTGCCAACAGCAAGTAACCCGATAAGGGTTCCAAAACATGTTGCCAAGGCCGAATTGCATGCGGATTGCGTATCAGCACGGGCTCTTTTCTTCCCAATGAGCGCAGAATGTCGGGTACCAGGCGATCGACCGCCCAATCTCCACCACCGATGACATTCCCCGCACGCGCAGTGGCGATAGCGATTCCAGCCTCTTGCAAAAATGATTGGCGGTATGCAGAACTGATCAATTCCGAACAGCCCTTGCTGCTTGAATACGGGTCATGTCCGCCCATGGGTTCGATCTCGCGGTAGCCCCAGGACCATTCACGGTTTTCGTAGCACTTGTCGGTCGTGACATTCACGATCGCCTTGAGCGAGGGAATATGGCGAGCTGCCTCGAGGATATGGACAGTCCCCATGACGTTGGTCGCGTACGTGTCGACGGGCTGTTGGTAGGAGAGCCGTACCAATGGTTGTGCAGCCAGGTGGAAGATGATTTCTGGCTGGAATTCATCCATTTGCGCTTTGATCGCATCAAAGTTGCGAATATCCACCAAGCCATGCTTCAGGCCGCCCGCGACGCGGGCCACCTCGAACAAGCAGGGGTGGGTGGGTGGTGGCAAGGCCATCCCTTGTATGACCGCTTCCATGGACTGCAGCCACAGGCTCAACCAGCCCCCCTTGAAACCTGTGTGGCCCGTTAACAAGACCCGTTTACCTTGCCAGAATGCAGGATCGGTCATCGCCATGCTGTTCATTTCCACGTCCTCCAGGGGGCACGCCCGGTTGCCCACAACTCTTCCAGATAAGTTTTATCTCGCATTGTGTCCATGGGTTGCCAGAACCCATGGTGTTCGAAAGCCATCAACTGCCCTTCAGTTGCCAAACGCTGCAACGGTTGCTGTTCCCAAACGGTCGCATCGCTTTCCAGATAATCCAGCACGCGTGGGGACAGCACAAAAAAGCCACCATTTATCATGGCGCCATCACCCTTGGGTTTCTCCATAAAGCGGTTTACCTGGTAACCTTCAATGTCCAGTGCCCCGTAGCGGCCGGGTGGATAAGCGGCAGTCAACGTTGCAGATTTGCCGTGACTCCTGTGAAATTCGATGGAAGCACTGATGTCGACATCGCTCACACCGTCACCGTAGGTCAGGCAGAACTGCTCATCATTGCGAACGTATTCCGCGACACGGCGCAAACGACCGCCTGTCATGGAGTCATCCCCTGTGTCTATCAGGGTGATGTTCCAGGGTTCTGCGCGTCTTTGATGGACTTCCATGCGGTTACTGCGCATGTCAAACGTGACATCCGACATGTGCAGGAAATAATTGGCAAAGTACTCTTTGATCACATAACCCTTGTATCCACAGCAAATGACAAAGTCATTGACGCCGTGGTGTGAGTACATTTTGAGGATGTGCCACAGGATGGGTTTTCCTCCAATTTCCACCATCGGTTTCGGGCGAATAGTCGTTTCTTCACTCAATCGAGTGCCGAGACCACCGGCAAGAATGACAGCTTTCATCGAAATATTCCTTGTCCAAATGGATTCATATGCCTGGATAAATATCTTCCAAATCGAAAATATTGGATTCGTGATTCATCGGGGGTGTCTACGTGACCTGTAAACTGGATTGGTTCAGCTGGTTGTATATATTGGTCACATTCCCGATGATGGAGTTTTTTATTTTCTCATCCTGATTTCTGACGTCGTGAAGATATCTTAATTCCTCGCAAATGATATTAAAAAGCTGAGTTTCCGATGTTGCCAAATCAATGTCGCTGCACAGTTGAATGGTATCGTTTATCATTTTCTTGCGTGATTCATCAATGGGAGTTTTTGTTCTGAATGAATAAAGAATCATCCAGCAAATAAAATTTCTCCACAGGAATTTACCCTCGGACATCAGAAACCCGCTTTCCATGGGCAGGTTCAGAATGCCGTGGTCATGGGCTTCCCTGAAGAATCTTGCTGTCTCCAGCCAGGGATCACCAGAGCCGTCCGATGGGGTGTCGTCAATATTTCGAACCCATCCCTCGCTGACGATGATGCCACCCCTGCTCTGCAGGGCTTGATGAAGCAGCAGGACGTGAGAAAAACAATAGGTTTTGTCAAGTTTGTAATTGACCAAGAGCCTTTGAATTTCTTCCAGTGCAGAGGAAGAAATTATCTGACTTGACATGAATCCGTACAGGCCGATCAGGCCGTATTTTTTGCTCAACTCCATTCCTGGCCCAAGCAACAAATCATCGGAATATTTTTTCTGCGGCGTTGATGCGTGAATATAATCAACGCCTGGTATGGAGAGCACGGTTTTGAATAGTGAATAATTTTCTATTTTTATATAATCGTCATCTCCCATGAGCCAATACCAATTGTATTTATTGGGGATTTCCTCGAGGAGTTTCAGCAGACTTTCGTGCCCGGATTTCTCGAAATCTTTCCGCACATAGAATGAGAAATTCGGATGATTTTTTCTGTAGCTTTCCAGTAATTCGGTGGTCCCGTCTGTTGACTGATTGTTGCATACGATGATTTCAATGTCGACGTCCTGAGTCCGACTGAATTCGATTATTGAATCAATACATCGACCAATCTTCCCGACTCTGTTGTAGGTGGGAATTACAAAGGCAATTTTCATGATGTTTGGTTTTATTTTTTTGGATTGTCTTTGTTGATTGATGGGGGTGATGTTTTGATCAATCTCTTGTAATAGTGAGATACCAGTTTCAATGATTATTCGACGTAATGCCAGGCAGATGAAAAAATGGGCGTGAATTGTATTTGCGATCGTCTATAAAAGAACTTTCTATTGGTGAAGCCCAGTTGATCAACGATATTGCTATAAACACTGTCAATCAAGTGCACTTCCTCGGCATTTTCAATTACACCTAGCCAGTCCAGAAAATTATCGGTAAGCGGTGCGATGTTAATGAGCCTCGGTGTATCAATCCTTATTTTGTCGACCAAATTGGCTTTGAAATCCGAACCGGTCTCCTGCATCACGATATACCTGTCTTCAGGCGAGAGGCTGAGTAGTTCAAATAACTGCTTTTCTCTTTCCTGATCCCTTTGCAGTTTGAGTTCCCACTTTTCTTTGAATGGGACGCCTGCGACCGCATATTTGTATCGGTCGAAACTTAAAAAGGATGCCAGGTGTGCGTGCGGGAATTCGTAGGTTGTTAGGCTGGAATACAGGATATGTATTTCCTCGCAGCCATGTTCTGTGAGTATCTTCTTGGGATACTCGACAAAGTAATCTGCCGTATTGATTCCTGTGATCGATTTGTCGACTGGCAGAAAGTGAATACCTGGTAATGCGAAGGTAAATGGCGGTAAGAATTCGGAGTCAATCGGCCAGAAAACTTCATGCCCGCGAGCGAGCCAGTACATCGCTATCGGCGCTGCGATAACGATGTCTCCCAATCCTCTGGTCTGAATAATGCCGATGCGCATGGATTTCCTGCCTGCCCTTTTCAGAAATTTGTTCAATTCTGCGAAACGAAGCGGACGCAGCATTGCTCTCCATGACATGAGCATAAAGTATGCCGTATTAGTGACGCACTGCCGACACTTGCAATGATTTGCCAGGTTCGGAATTGACGCGTCCGGTCCGTATTTAAACGTCAAGCGCAGAGGCTTTGCTCAGATTGCCTGCACGCTGGATTGCCCAATATTGACTGGACGCGCTGACGAAAGCTATTGGCTCAATGGGGGCCGTCCGGGATGGTCAGGTGCAGTTAAAGGTCCTTGGCTTACAAATCCAACACTGCCATCAACCCCTCCGCCTGCATCTCCGCCTTCACCGGCCAGTTCTCGGCCTGTACGTTGTAACGTAAGTACTCCCTTACATTCTCGCGTAGGAAGCTGTCATTCGCGAAGGCCAGCGCCTTCTCAAAGTAGTCCTCATAAGAAGCCGCGATCCCGGTCGTCAGCCCCAGGTCGTTGAACAAACTCAAGG
>JACCDK012169655.1_pt1 | contig 13080 bp, 10 predicted proteins | sample 7445871 | NCBI WGS metagenome assembly JACCDK01 (sample SAMN15323436, study PRJNA562643) | freshwater metagenome | isolation source: river surface water | place: USA:Blue River Watershed | collected 2017-08-15 | reverse complement strand
ATTAGTTGTTGGGGTCAATGCTGGCGCCATGATCCAAAATGAAACAGCGAGTATCTCAGCAAGTTTACCAACTAATGTTGTAGCGCTTGCAGCCAATCAAAACAGCTATTATTTTGCCAAAGCAAACGCCGTTGTAGCAATGACTATCTCTTCATCAGGCAATTTTGGCACTCCTACTACCTATAATTATACTGGCCAGCAAATCAATAGTATTGATGTCTTGGACAACAATGACTTTGCAGTTGCTGGTGAGAATGGCTTTTTTGCTTATCAAGGAATCGGTTCAGGATCTGTATTTACAGCAAGTATTCAAAATGCGGATATCAATGTATTGAAATTCATAGACCACGTTTACGCTGTAGCTGCAGGAGACAACGGTGCGTACTATAAATTCAATGCCACAGGCATGACACCTTACGGTTATGCTACAGCTGGTACATGGGCAGAAATCCAAGAAGTTTATGCTTCAGGAAATGACCCTTATTTGGTAGACAACGCTACAGATATTGATATCTATGCACTTGATTTTGCAAGTTATGACCAAGCTGTTTTTGGTGGTAAATACTTAAGTGGCTTTGGGGTGAGTAATCCGCTACATTGTTACGTACGCTTTTTACATGATCCAAATGCCAAATATTCGTCACGCTTCTTCTACGACCGTTTAGGCAGGTTAATTGTGAGCCAAAACGCAAGACAATTCAATGCCAGCCCGAAAAAATACAGCTATTCGTTGTACGACGAACTTGGCCGAGTGGTAGAAGCCGGAGAGAAAACTGAAAACCCTGCAAATGTGATTCAATTCAAAGGCATTTTTGGAACGCTTGTTTCAGGATATTACAATCCAATTACAGTCAATGACTCATTACTAAGTGTCTGGATTCGTGGCGGTGGAGCACGCAAAGAAGTAACCAAAAGTTATTATGACCAAACGGCGTTTAACAATGTGCCGAATTTTAATCCGAACATTTTAACCCAACGCAAGCGCATTGTGCATGTGGCTTATTACGAAGTGCTAGACACCAATCATTTGGAAGCCTATGACCACGCTACGCATTACGATTACGACATCCACGGAAACGTAAAAACGCTTATCCAGGACAACCAAAAAATGGAAGAAAACTTCCCGTCTTTGGCCTTCCAGCGATACAAACAAGTTGATTACACGTATGATTTGATTTCAGGCAATGTGCACCGAGTATCGGTGCAAACGGGCCATCAAGATCAATGGCACCATGCTTACCAGTACGATGCAGACAACCGCATCACCAATGCATATACCAACAAGGAAACACCAATTCTAAGTTCCGGCCTACCAATTGCTTTAGAAAACGAGCTCTTGCAAAATACTGACTGGCAACGCGATGCGCGTTATCACTACTATGACCATGGGCCCTTGTCTAGAACGGAACTCGGAAAAGACATGCTCCAGGGCTTGGACTACACCTACACACTCCAAGGTTGGATGAAAGGCATCAATGCCACTTCTTTAGATTCGTTGAATGATCCAGGGCTCGATGCCGCATCTGGCTTAGCAAACAATCCAAATTCATGGTTTGCAAAAGACGTTATGTCTTTTGGTTTGCATTATTACACTGGCGATTACACACCAATTAGTACTACACTATCTGGTAATGCCCAAGCAAATATCGTTGGCAGTGATGTAGCAAACTATGGTGCTGATTTATACAACGGGAATATTCGTGCCATGCAAACAACTTTAACGCACCCAACTACATACCAAGTTTTGCCACAGGCAAATGCCTATGAGTATGATCAGTTGAACCGCTTGAAAAGCAGCCGAAGCTTTACCAACCTAAGTGCTAATAATTGGCAGTCGGGAAGTGTCTATTCAAATAAATATTTTAATACATTTGAATACGATGCAATGGGTAATATTTTAACCCAAAAGCGTCACAAACAAGACGGTACACAAATCGAAGACATGACCTACAGATACCAAAGAGATGCCAATGGCTTTTTGCTGAGCAATCGCTTGTATCATGTCAATGACGCCATAGACTCTACCATTGATGCTACCGATATTGACGACCAAGGCGCAGGCTTTGATCCATTAAACATAAACATAAACGGGGCCTACAACTACGTCTATGACGAAGAAGGAAGGCTCATCAAAGATAAGGCTGAAGATATCCAACAAATTGTGTGGCGTGTAGACGGCAAAGTAAAGGAAATCAACCGCAGCACAGGCTCTATCATGCCTCGCCTCAAGTTTGATTACGACGCCATGGGCCGCCGAATTGCCAAACATGTCTACAACAACCAAACTGGCCTTCTTGAAAAGAGCACCTACTATCTATTAGATGCCCAAGGCAACACCATGGCCACCTACGACTATGCCCAAGTGCCAAATCAAACCATGAGCTTCCAACTCAAGGAACGCCACATCTACGGCAGTTCACGACTCGGCATGTACGCAGAATCGGTTACGTTAGTCGAAAACCCAAGTACTGAAAACAACAACACGGTTGTGAACCAAGGTTTCAAGCAGTACGAAATGACCAACCATTTAGGCAATGTCTTAACCGTAATTCACGATATCAAAATTCCGCTAAACAACGGCTCCGGCCCAGCAGTAAGTTCTTATCGTGTCGGTATTCGAACCTGCTCCGATTACAGCCCGTTTGGTGTGGAATTGGATGGTAGAACGGTGAGTGGTGGGTATAGGTTTGGGTACCAAGGTTACGAAGCCGATAATGAAATAAAAGGCAACGGAAATAGCTACACTACTGAGTTCAGGCAGTTAGATCCGAGATTGGGAAGGTGGTTGAGTGTGGATCCTGTGATTCAACCTTGGCAGAGTGCTTATTGTGCGATGGATGGTAATCCTATTTATTTCTCTGATGTAATTGGTTTTTCTACGACAGACAATATACATATTTATAGTAATGGTAAAATCAGTAAAGAAGTGACAAATGATGCTACCAATACTTATATTTATCATGAAAGTAACGGAAAAACTAAAGTTCTAGGTACGTACTCGGTTGTAAAAAATGTCAATATATCACATAATGGGATTTCAGTAACCAAAGATATGGTTGATTTGAAAGGTATAAATACTGACTTTATTAAGATAAAACCCATTCAGTCAGGAAATACATATTTAGATGCAAATTTAACCGGATCCCTTCTTGCTGCAGCATTTGAAACAAAAAAATCTACGGGAAAGAAAACTTATATAAATCAGTTAAATGGATTAAATGGGGGACATAGTGGTCATGGTTCGCTAGGAGATAGAACTGATTTGCAATATATGGGTAAAAATCATATCGAAGGACAATTGCATACATCATCCGATAATTTTGATAAAAATGCTAGCGCGGTTCTAGTAAACAACATGAGAAAATTTGGTTATACAATATTTTATACCCAAGATTCGGCAGGTTCCAAAACTCCGGCTATTGAAGGAACCATTGCAATAAATCCACATCATCATCATATTCATGGTGACGCAAGTGATAATAAAGGGACTGTTACGACATCAGTTTATAAGCCTGACGTCACGAATCCTCCTTCTGAAAAATGGGTTGATAAAATGATGAAATCAATTGGTCTTCCATCAAGTTGGCATTAATACTAACCGCTTTACCTCGATTTATGCAGAAAGTTCTACAAAAAAATACTAAATACCTATTATTACTTTTTTGTTTTTCAATAGCACCTGCTAAATACAAAAAAAATGCCATATGCTTCAATACAATTCATGCTGATTTGGGTTGCAAAATCCGACCACATAAGAATAAGGATAGTTTAAATTATACTGAGGGATTAGTTGGATTTATGTTTCAACTGCAAGAGATTGTGAAAGAAAAAAATTTTAAGAAATTAGTAAATGTTGTAGCCCAAGATGTAACAGTCAGCTATGGTGAAGCTATTTATGGGAAAAGTAAATTTAAAGAATATTGGAGGGATATAAACAACCAAGAATTATTGTGGGAGATTTTACAACGTATGTTAACTTTAGGTGGCGATAACTATAAATACCAAAATCAAAATGCTTTTATTTTTCCGTATCTTAAAAATGAACGCTTCTATTATGGAGTGAAAAAAGAATGGTTCAATTTAGCCGTTATTACAGACTCTGCCGTACCCCTTTACGATGACTCAAATCATAAATTATTGGAATCATTGAGTTATGACATAGTCGAAATCACTGACCACTCAGAACCTGGCTTATCAAAAATATCTACGATTTGCGGAAATAAAAAAGGATGGGTACAAGACGATAAATTATATACTTGCATAGATTATACAATGATATTATTAAAAGATAAAAATAAAATTTGGAAAATTAAGGTACTATCCACAGATTAACTGAATTTATTAGTTTCCAAATTAAGGAGGTCGTCTGGAAATAATTAATTCAAAAACAAGAAGAGATACAAATAAATCAAAAGTTAGGCATGAATATTAAATCGAACTTCAATGAAAATGTAACTGACCTCCCCCAAATAATTCGAAACAAAAATAAATAGATTTTTCCAGCAGTTAAATTCGACTTAATCTCGTAAGGTATAATGCCACTTTGAAAAATAAAATTTACCTCCCAACCTTCCCCTTGTGTCGGTATTCGAACCTGCTCCGATTACAGTCCATTTGGTGTGGAATTGGATGGTAGAACGATGAGTGGTGGGTATAGGTTTGGGTTTCAAGGTAAAGAGAAAAAAGATGAGATTTACGGAGAGGGCAATTATGTTGACTATACATACAGAGGGTATAATCTAAGAGTAGGACGTTTCTTTGCTGTTGACCCTTTAGCTGCAAAATACCCCTACTATTCATCATATCAATTTAGTGGCAATAGGGTTATTGACATGATTGAGTTAGAAGGATTAGAGCCTACCGAATCAGGTTCTTATGGTGGGCAAGGTGCTATTGCTCCACAATTAGATGAAGAAGGCAATGCTGTTGAGGGGACAGAAAACCAAAGATGGACTTGGAATAATGATACTTGGAACCCTACAAAAATTGGAGTAACTCAAAATGAATTAACGACTCTTTTTCCAAAGGGAAATAGTGGGTTGTTAAAAACTATGGAAACTACCCTCAATCTTGAAAGTAGTACCTATGGAATAGCTTCGCAAACAGAGCTTAATTCTTTTATAGCACAAACAGGGTTTGAAACGGCTGGTTTTACAAAATTAACCGAGAACTTAAATTATAGTTTAGCAGGACTTAGAGCAAATTTCAATAGACTTGATAAGTATTCGGACGAATATCTCAATGAAGTAAGGACAGATGCTAACAAGTTAGCCGTTTTGCTATATGGTGGTAGTGGAAATGGAATTGATTATAGGGGTAGAGGATTAATTCATACAACTTGGGAGGGTAATTATAAAAACGCAAGTGATAGCTATAACGAAATGTATGGAACAAATTATGACTTTACAAAAAATCCTACTTTGTTATCAACGGATCACCAAATAGCTGTGAGAAGCGCGCTAATTTTCTTCAAAACAAATGGTTTGTTCGGAATGTCTAATTTTAATATCAATGACGTTAGTAAAAAAGTTAATTTCTATGACAAGCAATCATTTACTAAAAGAAGTGCCTTATTTGACAAAGTAAATTCCGTAATAAAATGAGAGTATTGATTGTATTCGTTGTATTGAATAGCTTTTGTAATTGTTCCTTTACGACTAAAATAATGAAAAATAAGTCAAATAACGAAGTCAAGGAACTTCTAATTGGCAAGTGGATTTTAACAACTGATGATGAGTATGTCATTGATATAAAAGAGGACGAAATAAAATACTTCTACAAAGGAAAAATCGATGAAAGAAACCCTATTGATTTCGTGTTTTACGACTCGTTAGAATATTATAAAACAAAAAGTAATGCTTTCGATTTTATGAAGGACGGCGAGTTACACTCAATGGTAGAATTAATCGAATATGCAAATCAGGGAAAAGATACTGTTGTTAATACAATAATCTATATTGATAAAAATGGAATGGATTTAATAAGAAGAAATAGAAGCGCTAGTTTTAGAAAATTAGAATAACCATTTGGCGCGGATTTGCAATCCGTGAAGATACTTTTCATCGAACCGCAAACTTGTTTTCCAATCACTCTTTTTTCATATATTTAACAGTAAGACGAAGAAATACAAAGCAACGATTCCCGGAAAAGCCTATTTCATAACAATTACTACAGTAAATTGGATAGACCTTTTTACCCGTTTGGAACGGTAAGCTTTCTCCAAAACTGAAACGTTTTGAAATAGAGTAGGCAAGACCAAAATAAAATCAAGGAATTACGTAGTAATTCACACGGAACATCAGGAATTTTATGGTAATTACTCAGGAATCAATTGTAAAATCAAGGAATTCCTGAGTAATTATTAGGAATTATAAGGAATTCTGCGGGAATTAACCCTTCATATCCTCAAAACTAAATACCCTAGTAGTTTCAGCATCCAAGCGGTGTTGTGCTAATCGTACATATCTGTAGAATTCTTTGCTATTGGGGGCGTGGCCAGAGATGCGGCGAACGAGCATTTCGTCCATTCCGGATTCGAGCATGATGGAAATGGCGGTGCGGCGCATGGTATGGGAGCTGACGTGATCGGAAAGTTTAAGTTTGCGTTTGGTTTTGGCGTCTTTTTGTCTCACAATAATTTTGCCTTTGCGCTCCCGGACTTTATCTAGATGGATGTTTTCGGGTAGGAGGTTGGCTAATTCTTTTAACCGTCGATTGAAGTGCTGAAGCGTGATTTGGGGCAGGAGGTAAGGGCTTTTTAGGGCATGTTTTTCTATAATTGCTGTGCAGTAGGAGGGAAGGCGCATTCGGGTTTCAATCTGGGTTTTGGAGGCTCGCACGTCGAGGTAATAGTGGTCGTTTTTCTTTTGAAGATGTCGTTTGGTTAATTGTTTTAAGTCAGAATAGCGAAGGGCTACGGTGCAGCCAAATACAAAAATGTCACTGATGTCTTCTAGTTTGGACGCTTTGATTTTTTGATCAATTTCCGGATCATGCATGAGAGCAAACAACTGATGTTTGGAAAGCGCAACTACCGGTATCTCATCCTTGGGCACAAAGAATTGTAAATGATAATTGCCCACATACATGTGCAAATCTTTGTTCAAGTAATTGTAAAACGCACGCCAGTTTCTAATGAGTAAGCCAATGTAATTATCAAACATCCCTTTTCCATAAAGATAGGTGGTAAAGTGTTTGTAAAGCCGAGCGTGGTAATTGTTGGCTGCTGCTCTTTCTCTAAGTGTCAAGTTAAGGTCATTGTACAAACGCAACTCTATTTTTTTGGTCTGAGCAAAAGCCCGCAAATGATTCAGCAAAGCAGTATAGTTCTTCAGCGTTCCTTTTGAAATCCGCTGCCCATCGGTTCTATTGTGTCTACCACCTTGCATGGAAGCAAGCATTTGTTCATACAGCTCAAAATAACGAGCCTCATTGTAAAATTTAGTCTTTTGTGTTCGCATGATTTTTTTTGCTTGCTCATACGATTGGTTTGAGAAAAGGTACTAGAAATACTAGTAGCTTTACCCGAATTGCATTAGGGTATAAATACTATTTAAATTAGTACTTGTACTAATTTGAAGCAACAATCAAAATAACTGATGTGCCCTGTAAGTCAATGTGATACTAGTATTACTATATAATTGAGTCGAAAAATACCCGCTAGATAATTTCTATTTTTGGTCACTAACCAATTAAACTTAACATTATGTCTTTTAACGGAAACGAAGGGGAATTTGTAACTTTGAATGACGCATCTCGCTGGACAGCTAACTATCGAAATACGATACAACCTGGGGATGTGATTGCCGAATTCCAAGGTAAAGAAAAGTTACTCGAATTGTTGAATCAAGAGGGTTGTGTTGGAATTCGTTTTTACTATGCAATCAATGATGAAGGTAAAAAAGTTTTAGTTCTGGTCGGTGCAGATAGTGATGAGAATGATATGGAGAATGGGTTGATTTTGGATAAGAGTTTTAGATGCCCTCCTTATTGTTCGACGAAAAATAAACTAAATTCTTAATGAATTATTTTGACTTTTTAGATACAATAAAAATTCTTAGTCATATTCCGGCTTTAATATTTTTAATACAGAAAAAGAAAATAGTAGTTGTAGAATTTAATGTTTTATTTCTGCTTATTATTTTGAGTTTATCAAGCCAAATTTTAAGTCTGATTTTTTTCTGGTCGCATATTAATGTCTTTCCTGTTTTCCACATTTGGATGTTTGTGAGATTCATTTTGTTACTAGAATTTTTTAAGCGCGATAAATTACTAGAAGGTCAAATTAAGTTTATTTATTTTCTAGGAACTTTAGTCTTTATTTATGAATCATTGATATGTAAACTTTGGCTTCAAAACAATGAGTTATTTACCATTTTTTCCAATGTATTCATTTCTTATTTTTCACTTCGTTTGATTTTGAAATGTTTTAGTAGAGTAGTTTTTTCAACTCAAGATAATTTTAAATTGATTCTTTATATTATCTTTTTTGTTTCCAATTCAAGTGCCCTGATTCTTAGTATTTATGAAACAGAAATTAGGCAAGAAACATCGGGTTACGCATTTTTTCTTGTTCTATTTTATTGTCTACTGGATATAATCCAAAACTTTGGAATAACATACTCATTATGGAAATTGAAAGAAGCTTAATTCAACTGATTCTTTCAGTTTTATTCACCAGCGGGTTGTCTGCCGGTATGGTGTTCGTGTTGTTTACTTCGTACAAGAAACGCAAGAGGCTTGAGGCAGCGCATGAGCGGGCAATGCAAGAAAAAGAGCTCGAGCTGATCAATGCAGTGGTGAAAGCCCAGGAAGATGAGCGCGCTGAGATTGCAAGAAATTTGCATGACGACGTAGGGGCTATTCTTTCCATGACGCAGCAGAAAATTTCGAATACTTCAAATCATTTGATTGGCATTGAAGCCAATTCAGATACCATTTCGGATTTATTGGAGGTAGCAGAGATGATAGACCAATCTGTAACCAAACTGAGGGCGATTACGAATGGGATGTTGCCTCACTATTTATTGAAGTTTGGTTTGTGGCGTTCTTTAGAGCGTATGTTTGAACAGGCAGAGAAAAGTATTGGTAAGCCTTGTCTGATTTTAAGCCATGTGAAAAGTGGGCTTAAACTTGAGCAGCGTATTGAGATACAGGCTTATTATATTGTAACAGAGCTCGTCAATAATACAATCAAGCATGCTAAGCCAAATTTCATCGATGGTGATTTGGAAATCAAGCAAGAATATTTAGTTTTAACCTTGAAGCACGATGGTGTCGCCATTGATCAGGATGACTTCGAGTATTTACTGGCAAAGAACCAAGGTATTGGTCTTTCATCACTGGCACATCGTTTAGGTCTAATTGGCGGTCAAATTACTTTTGATCGCTATGAAAGAGGTGGTTCGGTAATTTTGAAAATTCCATACAATGATGACAACAAGCAGGCAAATTGATGATATCCCGAAGGAAAAGAATCGCATCAAAATTGCTATTGTAGAGGATCATACTCTTTTGCGAGAGTCCTTGATTAAATCCTTGAATGAGGCTTTTGATATTCAAGTGGTGTTTGATGCAAGTAATGGTGTCGAATTCTTCGAATTACTCAAAAAGAAAAAGATCAATATTGCGCTAGTGGATTTAGATATGCCGGAAATGGATGGCAAAGAAATTCTAAAGAAACTGTCACTGTCAAACCCTGAAATTAAGGTCATTATATTTAGTATGCATTCAAATGTGCATATTGTTGCTGAGCTCATCCAAATGGGGGCTAAAAGCTACTTGAAAAAGGATTGTAGCGTCCAAGACATGGTTGATGCACTATATAACGTAACAGATAAAGGGTTTCATTCCACAAGCATTGTTTCTGATGTTTCATTTATTCAGTATGAGAAAAACAAAAAAAAGGAACAAGCGATAATCAATTTTAATTTGTCAGAGCGTGAAATGATTGTGATAAAACTTATTTGCTCAGGTAGTAAAAGTGAGGAAATCGCAAAACGACTGGGAATTACTAAGAAAAGTATTGACGCCATTCGCTCCAAACTTTTCAAAGCCCTCAACGCCAAAACACCAGCAGACTTCGCGCGCCTTTGCATTGAGAATGGATTGTATCAACCTATAGGAAGGAATTAAGAAAAAAATCTATTTGATTTATAAACTTATTTAAACCAATGTCTATAAGAAGACATTGGTTTTTTATTTTCAAAAACCTTGACAATATTACAAAAGTGTATATATTTACATATATGTTAAATAAATACAGTCATTCCTATTCTTTAAGTTCAGATGAAATTCAAATTCTGACAGATTCATTATTCACTGGCGAGTTTCCATATTTGATGGATGAAATAGAATTGCCAAGGTACACCATAAGCGATTTAAAAATTGCTCCTAGAGATGCAACATATTGGGATAAACAAGGGGTCTTACCACTTGTCAAGGGCCCTGGAATGCGCAGAAAGTACGATCTAGTACAAAGTGTTTGGATCAAATTAATTCAACAAATGCGATCCTTAGGAATTAGTCTACAACAAATAAAAAGTCTCAAGGAAATATTATTAGAACCAAATATTGATCTGAATAAACTAGATTCTGCTGCTATTTCTAGTATAATAGGTGAAATAAAGCTTAAATACAACAGCCCGTTCAGTACTGAACAATTTTTGAAAGAATTAAAAAATGTGGAAACTTCATTTTTCTTGGCAACGGTATTAGCTACAATCGTATTTAGAAAGTCTATTCAATGTATGGTGAATCCAGATGGCGAATATTTTTTATACGAGCATTCTCGTTATCTAGAACTATTCTCAAATGAAGAGGATTTTAGAAAGTTGGTCTCGAAACCACACTTCTGTATTAGTATATCAGAGGCTATACAAACGTTAATGAGAGACTGGGTTGCTGATACACCACTCGAAAAATTGTATTATTTATCAAATGCAGAAAAAGAAATTTTGGAGATGATACGCAGAAATGATGTGAAATCTATTCGAATTAGATTTTCGGAGGGCTCGCCTAATCTTTTAGAAGTTGAAGAGCAATCAAAAATCACCATGGAACAGCGATTTCTTGACGTAATAGCAAAGAATGGGTATCAAAAGATCAGTGTTACTACTCAGAAAGGTAAAATCACAAATTTTGAAAATGTCATTTTGAAAAAATTGAATAAAAGCACCAAATAAATGGGCAAATAATTACCCGTTTCCGATAACCGAAAAACGGACAGGAAACACATGGGTGAAATAAATTGGAAAATAAAAAACAAAAATTTGATAAACCAACAAAAAAGGACATTCTAGAAATCATTGGAGCTCAAGCAACGGAAGAAATTGCTCAACTGCTTCTAGAACAGATGGAAGAACTTTGTTTAATAGTAATTGAACAACATGCAAATGGACAAGAGATTTAACCGTTTTAAAAAAGGAACGGAATTACTTCAGGTTGCAAAGACACAGGCAGTAATTTATACACGTGTAAGCACAAAAGAACAAGCAGACAATAACGCAAGTCTTGAAACCCAATTGAAGTATTGTAAGAAATATGCTGAGGAGAAAGGCTTGGAAATAGTTGAGTATTTTGGTGGCACTTACGAAAGCGCCAAAGATGACGAGCGAAAGGAGTTTCAAAAAATGTTAAGTTACGTCAAACGCAAGAAATCAATAGGGTATGTGATTGTCTACTCTTATGATCGCTTTAGCAGAAGCGGTCCAAGTGGTGCTTTTATTTCTCATGAATTAAAACAGAGAGGTGTTAAAGTCGTATCTGTTACCCAATCGATTGACCACAACGACCCATCAGGAAATTTTATGGAGGGTATTTATCATCTATTTAGTGAATTTGACAACCAGTTGCGCAGGGATAAGTCCATGACAGGAATGATCGAAAAATTAAAGCAAGGTTATTGGCCGTTTATGCCGCCAACAGGCTATACCAATATAAACCAAGGGAAAACTGCTGACCAGCACTCGATGGTTATAAATGACAAAGGTAAATTGCTAAAAAAAGCCTTTGAATGGAAAGCCAATGACGATTTAAGTTTGGTAGAAATAGCCAAAAGATTGAATGCACGCGGATGGAACATTCCGCCAAAGCGCTTGTCTCATTTCTTTATAAATCCATACTATTGTGGTTTTATTGTTTCCAAAATGGTTCCTGGTGAAATGATCGAAGGGAAACATCCTCCACTAATTTCTAAAAGCATGTTTATAAAAGTTCATCAGAATTTAGAAAAGTTTGGTAATGGCTATAGAATTGAAAATGAGGTGGAAGCATTGCCAATGAAGCAATTTGTAAAATGCGAATGTTGCGGAACAAGTATGACAGGTTATTTAGTCAAGCGAAAGGGATTATACTATTACAAGTGTAATTTAAAAGGTTGTGCGAATAATCGCAGCCAGAAGGTCTTGCATCTGAAATTCGAAGAATTATTGAGTCGTTTCACATTCGACAAAGCACTGAAACCCGTTTTCAATAAGATGCTACTTCATTTATTGAGCGAACGAACCGAAGTTCGATCAGAAGATAAAAAAGCCTTACAAGTAGAACTTGCCCAATTAAAACAAAAATTAGAAGGGGCTGAAGAGCGATTTTTTAACGGTGATATTGATCAAGTACTTTACTTCAAATACCGTGATAAATACCGTGAAAAAATCCGCCAAATAGAATCAGAATTGGACTCAAGTCAAAATCAGTTATCGAACCTTCAAAAATCAGCTGAAATATGTCTTGACTTGGCGCTGAAACTACCGTCCACATGGAAAAATGCAAATTTCAACAGAAAGCAGAGAATACAGAAATTGGTGTTTCCAGAAGGAATTTTCTATGATCGAAAAAAAGACGGTTATCGAACTTCAAGGGTTAATTTGCTATTTTCCGCAATTCCTTATTTGACGGGGCTTGTAGAAGCTTATAAAAATGGGGATTCTGACATTTTAGCCAAAATCCCCACTTGGGTGGTCCCACACGGGCTCGAACCGTGGACCCACAGATTATGAGTCTGTTGCTCTAACCAACTGAGCTATAGGACCGGTTATCTTTTCCTTAGAAGGAGATAACGATGGCTGCAAATTTAATAATTTT
>JACCDK011268661.1_pt1 | contig 13083 bp, 7 predicted proteins | sample 7445871 | NCBI WGS metagenome assembly JACCDK01 (sample SAMN15323436, study PRJNA562643) | freshwater metagenome | isolation source: river surface water | place: USA:Blue River Watershed | collected 2017-08-15 | reverse complement strand
GGGCCTCTGCTAGCAGAACAGTAGCTAGACCTGAATTTAGAGAGTTGGCAGAGTTCGCTTTCTTTGACTATGAAATGAACTATGGCGTAAAAGGTGATGCATCTTTAAGAAGATCATCCATCTTGAACTATGATCTACGTTACGAAATCTATCCAAAAGCAGGTGAAGCAATAACCTTTGGTGCTTTTTATAAAGAGTTTACAGATCCAATTGAATTCAGACTTGATCCAGGAAGTAACGCAGATACAAGAAGGTATTTCTATCAAAATGCATTGAGTGCTAAAACAATTGGTTTTGAAATTGAACTCAGAAAAGGGTTGGAGTTTATTTCTCCAGCACTTAAGCCACTTAGCTTTTTTGGTAACTATACTTATTTGAGATCACAAGTGTTGTTCAACGATTTGAGTGCAGATAGCAAAACGGTTAAAGCTGATCGTCCTTTACAGGGGCAATCGCCTTACTTGCTCAATGCAGGTCTTCAGTATACTTCAGATATGTTCAGTGCATCTGTTTTATACAACAGAGTAGGTGAGCGTTTGACTTTGGTTGGTAATGAAGAGTTTCCAAACGTCTATGAGCGTCCAAGAAATCAATTAGACATCCAATTGTCAAAGAAAGTAATTGATGGCAAAGGAGAAATCCGCATCAATTTCCAGGATATCCTGAATAACGCATTTTACTTCTATGAGAATGTAAATGAAAGTACAGCCTACGATAAAGGTGTTGATCGTTTGTTCAACTCTTATAAACAAGGAAGTACAATTACAGTTGGATTTACTTACGACTTCAATATTGGCAAGAAAAAATAAAAAAGATAAAAACCTCAATTATGAAAAGAATCGTACTTGGTTTGATGGCGTTCACGATGCTTACGCTCAGCTCTTGCATCAAGGTGAACTTTGATGAAACCATCAACAACAACAACACTGGTGGTGGTAATGCTGCAGATCCTCAGGATCCAGCTGCTAACGGTGGACTTATTCAAGGAATCATCAACAAGAGTTACTATTTGCCTAAAGGTAAATACACTTTGAAAGGTTATGTATATGTAACTGAAGGTAATACATTGACTATTGCCCCAGGATCTGTAATTGTTAGTGATATTACAGAAAAAGGAGCTCTTATAATTGAGCGTGGTGCCAAGCTAATTGCAGACGGAAGATCTACATCTCCAATTGTATTCACTAGTGGAAAGCCTATTGGTCAAAGAACTCCTGGTGATTGGGGTGGTATTATTATGTTGGGTAAAGCACCAACCAACCGTCCTCTAGATCCAGCTCCAGTTATAGAAGGTGGTGTAGGTAGAAAATATGGTGGTACTGATCCAAATGATGACAGTGGTATCTTAAGATTTGTTAGAATTGAGTTTGCAGGTATCGCTGCTGAACCAGGTTCTGAAATCAATGGTCTTACACTTGGCGGTGTAGGTTCTGGTACTATCATTGAGAATGTACAGGTATCTTTCGGTAACGATGATGCATTTGAATTCTTTGGTGGTACAGTTAACTGTAAGAACTTGATTGCTTTTGCAACTGCTGATGATGATTTCGATTTTGATTTCGGATATGTAGGAAGAATCCAATACGGTATTGCATGTCGTAAGCCTGATTTTGTAGATGGTGGTGATGCTGGAAATGGTATTGAGTGTGATAACGATGGTACTGGTTCTGCTGCAACTCCTACAACTAGACCTCAGTTAAGTAACTTTACTTTTGTTGGTCCGAATAATGCAACTGGTACAGCTGCTAACCATAATTTTGGTCTCAGATTTAGAAGAGCTACTCAATTTGTTTTGAGGAATTCAATCATCATTGGTTGGCAAAAAGGTGGGTTCTCAATGGAATCTGCGGCTACTGCTAATGCTTATGTGGCAGGAACATCTGAGTTTAGAAATAATTTATTGCATTCTAATACTGCTACAGCTATATATCGTGGTGATGCAAATGCTTTGGCGGTGATAACTGCTGCAGCAATGCAAACCAAAGCTGAATCGGAGGGATGTCTAACCTTAGCTAATGCTGATGATGCTCAACTGACATTACCTTATTATTCTACTAATCCAAATTTCCTTCCAAAGGCTGGTGCTCCTGCATTGACCGGAGCTTCATTCACAGGAATGAATGCATTTTTTACATCAACTGGAACATTCAGAGGTGCTATGGGTGCTACCAACTGGACAGCTGGTTGGGCAAACTGGGATCCACAAGCAACTGCGTACTAATATATTGCTAATATTATTTTAAGAAGGGCTGCAAATGCAGCCCTTATTGTTTTTGGTATAAGTATGCAATTTCGTATGGCATTTTTCTTTGTTGTTTAGACATCCAACCAATGCCATGTTTTTCTTTTTGAGGTGTTGGTTCACATATAGTAAATACTTTGCTATTGATATTGATCCCCAGTCCTTTAGGTTTAGGTAAATGGACAGCTACATTTACATGTTCTGGGTATGATAAGATTGCCATTGGTAAATCATATATTTCTTTCACCAATGAAAAAAATAATGCAGATCTGTCCTCACAATCACTAGATGATGAAATCAATGTTTCTTCTGCTGATAATCTTTTTTCTCTTCCAAACAATTTGGTGTCAGTTTCAAATTCAAAACCATCTCTAACAAATAGCATAATATACTCTATGCCTTCATTTATTGTCAGGTTCTTTATTCTTGATTTTAATTGAGGAATTAAAGTGTTATAGGTGATTTCACTGAATGGAATATTAAATTGGTATCTGTATTCTGTTACAGGGTAATTGGTGAAGTAGTCTTGCATTTCTGTATTAATAAGAATATTATAGCTTTCTTTTTTCTTTTTATATTGGAATGTGATAGTTTTTTCTGAGTAAGATTCACGTTGAAATGATGCTAAATAAGCAATCTGGTAATTAAAGTCTTTCCCTTTTTGCTTTAATTCCTCAAATCTTCTGTAGAATTTTTCTGTTTGAAAGTTGATTTGAAATTGGTAGTCGTGGTAGTTAAGGCAGATATACTGAATTCCATTTATAATTTTATTTGGAAGATTATAAATAGTATCACTTGATTTTACATACAACAGAATTTTTTGATTTGAAGTGTATATTAAAGGCTCAAAACCAATTGCAGAAAGCAATGCAAATTTTGTTAGTGTGTATTGTGAATAATTCTCGTATTTTGAATTAATCTGCTCTGCAATTCTTCTAATTAATTGATAAACTAGCCAGTCGGCCAATTTTAATTCTTTTTGTAAAGTATTTATTTTGTTTATTGCTGGCTGCAGGTAAGTTATTGGAAGAGCGAGATTGGTGTTCTTGGTTTCATTTAGTTGTAGCAGGGCATTTTTAATCTTATTTTTTTCGATAGTCAATTCATAATGGTTACCAAGAAAATTAACTAAAAGGGTATCGTTAGTTGTTTTATTTTTTGAGAAACAACTTAGAGAAATGGTCATACAGAAAAAAGAAACTAGTAGTCGATATTTACACACTTTACCCCGTCATTTGTTGGTTAAATTAACATAAAATTCATTTTCGTTATTAAAACTAGCTAATTCGCTTCTTTAAATTGCAATATGGCAAAACCAAGTTTTCTTCCAAGAGATATAAGTTGGCTAAGTTTTAATGCAAGAGTATTACAGGAGGCAAATGACAAAACCGTCCCACTTAAAGACAGGATTCGCTTCTTGGGTATCTTTTCAAATAACCTGGATGAATTTTTTCGGGTAAGGGTTGCTACCCTTAAGAGAATGCAAGAATTAGGCGCTTCTTCCAAAAAGCTAAATATGCATTTGGAGGCCTATCCGGTTGAAATCTTAAATGAGTTGATGCATATTGTACTTCAGCAACAAAGTGAGTTTGACAGGATTTGGATTAATATTCAGTTAGAACTGAGAAAAAATAAGATTTTTCTTAAGAATGAAAAACAATTGAATAAGGAACAAAAAGCGTTTGTTGTTAATTATTTTGAACAGGAAGTTCGCTCTAACATAATTCCTTTGATGGTTGAATCTATTCCTGAAATGCCTTACCTAAGAGATAAGAGTATATACTTGGGTGTTGTGATGAGGCAGAAAAAATCAGCTTATAAGCAAAAGTATGCCCTAATTGAAGTACCATCTAAGTCGCTTGGCAGATTTCTGATTTTACCAAGTTCTGGCAGCGAGACGCATATTATCTTACTAGAGGATGTGATTCGTGTTAACCTTCCTTATATATTCTCTTATTTTGGTTATGATCAATTTGATGCCCATATTTTCAAAGTCACAAAAGATGCTGAATTAGATTTGGACAATGATATCAGTACCTCTTTGGTTGAAAAAATGCAAAAGGGATTAAAGAAAAGAAGAAAGGGGAAGCCTGTTCGGTTTGTGTATGACAAAGAAATGGATAGTGGTTTGCTTAATTTTTTAACTAGAAAATTAAAGCTGGATGCAAAATCAAGTATTATTCCTGGCGGAAGGATTCACAATTTTAAACATTTCATGGATTTTCCCAATGTTTTCCCGCAGGCTAAAAAGAAAGCATCTGCCTTTGTGCACCCTGAGCTCAAAACATCTTTGCGCGTTACAGATGTTATTCAGCACAAAGATGTTTTACTCAACTTTCCTTATCATTCGTTTAGTAAAATAATTGATTTGTTGCGTGAAGCAGCAATCGATCCAGAGGTTGTTTCTATCCGTATAACAGCATATCGCTTGGCATCTGATTCAAAAGTGATCAATGCATTAGTGAATGCATCGCGCAATGGTAAAAAAGTGGAGGTAATGCTTGAGCTTAAAGCAAGATTTGATGAGGAAGCAAATTTGGCTTGGAAATCAGTATTGGAAGAAGAAGGTGTTAAGGTAATATTGGGAATACCCAATATGAAAGTACATGCTAAGATATGTGTCATCAAAAAGAGAGCGGGAAACAAAACAATCCAGTATGGGTTTGTCAGTACGGGAAATTTAAATGAAAAGTCGGCTAATATTTATAGTGATTTTTGTTTGCTTACTTCAAATAGAAGTGTGATGGCTGATATCAATCGTATTTTCTATTATTTAGAAAATCCGATTGCACATAAAAACGCGTTATTGGATTGTAAAACACTAATGGTTAGTCCAGTTAACATGCGGGCTCAAATAAATGGGCTAATTGACAAAGAAGTAAAGGAGGCCAAAAAGGGTAGGCCAGCAAAAATAATTCTGAAGTTAAATTCTCTTAGTGATGTAGAATTGGTAGAGAAGTTGTATCAAGCAGCTTCAGTAGGGGTTGAAGTGAGATTGATCATTAGGGGTATCTATTCCATTAAGAAATTATTGAAAAAGGGACAAAAAGAGCCTTTGGCTGTTAGCATAGTTGATCAATATCTTGAGCATGGTAGGGTTATGTATTTCTACCAGGGGGGTAAAGAGCTTATGTATATATCCAGTGCAGATTGGATGGTACGTAATTTGGATCATAGGGTAGAAGCAGCTTGTCCTATTCATGATTTGCAGATTAAGGAAGAAATCTTAAAAATATTAGAGATACAGCTGGCAGATAACGTTAAGTCAAGGATTTTGGATGTAAACTTTACCAACAACTATGTATCTTCACAAGGTCGAAAAAAGGTTCGTTCTCAGATAGAGACGTACAATTATCTTTATAAAAAGCAGTTGCATATAGATAGTGAAATTAGCAGCAATTGATATCGGGACGAATGCATGTAGGTTATTGATTTCAGAAGTTATACCTGTTGTAGGTGGTGCAACAAAATTCAATAAGTTAAATCTAGTTAGGATTCCCCTTAGGTTAGGATTTGATGTTTTTGAAACAGGTGAAATTTCTAAAGAAAAAAGAGGAATGTTGTTTCAGTCGATGAAGGCCTATAGCCATATCATGAATGCTTATGGTGTTACCAAGCATATTGCGGTTGCCACCAGTGCAATGAGGGATGCAAAGAACCGAAAGGAGATTGTGCATAAAGTTTTTTTGGAGACAGGCATTAATATTCAAATCATTTCAGGAGATTTTGAAGCCTCCTTGATTTATGAGTCTCACATTGCAGAAAAACTTGATCAAGATAGTAATTATCTGTACGTAGATGTAGGAGGAGGAAGTACAGAACTTACACTAATTTCTAGAGGACAATTAGCATTTAAGGAGTCTTTTAATATTGGAACCATACGCTTATTAAAGGATCAGGTTAGTGAAAACGATTGGGATTATATGAAGCAAAAGGTAAAAGAGGCCGCAAAGGATTATCCTAAATTAATTGCTATCGGAACAGGCGGGAATATCAACAAGGTCTTTTCGTTAAGTAAGAGAAAAGATGGAAAGACCTTAGACCTAGATTTATTGAAGTCGTATTATAAAGAATTTTCATCTTGTACATTAGAGGAAAGAATTCAGCTGTATCAATTGAGAGAGGATAGAGCTGATGTTATTGTGCCTGCATTATTAATCTATACTCAGGTAATGAAATGGGCTTCAATCAATGAAATTCTGGTGCCGAAAATAGGGTTAGTAGATGGTTTGATTCAGCACCTGTACGAAGAACTCTCCAATTAGTTTACTGGCTCACAATCTGTTGGTGGGATATTTCGAAAGGTGAGTTCCATTGATTGGCTGTTATGCTTGCTAATTTAGATTGTGGTTTCCCTTCTACCACTTCTTCAATAATTTCAACAGCTGTTTTACTCAGAATCAATTGTTTTTGACCATTAAGATCTATCCATTTTTCAAATGAAATTTTGAAATTTTCATTCAGTTTATCAATAACCGTAACATTAAAATCTTTCAACGCCTCAGCATTACACAATTGTTCATATTGACCCTTAAGTGGAATGACCATGAGTTTTTTATTGAGGTATAATGCTTCAGCAGGTGTTTCAAATCCTGCACCTGTAATAATACCTGTACAACTGAGTAAACTTTGGGTAAAGAGTTCCTGACTTACAGGGAGTATTTTGTAATTATGGTTGACGATGATATCTTTTGATTTACTACAAAAGATTTCAAATTTGAAGTCATTTAATTCTTTTATTGCTTCAATAATGATGGAAGAATCATATTGACCTAAGTAAATGGTGAAATGTCCTTTATTGCTGGGTTCTGCTTCTAGGATACTATTTTTAATGATTGGGTTGTAGATGTTGTTATCATACTCACGGAAATGAAATCCATAGTTTTCAGTTCCTGCTGCATAATTTCTAAGCACCCACTCACCCCAAAAATCTGTTTTGGATGGTCGCGGTACTTTCTTGCTGACAAAAGATGCTTGGTGGCCTAAGTGAATAGATTTTACTTTTTTTAATCTGCAAGCAAGAGAGGTTATGAATTCAAAATCATTGACCACTAAATCATATTTTTCTACAGGTAGAAATTTGGCTTCATTCCAAATTTTTCTGATGGATATATTTTGAATTGTTTTTTGTATGTCAATTGATCCAGTTTCATTGTTGTAGGCCAAGCTGAGACCTTTGCTTCTATAGGCAATCGGGAGATTTGATTTTAAACTATAATTTGATCCACTTAGAAAAACATCAACATCTCCATATTTTTGGAGTAATGGTACTAATTCTGTGGCTCTGCTGATGTGTCCATTGCCAGTGGCTTGAACAGCATAGAATATTTTCATTGGTTAAGCGGAGGGTAAAATTGAGTTAAAGAAAAAGGAAACTTCTTCTGATAGAACATTCAGTGAGGGGATCTTATTTTCTTCCATGATTTTGACCTTATTTTCTACTGCAAAAGCTTTTTCGTCAAATTGATATATATCCCATTTGTTATTAACATATTCTAGTGTCGTAAGATTTTCTATCCAGTCGCCACTGTTCATATAGATTACCTCACCATGTTCTGTCTTTATTGTTTTAATTTGAGGTTGATGAATATGTCCGCAGATTACATGTGTGTATTCATTTTGAATGGCTAATTCTGCAGCAGTTTGTTCAAAATCACCGATCCACTTGACTGCTTTTTTTACACTATTTTTTACTTTCTTACTCAAGCTCATTTTTTCTCTACCCAAAGTTTTCAATATCCAGTTGATGGCTCTGTTGAATAAAATGAGAAGATCATAGCCATGTCCTCCTAGTTTTGCAATTATTTTAGCACTGCCTTTTGTTGTAGCGTCAAATACATCTCCATGGAAAATCCATGTTTTATTGCCATCAATCTCCAGAACGAGTTTATCGACCAATTGAAAGTTCCCTAATTTTAAACCACTGTATCTTCTAAGGGATTCATCATGGTTTCCTGTGATGTATACAATTTTTGTACCTCTTGAAAGATGGCCGAAAATCTCCTTTATCACTTGCATATGAGAGGAGGGAAAGAAGTGCTTCCTAAATTGCCAGATATCTATAATGTCTCCATTGAGTACTAAGAGCTTGGGCTGGATACTTCTAAGATAACTGACAAGTTCAGTGGAGTGGCAGCCATAAGTTCCGAGATGTGTATCACTGATAACTGCAATGTCGACTACCCTTTTTTCCATTTTTAGAGTTTAGTAAAATTCAACTTCAGAATTAAACTAATTGTTACCTGTCGATTATTGAAATGTAAGTCAATTGTAATCACAATGTTAACAACAAGTATTTTTTAGACTTTGCAATTCCGTAACATCCATTTAAGAATTTGATAATCTTAAAGTAGCTCAATAGATACAATAGATGTAGACTTTCGCAGCAAATTATAACTGAATGAGAAAGGTATTATTTGTCTTTTCTTTGGCAATCCTATTTGGCTGTAAAAAAAATGAGGAAATTCTGCCATTAGAATTTACCGTATCTGAGGACTTGAGTTCATATGCGGAGATAGCATCAATTGGACTAGGCGGCCTAGGAGCAGCTGAAATTTCAACTTATGATGATAAGTCAAAACGTCTTTTTGCGGTAAACAACAGTGCTATAAATAAAATTGATGTAATTGATCTTTCTAATCCTGCAGCACCCAAAGTGATCGCTTCAATTTTGATGCAACCATATGGAGGATTTGTTAATAGTGTTGACGTCTATGATGGTAAGTTGGCTGCAGCAATAGAATCGGTGAATAAACAAGCGCCTGGAAAGGTGGTGGTGTTTGATGCTGCAACATTAGTTCCTGTTAAAACCATATCTGTAGGGGCGTTGCCTGATATGGTTACTTATTCTAAGGATGGTAATTTCATATTGACTGCCAACGAGGGTGAACCAAATGATTCATATACAGATGATCCAATAGGTAGTGTTTCAATTATTAATGTAAAAAATGGATATACTGTAACTAATGTTGATTTTTCTGGTTTTGTTGGAAAGCTTCCAGAATTAGCGGCTAAAGGTTTCCGTGTATTTGGACCTGGTTTAAATTTTAGTAAGGATGTGGAGCCTGAATACATAACAACATCTGAAGATGGAAAAACAGCTTGGGTAACACTTCAAGAGAACAATGCAATTGCCGAGTTAGATATTCGTTCAGCAACAGTTAGAATCATCTATCCACTTGGTTTTAAAAATTATAATGTAGCTGGAAACAACGTTGATGTGAGCGACAGAGATGGACGCATTAGTTTTGGAACTGCTAATGTATTTGGTATGTATCAACCAGATGCCATATCAAGTTTACGATATGAAGGAAAAACCTATCTCTTTACAGCAAATGAAGGCGACTCTAGAGAATATACAGGATTTACAGAAATGCAAAGGGTAAGTGCGGCTATTTTAGATCCAGTTGCATTTCCAAATGCCGCTGCTTTAAAAGCAGACGCAGTTTTGGGGAGATTAAATATGACCAAAACTCTGGGCGACAAAGACAAGGACGGTGATTATGACGAAATATACAGTCTCGGGGCTCGATCATTCTCTGTTTGGGATGCTTCCAATGGTAATTTGGTGTGGGATAGCAAGGACTTTTTAGATAGAGAGTCATTTACCTTAGGATTATATGATGATTTGCGAAGCGATGATAAAGGTGCTGAGCCAGAGGCAATTACACTTGGTAGGGTAGGCACAAAAACAATAGCAATAGTAGGCATGGAACGTTCAGATGCCTTTGCAATCTATGATGTTACTAATCCTACTTCACCTGTATTTGTGAAAATGTATAAAACTGGCGACGCTCCGGAAGGTATATTATTTATTCCTGCTTCAAAAAGTCCAATTCAACAAAGTCTCATTGTTGTTAGCAGTGAAAATGATGGATTTGTGAAAATTTATAAAGCAACAAAACAATAGTAGATATTCTAAAAATTAATTTAACCATGAATAAGTTTCTTAAGACATTATTTTTACTATTTGTATCTGGGTATTCTTTTGCGCAGGTTACTACCAGTAACGTTTCAGGTATTGTAAAAGATGCATCAAGCAACCCATTGGAAGGGGTAACAATAGTATTGCTTCATCAACCTTCAGGTACAAAATATTCAACCACCTCTAATAGGGTGGGTGCGTATGATTTTTTAAATATTAGGATCGGTGGGCCATACAAGCTGACTGTCTCAGGTGTTGGTTTCAAGAATTTTGAGGAGTATGATATCTATGCTCCTCTAGGGTCTACTATTAACGTTGATGTAAAGATGGAGGCTGCCTCTACTACATTGGAAAATGTTGTTGTACGCGGACAACTCAATTCATTGATCAATTCGAAATCTAATGGAGCAAAGGTTACTATAGGAAGAGAAGCTTTGAACTTGACACCTACCATTGGCCGAAATGTGAATGATGTTACCAAATACAATGCCTACAGCAATGGTCGCTCTTTTGCTGGTCAGGATAGCAGGTTCAATAATTTCACTATTGATGGTGCTGTATTTAACAATGGTTTCGGATTGGGTAGTGATGCTCAAGCAGGTGGAAGAACCAATTCTACTGCAATATCTTTAGACGCATTAGATGAGTTGCAGATTAACATCACTCCTTATGATATCCGTCAATCAGGTTTTGCGGGTGCTGCCATTAATGCAGTAACAAGAAGTGGTAACAACGATTTTTCTGGTTCTGTGTTCAGATTCTGGAACAACCGTGATTTAGCAGGAACTAAAGCGGCGAGTAAAATCGACAATATCCCTGTTACTCCTTTTAATGTAGAGACAAATGGTTTCAGGGTAGGTGGACCTATCATTAAAAATAAACTCTTCTTCTTCATCAATGGTGAATTTACTAACGGGACCAACCCTGCTTTAAGCTGGGTAGCGAATCGTACTGGTGCAACAGGTAACGTATCAAGAACAACTGCTGCAGATCTAGACGATTTAAAGTCTTTCATGAAATCAAATTTTGATTATGATCTTGGCGCTATTGATAATTTTAATAATGAGTCGTTCAGTAGAAAAATGTTGGCGAGAATCGACTACAACATCAATGATATTCACAAGTTGACATTGAGATATGCCCACCATGATTCACAAAGTGATGTGCCTATCAGTAATAGTAACGCTGGTAACACTGCTGGTAATGGTAACCGTCAGAATTCAGCATTGGCCATTTCTGGTCAGAATACAGGATACATCATTGAAGATAATACCAGGTCTGCAGTCCTTGAACTCAATTCAAGTTTTAAAAACCGCGTTTCAAACCAATTTATTGCTACTTATAACAAACAGTTGGAAGATCGCGCCTACAGAACTGGCTTGTTCCCAACAGTTGATATTTTGAGTGGGGGAAGTACTTATACTTCAATTGGATTTGATCCATTTACGCCCAACAACAAGCTCAACTATGCAACACTAAACATTACTAACAATACTACTATTGTTAGAGGTAAGCACACTATCACTTTAGGGGCAGCATATGAAAACTTCAAATCAAACAATTTGTTTTTTTACGGATCTAACGGTGTATGGGTATTCAACAGCATAGCTGATTTCAAAACAGCTGCCTTAGCATTCAAGGCAAATCCAGCGCTAACAACTTCGCCTGTACCTATCGCAAGATTCAATTACAGGTATACTTTGTTACCTGACGGAAAATTACCTTGGCAGACTTTCCAAAATCAGTTCTATACTGTTTATGCACAAGATGAAGTGAAGATGACGAGTAATTTCCGTTTGGCATATGGTGTAAGATTGGACTATCTCAATATTGAAAATACAGCATCGGATTACTATAATCCATATGTAGCTTCACTTCCTTTTAGAGAGCCTTCAGGAGTTCCATTCAATATCAATACAGGAAGCATGCCTAAATCTAGGTTGTATGTTTCACCTAGATTAGGTTTCAACTGGGATGTAAAAGGTGACAAGAAAACACAAATCCGTGGAGGTTCTGGTCTATTCTTGTCGAGGTTGCCCTATGTGTTGATCAGTAATCAGTTGGGTAACAATGGTGTGAATATTGGTTTGGTAAATGCTACAGGTAATACTGCTTTAAATTTTCCATTTACTACTGATCCATCAAAATATACTCCTGCAACAACTGATATTAACAGTCTAAGAGGATATAACATCAACTATGGTGACCAAGACCTTAAGTTCCCACAAATTTGGAAGTCAAATATCGCTATTGATCAAAAATTGGGTTGGGGAGTTATTGCAACATTAGAGGCTATTTACAACAAGAACATCAACATGTTGCATTATTATGATGCTAACCTAAAGCGACCTAATGCTCAGTTTGCAGGCAATGATCAGAGAGATATATATCCAGCATTAGATTTGGCAGGTGCAGCAGCAACTACTGCAAGGTTTTTGAACCCAGGCATTGGAAATGCATTTGTGCTTACCAATAACAACGTTGGTTATTCTTACTCAGTAACTGCCAAATTAGAAAAGCCATTGACCAAAAACTTTGGTGGAGTTATTGCTTATACGCATGCTAAGGCGACTGATCTATCTTCAGTTGCAAGTACAGTTAATGCCAGTACACCAACTATTTATGGCTTGAACTATTTGAGACAAGGTTTCTCTGATAACGATTTAAGACATCGATTTATGGGCTACGTGAATTATCGCTTGAATTATGGTGGTAAATTCGGTGGAGCAACAACATTTTCTTTGGGCCTTGTTTCTGCAAGTGGATTTAAATTGTCCTATACCTATAGTAATGATGTAAACGGAGATGGACAGTTTAACGATTTAATCTACGTACCAGCAGTAGGTAATAATCTTGTTTTCCAAGAATACGCCGTAGGTACAACTACATTCACAGCTGCACAACAAGCTGAAGCGTT
>JACCDK010864136.1_pt1 | contig 13083 bp, 14 predicted proteins | sample 7445871 | NCBI WGS metagenome assembly JACCDK01 (sample SAMN15323436, study PRJNA562643) | freshwater metagenome | isolation source: river surface water | place: USA:Blue River Watershed | collected 2017-08-15 | reverse complement strand
TTCTGCTTTAGCAATTATCATGTACAACCTTTTCACTTCTAAAATTGACACATTAACTTACTCTATCGATGAGGCAGGTAATGCAATTGTTAACTCTTACAGAAGAATGAAAGGTAGTAATAAATAATAATTATTTTTTTGAAATTAGTATTTCAAAAAATTAACAACGATAAAAAATGGCTAAAATAAAAATGTCTAAAAAAGCTGCATCTATTGACATGACCGCAATGTGTGATGTTGCTTTCCTTTTGCTTACGTTCTTCATTTTGACCGCTACAGCAAAACAACCAGAGCCATTGCCAGTTCAAACACCAGCTTCAACGGTACAAACCAAACTTCCAGAAACAGGGTTGGCGACCTTAACAGTTGGTAATAACAAAGCAGGTGCAAGTGTTTTCTTTGGAATGAAAGATAGAGATGTACGCGCTGCTACATTAGAATTAATGGGAGAAAGCCGTGGTATCAAATTTACTGAACAAGAAGTTGCTCAGTTTTCATTAATTGAAGAATTTGGTGTGTCTGTATCTGGTTTGAAACAATTAATTGCAATGTCTAATGCAGATAGAAACAAAAGCGGTGTGCAACCAGGTATTCCAGCCGATTCATTAAACAATGAATTAAAAGATTGGATCATGTATGCACGTAAAGCTCATATCGAATTAAAAGATAAAGAATTGGACTTCGCAATTAAAGGCGATGCTAAACAGCAATATCCACAGATTAAAAAAATCATGGATATGTTACAAGATCAAAAAATAAATAATTTTAGTTTAGTTACCGGATTACGTGCTAAACCAAAAACCAATTAATTTTATTTTTTGAAATAATTATAAATTTTTATACAAAAACTATAAAATGGCTGAATTAAATACTGGCGATAGTGGTGGTGGTAAAGGTGGCAAAGTAAGAAGTAAAAAGCAAAACTCTAAGGTAGATTTAACTGCTATGGTGGATTTAGCATTCTTACTTATTACCTTCTTCATGCTTACTACTTCCTTGTCAAAACCGCAATCGATGCCTTTAGGCTTGCCTGCCAAAGATGATAAAGAGACCAAGATTCCACCTGTAAAAACAGATCAACGAAGAACGGTGACTGTAATTTTAGGTGGTGGTGATCAAATAAAATGGTTTCACGGATTACTTGCTACTCCAGAACCAAACGGAGCGCCAAAAACTACTGATTACAGTAAAGATGGGATTCGTAAAATATTATTAGATCGTGTAGCTTCAATTCCTGTGGTAATGGGCGACAAAGAAAAAGGTATGATTGTGATAATCAAACCTACAAAAAAATCTACTTACAAAAACTTAGTAGATATTTTAGATGAAATGGCAATTTGTAAAGTGCCTACTTATGCAATAGTTAATGATTTTACCCCAGAGGAGAATAAATTAGCTGAGGAAATTAATAAATAATATGCCTTTTGGTATTAAATAAATAACAAAAAGATGAAAATAGACCTATTAGGATCAAAATGGTTAGACATCGTTTTTGAAGGGCGTAACAAAAACTATGGTGCGTATTTACTTCGTAAAGAAAACAGTAAAACGAATCTTAAAGCTTTAATAATTGGAGCCGTTGTTTTTGCATTTGCTGTTGCAACGCCAATTATTGCTGATTTTATTAGCAGTATTACTGCTTCTGAAGATGAAGGTTTACACGAAAGAATTACTATGGTTAAACTTCCTCCTAAAGAAGAACAACCTAAAGAGGATTTAAAACCGCCTCCACCACCAAAACCTAGAGAAGACGTGGTGAAGTTTGTTAAACCTGTTGTTGCAAAAAAAGAAGAGGTTACCGAAGAGCCACCAAAGGTTGAAGATATCAAAGATAAAAACCTTGGTAAGGAAAATATTGAAGGAGATAAAGATGCTGCATTAACAGCAGATCCCCCAGGCAATGGCCCTCCACAGGAAGTAACCGAAGACACTACTATTTATAACTCTGCCGGAATTGAGGTACAACCAGGATTTGTTGGTGGAATGTCTAAATGGTATAACTTCTTGAGTAATAACTTTACACCACCGGATGAACCAGGTTTAAAAGGTAAAGTTGTAGTTTCTTTTGTCGTTGAAAAAGATGGCTCCTTAACCGATATTAAAGTATTAAAAGATATTGGATATGGATCAGGTAGAGAAGCAGAAAGAGTAATGCGTAAAAGTCCTAGATGGACCCCAGCAGAACAAAACGGAAAAAAAGTTCGTTGTGCATTTGTTCAGACTTTCTCTATTGAAAATCCAGACGAATAAATGATTAAGCAAATACTTACAAACTATAAGAAGAAATCGCTTAAAGAGCGATTTCTTCTATTTATAGGTATTTTGTTTCTTATGATTTATTTAACACTTGGAGTAATTCTTATATTTTGGACTAAATTTCCAATTCGAATGGAAACTCAATATAGAATAGCTTTAGGCTGCTTATTAATAGTCTATGGAACTTTTAGATTTTGGAGGTTATTGAAAACAGATTCGGATGATTAAAATTATTTACAATATTGTTTATACCTTTTTTGCAATAGCACTTGCCTTACTTGCGCTAATTTCATGTAAAAATGATAAAACAAAAGAAACTATCTTAACTGGTTCTACAGCAATACTTGTGGATGAATCAGTATTTCCAATAGCGGAAGATCAAGTTGCTGTTTTTGAAAGTCAATATGATGCTAAAATCAAATTAGTTCCGCAATCTGAAAAAGAAGGAATTCAAGCTTTTGCAGCAAATAAAGCACAGACCATTATATTACCGCGAAAGTTAAATGAAAAAGAAAGAAATTTCTTTAAAAGCAAGAAGATTACTCCACTAGAAACACCGTTTGCAATTGATGCGATTGCATTGATAAAAAATAATAAATCTAAAGATACCCTACAAGATTTATCGGAGATTGTAGCTTATTTAAAAGGAAAACCAACCAAAATAAAAGGTTTAGTTTTTGATAATGCCAATTCCAGTACAACTCGTGCTTTATTGGAATTAGCAGGATTAAAAAACGTTCCAGAAAACGGAGTATATTCCTTTAAAAGCAATAACGAAGTAATTCAGTATGTAGCTCAAAACGAAGGTATGATTGGTATTGTAGGAATGAACTGGATTTTTCAACCGAGTCAGTCCATCAAAAAATCACTTGAAAATATTACTGTATTGAGTGTAAAAGATGTTCAATCGAATGAATATGTTTATCCAAGTCAGGAGAACATCGCTACTAGAAAATATCCTTTGGCACGCGTTTTGTACATTATCAATTGTCAAGGTTATGATGGATTAGGAATAGGTTTCGCATCCTTTATTGCCGGAGAAACCGGACAAAGAATAATCTTAAAATCGGGACTTGCACCGTTACGCGAACCGAGTAGAAATATTAGAATTAGAAATAAAATTGAAAATAATTAGAACCAATAAGATGAAAAAATTTAAAATTTTAAGCCTTGTTTTTTTAACAGCCACAGCAACTAGTTTTGCCCAAGACATCGACCAAGCTAAAAAAGCAATGGACGCTGAACAATATGAAAAAGCAAAAGTTGTATTAAAAAACAACCTTCAGGTAAAACCAGATAATGGTAAAGCTGCATTTTTACTGGGCACCATCTATCTAAAACAAAACATTGAAGATTCTGCAAAAATTTATTTTCAAAAAGGTCTTGGAACTTCAGATGGAGCTCGTTTGAGCACCATTGGTTTGGGCCAAATAGATTTGGATAACGGAAATACAACTGCCGCAAAAGAAAAATTTGACCAAGTAATCAAACAACTAAAAAAGAGAGATGTTGAAGAGTATATTTATATCGCTCAAGCATACATGAATAACTCTAAACCAGATTATAAAGCTGCTATCGATTTACTTTCAAAAGCTCAATTAGCAAATCCTAACGATGCAACCGTAAAATTAAATTTAGGTGATGCCTACTACGGAGAAAAAAGTCAAAATGAAGCTTATGTTTCTTATAGAGATGCTTATGCTATAGATGGCACCATGATTCGCGCTAAAATGCAATTGGGAGTTTTATTAAAAGGAGCTAAAGCTTACGAAGAAGCAATTAAAGCTTTTAATGAGGTTTTGACACTAAATCCTAATTACGGTCCTGTTTTTAGAGAATTTGCAGAAACCTATTATTTATGGGCCAACAACAAACCTAAGACATACACTGAAAATATTGCAAAAGCACTTAGCAATTATGAAAAATACATGAGTCTAACTGATTATTCTTTGCCTTCACGTATGCGTCATGCCGACTTCCTAATCTTAGCAAAAGATTATAAAGCATTAGAAGCGGAAGCAAATGAAATGAAAAAATTAGACAAAGTAAATCCTCGTATTCTTCGTTATTTGGGTTACTCTGCTTACCAAAATGGAAATTATGATTCAGCAATAAGTGCCTTAACAGAATACATTACAAAAGGCACAAACAAAGTTATTGCTGCTGATTATTACAACTTAGGTTTAGCTAAAATTGCTAAATCAATTGCTGCTGATGTTAAAACAGTTGATGCTGCAGCATTAGCAATGGGATCAGCGGATATTAAAAAATCTTTAGAAATTGATCTTGCTATAGCAAATGGCTTAAATGAAGTTGGAAAAAAATACTTTACTCAAAAATTATTTCCAGTTTCAAGTGCATTATTTGAATTAGCAATCACCAATCCTGATTCTAGAAATTACCTGGAAGATAATATCTATTTTGGTCTTTCCGTATTAACAGAAAACAGAGGTAAAGAAGTAAAAGATGTAAACATGGTTGCGCTTCAAAATGGCGATAAAGCTATGGATACTGTGATTACTGCAACTCCAAATTACCAAGAAGCTTATTTATATAAAGCTCGTATCAACAGCACGATGGAGAAAGATGATGTTATGGCAGCTACTTATGAAAAATACGTAGAAATAGTGATCGGAAAAGGTGAAGCTGAAGTAACTAAAAACAAAGGTAAAATTACCGAATCGTATAACAGTATAGCTGCTTTTTATGCAAATACAGATAAAGTAAAAGCAAAAGAGTATTTTGCAAAAACATTAGCCTTAGATCCCGCTAATGAATATGCTTTAAAATCTATAGAAACTTTAAATAAGTCTTCAAAAGGAGGTAAATAATTAAAGTAAACTCAATAAAAAAACTCGTTTAGTATCTAAACGAGTTTTTTTATTTATTCTTACCAGCTACCTCCTGCTCCACCGCCAGAGAATCCGCCGCCGCCAAAGCCGCCGCCAAAACCTCCACCACCAGAAGAACCACCAAAGCCACCGCCAAAACCGCCGCCGTTACTTCTTCCTAAGCTGCTTAATACAACAATATCTAGAAGATTTGGTGAATGCATAAATCCGCCTCCTCTACCACCTTTCCCATTTCCTTTAAAGCTAGAGACGATGATTAATACAATTACAAAAAGCACTAATAAAATAACAAAAGGCGAAACTCCTTTATTTAAACCGTGTTTTCTAGCGCCTTTGTACTTTCCTTTTAAAACATCAAAAATAGCATCGGCACCTTTATCTAAACCTTTATAATAACTTCCGGCTTTAAATTCGGGAACGATAACATTTCGAACTATTTCTCCAGTAGTACCTGCAATTAATTTGTCTTCCACACCATATCCAGGTGCAATCCATATTTTTCGATCTTCTTTAGATAATAAAATAAAAACGCCATTATCTTCTTTAGCTTGACCTACTCCCCATTCATGACCCCATTTTGGCGCTAAGATTCCGATGTCTTCGCCTTTCAAATTATCAATGGTTACCACAACTATTTGAGTCGTTGTAGAATCGGAATAACGAACTAGTTTATCTTCTAATTGCTTTTTCTCCGAATCGCTTAAAACTTTGGCATAATCATAAACCGAAGTTTGAAAACTAGGCTTTTCGGGAATGGTAAATTGAGAAAAACCTATTTGTGTAAACATACAAACAAGTACTATCCAAAAGGTATTTTGAAATATTATTCTATTTTTCATAGTTCTCCTTTTGAAAGTTCATTTGATAATTCATCGGTATCGTCTTCTTGAAATGGGAAATAATTTTTTAATTGTTCCCCCGCTTTAAGAATTCCATCAACTAAGGCTTGCTTGTTGTTTCCATTTTTAAAATGGCTTAACATCACTTCCTTTGTAGCATCCCAAAACGAATGGGTCACCTTTTCATGTATGCCTTGATCGCCACAAATTGCAAATTGCTTGCTTTGGGTAGCAACATAAATTAAGACGCCATTTCGTTCTTTTGTATGTTCCATTTGCAATAAATGAAAAACTTCCACTGCTCGCTCCATGGGAGCAATGGAAGTTTCTTTTTCTATATGAACTCGAATCTCGCCCGAAGTATTTTTTTCGGCCATTTGAATGGCCTCAACTACTTCTGCTTCTTCTTCTTTGGTTAAAAAGATTTCTTTTGTAGACATTATTAAAACTTAACTTCTACCGGTTTATCAGCACCTTCAACCGCTTGGAAATACGCTTTTTCTTTGTAGCTTTCTAAAAACCAACTTCTTGGCATTGTCAAAATATATCCATTATATTCTTGAACACTTTCATTAAAACGAGTTCTAGCAGTAAGGATTTGATTTTCGGTGCTTGCCAATTCATCTTGTAATTTTAAGAAATTTTGGTTCGCTTTTAAATCTGGATATTGTTCAACAGAAACTAAAAGTTTAGACAAAGAGCTACTAACTCCGCTTTGAGCCGAATTAAATTGTGCCAATTGCTCAGGAGAAATATTTCTAGGATCAATAGTAATGGCTGTTGCTTTGGCTCTTGCTTCAATAACTGCTGTTAAAGTGCTTTTTTCAAAATCGGCTGCACCTTTAACGGTGTTTACTAAATTTCCGATAAGGTCATTTCTTCTTTGATATGAAGTTTGTACATCACCCCAAGTTTTTTCAGTTGCTTGGCTAAAACGCATTGCGCCATTTTTAACTCCAATTACCCAACTAAAAATTCCAAAAGCAATAACTAATACTAATCCTATTCCGATAATCAAAGGCAAAAAATTTCTCATAATTTCTAATTTTTATTGTTCTATTTTTATTTGTTTTTTTAAACTATTCTCTTTCTACCTGACAAAAGGTATACCAAACCTGCAATACTGCCACAAAAAATTAATCCAATAAACCACATAAATTTTTCGGAAGCAGTAATTCGAGTTGATGATTTAATTTCAGAAAGGGAAACATACCAAAACACAAGCAGGGACAATAACCCAATAATCAGTAAGGGCTGTGAGTACGGATAATGCATTATTTTAAATAATGCGCCCACAATTACAACCACTATTGATGATGTAAAACTGATATTTAAGATTTGTATCTTCCTCATCTTACAGGTTGTTTTTAATCGTTGTCAGTTCTGCTTTGATTCCCTCAAGTTTGGAAATAATGTCATATTTATCTAACGTTTTTTTCTGCCCTTCCTTTAAATGGGTTTTAGCACCCTCAAGGGTGAAGCCTCTTTCTTTTACTAAATGATAAATCAATTGCAAATTTTTCACATCTTCTTGAGTGAACATTCGGTTTCCTTTTGCATTTTTCTTTGGCTTCAAAATATCAAATTCTTTGTCCCAAAAACGAATAAGAGAGGCATTCACCCCAAATGCTTCGGCCACCTCACCAATACTAAAATACAACTTGTCTTTTGATAAATTAATCTGCATAGTTTTACATTTATATTAAACCAAACCTAGTCTAACGACTGGTTCTCTAAATTAGCAATTTTTGATATAGCTACATACTCTGCAGCTGAAATATTTCCGTAATAAAAATTAATTGGGTTTACGGGTTTCCCATCTTTGTGTACCTCATAATGACAATGTGGCGCCTGACTTCTTCCTGTACTGCCAACAAATCCTATGATATCACCTCGTTTCACACGCTGACCAGCGCGAACTTTATATTTACTTAAATGACCATATAAAGTTAAATAACCATAACCATGGCTAATTTCAATATGATTTCCATAACCCGATTTCGAATTATCAGCATTTTTCACAACTCCGTCACCAGTTGCAAAAATTGGAGTTCCAGTTCGTGCAGTAAAATCCATTCCTTCGTGCATCTTTCTTGCCTTTGTAAAAGGATCACTACGATACCCAAAACCAGAGGCCATATGTTTCAAATCTTCATTTTTAACCGGCTGAATTGCCGGTATCGCACTTAAAAACTTGTCTTTTGCCTTCGCTAATTTCAAAATTTGATCCAACGATTTTGATTGCGCAACCAAGGCATTGGCTATTTTATCTACTTTCTCGGAAGTATTAATCACTAATTCCGAATTATCAAAACCCTCGAGTTCTTGGTATCGTTTTCTATTAATAATACCCTGTCTCTTTTCATTAGAAATCGGAGATAAATTAAAATAAACCCGATATAAATTATTATCCCGATCTGCCATCTCCGATGCCACTTGATCTAAAGCATCAATTTTTTTATATAAAATCGCATAATTAAGTTTCAAATTTTCAATTTCTCTCGCTTGAATCTTGTCTTTTGGTGTTTCAAAATACGGTGTATTCATCAAAATCACAAAACATAAAAAACCAAATAATGCCGATGCCAATATAAAAAGCGCAGGGTAACCATACTTTTTACGCTTTTGAGGCCCTATTATTCGATAAGCTAAACTTTCTGGATCGTAATAATACTTAACTTTCTTCGACATTTCTTAAATTATACTATTTTTGTGCTAGTTTTTAAACTATCAATAGTTATACGAACAAATTTAAGAAATGTTTCTTTCTAAATCTATTTTTTATTTTTTAGAAGCGAAACTTTTGGCATCTTTGTAATCCTTGTTCCTGCTTTTCGTTTCAATCTTTTTTTTCAAAAAAGGATTTTCACTTCAATCAGGGCTAATGAGTAAACTATTTGAATAAAATTTAAGTATCTATAGCACTAATAATCAAAAATGAAATCACAAGACATTCGCAAGCAATTTCTTCAATTCTTTGAAAGCAAAGGCCATTTAATTGTTCCTTCTGCTCCAATCGTTTTAAAAGACGACCCAACCTTGATGTTCAATAATTCGGGGATGGCGCAATTCAAAGAGTACTTTTTAGGAAACGGAACTCCAAAAAGTAAGCGAATAGCCGATACTCAAAAATGTCTTCGTGTTTCTGGAAAACACAACGATTTGGAGGATGTAGGTTTTGACACCTACCACCACACCATGTTTGAAATGCTTGGAAACTGGTCTTTTGGTGACTATTTCAAGAGAGATGCCATCAATTGGGCATGGGAATTATTAACCGAAGTGTATAAAATCCCAAAAGAGAATTTATATGTTTCCGTTTTTGAAGGAAATCCAGAAGAAAATGTACCTTTTGATCAAGAAGCATGGGATATTTGGAAAGAACTTATTGACGAAGACCGAATTATTTTAGGAAATAAAAAAGATAATTTTTGGGAAATGGGAGACCAAGGTCCTTGTGGTCCTTGCTCTGAAATACATGTTGATTTACGTTCTGTAGAAGAAAAAGCGGCAGTTTCTGGCAAAAGTTTGGTGAATAACGACCATCCGCAAGTAGTTGAAATTTGGAATAATGTATTCATGGAATTCAACCGTAAAGCTGATGGATCTCTAGAAAAACTTCCTGCGCAACACGTAGATACCGGAATGGGATTTGAACGTTTGTGCATGGCTTTACAAGGAAAAACATCCAATTATGACACTGATGTATTCACACCGCTTATCGGAAAAATAGAACAGATTACGGGATTAAAATATACTACTGACGATGTCAAAAATATTTCAGACGATCAAAATAAAACCAATATTGCCATTCGTGTAGTTGCCGATCACGTTAGAGCAGTTGCTTTTGCCATTGCAGACGGACAATTACCTTCAAATAATGGCGCAGGTTATGTAATTCGCAGAATCTTACGTCGTGCCATACGTTACGGCTTTACTTTTCTAAATACCAAAGAGCCATTTATACATAGTTTGGTTGAAGTATTAGCCAATCAAATGGGGGAATTTTTTCCTGAGATTAAAGCACAACAACAATTTGTGACCAATGTAATTCGTGAAGAAGAAGCTTCTTTCTTGCGAACATTGGAACAAGGATTACAACTTTTAGATAAAGTAATTGCAGAAACTAATGGAAAAACAGTATCTGGAGACAAAGCATTTGAATTGTACGATACATTTGGGTTTCCAATTGATTTAACGGCATTAATTTTAAGAGAAAAAGGATTTGAATTGGATGAAGCGGGTTTTAATGCATCAATGCAAGAACAAAAAAACCGCTCCCGTGCTGCATCTGAAGTTTCTACAGAAGATTGGACCCTAATTATTCCTGGAAATGTTGAAACATTTGTGGGTTATGATCAAACCGAAAACGAAGTGAAAATCACTCGAATTCGAAAAGTTGATTCAAAAAAAGATGGCGTTTTATATCAAATTGTTTTAGACAACACCCCGTTTTATCCAGAAGGTGGAGGTCAAGTCGGAGACAAAGGTATTTTAACTTCATCAAACGAAATCATTGAAATTATTGACACCAAAAAAGAAAATAATTTAATCCTGCATTTTGCAAAACAACTTCCAGAAAATAGTTCAGCTAGTTTTGTGGCAAAAGTCAATACCGATTTGCGTGTTGCAACTTCAAAAAACCACTCGGCTACCCACTTAATGCACCAAGCATTGCGTGAAATTTTGGGAACCCATGTTGAGCAAAAAGGTTCTTTGGTAAATGCAGATCGTTTGCGATTTGACTTTTCACATTTTAGCAAAGTAACCGATGAGGAAATCAAAAAAGTGGAAGCATTTGTAAACGCTAGAATTGAAGAGCAATTGCCACTTATTGAAAGAAGAAGTATTCCAATTCAACAAGCTTTAGATGAAGGTGCCATGGCTTTATTTGGAGAAAAATATGGCGATACGGTTCGTGCGATTAAATTTGGACAAAGTATGGAGCTTTGTGGAGGTATTCACGTGAAAAATACTGCTGATATTTGGCATTTCAAAATCGTTTCTGAAGGAGCTGTAGCAGCTGGAATTCGGAGAATAGAAGCAATAACAGGAACTGCTGTTCAAAATTATTACACCACTCAAGAGTCGGCTTTAGCTGAAATTTCAAGCACCTTGAAAAATCCACAAGACACGTTAAAAGCAGTGGTTTCTTTACAAGAAGAAAATGCAAAATTAAAGAAACAACTGGAGCAGTTATTGAAAGAAAAATTAGACGGTTTAAAAACCCTACTTTCTGCTGAATTTACAGAAATTAACGGCATCAACTATCTCGCAAAACAAGTAGATTTAAGCATGAGTGCTACCAAAGATTTGGCTCAGGCTATTGGAAGTTCAAAACCAAATTCGTTTGTAGTTCTGGCATCTATTGATGAAAACGCTCCAAATATTCACTGTTACATCGCTAAAGAATTAGTAGCTTCCAATAATTTAAATGCCAACATGGTAATAAAAGAATTAGGAAAATACATTGATGGCAACGGTGGTGGACAACCATTTTTTGCATCAGGAAAAGGTAAAAATAGTTCTGGAATTGCTGAAGCGCTAGCGAAAGCTTCTACTTTTATCAAATAATTTTTATCTGATAATAAATCGAATTAATAAAAAACATATATTTGGTTTACTAACTTAAAAACTTAAAATCATGCACACACTATCTGTATTATTGCTTTCTGCATTTTCCTCTTTATTGGTTGGTTTTATTTGGTACAACCCTAAAGTATTTGGAACTATTTGGATGAAAGAATCTGGTGTTTCAGAAGAAAAACCAAACACAGCAACCATGGTAAAAACCATGTTAGCAGCTTATATTTATGCTTTCTTAATTTCATTTGTAATGCAATTTTTGGTAATTCATCAAAGTGGAGCACTAGGAATGATTGGTGGAGATGTTTCAAAAGCACTTCCTTCTTATAATGCTTTCATGGCAGATTATGGTACAAACTTCAGAACTTTTAAACACGGTGCTTTACACGGATTTATGACCGGTTTATTTTTCTGTTTACCTGTAATTGGTGTTGGTGCTTTATTTGAAAGAAGAAGCTTTAAATATACGCTTATTGCTGGTGGTTACTGGGTTATCACTTGTATGCTTATGGGTGGAATTATCTGCCAATGGATGTAAAATAAACTAACTCCAAAATTTACAATCGTTCTATTTTTGTAGAGCGATTTTTTTTAATTTGAAAACAACAATCAGCCATAGAATTTATACTTCTGTTAACCAATTTCCAGAAAATTGGGAAGATTTGGCTGTGGATAATATTTTCTTAACTAAAGAATACCTTGAAATTCTAGAAAAATCGGCACCCGTAAATATGACTTGTCATTTTATTGGAATTTTCAATAATTCGGAATTGGTAGGCATTGCTGTTTCCCAATTTCTAGATTTAAATCAATTGGATTCCTTTGGAGATCGAGATAAATGTATTAAATCGAGTATTCGAAATATCGTATTCAAAAACTTCTGTTCGCATGTTTTGCTAATAGGAAACAACATGCTTACTGGTCAAAATGCTTGGGCATTTTCAACTAAAATAGATGTAAAAATCTTGCAAAATGAAGTTTTAAATGCAATGGAAACGCTCAAAGAACAATTTAAAGCATCGGGCAAAAAAGTCCATATTTCCAGCATAAAAGACTTTGAAATGGAAGAAAATGAGACCTTCCACCCAGCTATAAAAAAGGACTATTTTCAATTTTCAACCCAACCCAATATGGTGTTTACAATTTTAGAAAATTGGAAAACAGAACAAGATTACATTGCTGCTTTATCAAAAAAATACCGGGATCAATACAAACGCGCTCGCAAAAAAGCTGACGGCATTGAAAAGCGAAAATTAGGTCTTACCGAGATTATTGCACTTGAAGAAGAAATATACAATCTGTATTATCATGTAGCGAAAAATGCCCCTTTCAACACCTTTTTTCTAGCAAAAAATCACTTTAGAGTGTTTAAAGAAATTCTGAAAGATAAATTTCTTTTTTACGGTTACTTTATTGATAACAAACTGATTGGTTTCAATACATTAATCAAGAATGGAACTGCACATGAAGCTCGATGAATTTGTAGCGAAATTTTAATTCTTTGCAGCAAAACATTCAATCCCGACAAATCGTCGGGATTTTTTTTGTCC
>JACCDK010670730.1_pt1 | contig 13083 bp, 10 predicted proteins | sample 7445871 | NCBI WGS metagenome assembly JACCDK01 (sample SAMN15323436, study PRJNA562643) | freshwater metagenome | isolation source: river surface water | place: USA:Blue River Watershed | collected 2017-08-15 | reverse complement strand
AGCCCCATGGCCACGGCCACAGCGATGTACCACTCGGGGCGCAACCCGCTTGGCCGGGTGACGCGCACCAGCGAGGGCGTGGACATCGTGCGCGGTGAACGACGCCGTCGTTTGCACAAAGCGTTTCTGCGTTACCACGATGCCAACAACTGGCCGCTTCTGCGTGAGGCCTTGAAAGCCATGGGCCGCGCTGATTTGATTGGCAATGGCAAACACCATTTGATCCCTACCTACCAGCCCCAAACCGATGGGGCCTACACCAGCGCCCGTCGCAAGAACAGCACCAGCGTTCCCAAAGGCCGTGTGTTGACGCAGCACACTGGGTTGCCGCCGCGCACAAAGAAATAAGCCTGCAGCCGGGCTGTCTTGGGTCTCCCTCTCGCCATGTCACGCCACACCTTCACCACCCAAGACGCGCGCTTTGTGTGGGCCCTTGGGTTGCTGCAGTTGATCAGTTGGGGCAGCGTGTTTTACGGCTTTGCGTTGTTTATGGCACCGCTGGAACAAGACCTGCAGATGAACCGCGCAGAGTCTTCACTGGGATTCAGTTTGTTGCTGCTGGCGGAGGGCGTGTGCGCATTCCCCATCGGCCGTTGGATAGACCGAGGGCATGAGCGATGGGTCATGACCTTGGGTTCACTGTGGTTGGGCCTGTGCTTGTGGGTGCATAGTTTTGTCACCACCCCACTTGAGTTTTATGCGGTCTGGACAAGTCTTGGCGTCGGCCTGGCGGGCACCTTGTATCCACCCGCGTTTGCGGTGCTCACACGCCGTTTTCCACTGCAATTTCGGCGCGCCATCATCATTTTGACTTTGCTGGGGGGATTGGCCAGCACGGTGTTCATTCCGTTCATCGCAGGGTTGCTGCGTGTGCTCTCGTGGCGTGCGTGCTGGTGTGTGTTGGCGGCATTGCATGTGGGGGTGTGCGCTCCCCTGCATTTTTATTTGCTGCGTACATCAGGTCATCGCTCTGTGGCCGTGACGCAAGAGGCGGCGTTGCCGGTCACACATTGGGCCACGCATGTGCGTCACCCCTCGTTTTGGCTCTTGAGTGTGTTTTTGGTCTTTCTCATGGGCGTGACGTCTGCCTTGCCCGCGCACATGGTGAGCTTGCTGCGCGAGTCCGGCATGTCTGAGGCCTGGGTCATTCTGATGCCCGCCAGCATCGGCGTGTTGCAAGTGGCGGGGCGCTTAGGGTTGTTCGCGGCTGAACATCGAATAGATCGACATCTGACCAACCGTTGGGTCACACTGTTGATTCCACTCGGTTTCATCACCTTGTTGGTCAGTCAAGGTCACGGCGTGTGGGGGCTCGCGTTTGTGGTGTTGTATGGCCTAGGAAATGGCATGCTGACCATCGTCAAAGGCACCGTGATGGCGGACTATGTCAGCCGTGAACACATTGGCAGTTTGAGCGGTCTGATTGGCTTGCCCATGGCCCTCGCCAGAGCCGCAGCGCCATGGTGGATGGGGTTTTTATGGACGGCTGAGCAGGGCTACACCGTGGGTTTGTGGTGGATGCTCGGTTTGAGCCTCGTGGGCGTGGCGGCGTTGTGGCTGGCACAGCGCCAAGCGGCATCAACGATGGCGTGATTTCATGGCGCGTTCGACCTCGCGCTTGCCTTCGCGGTCTTTGATGGTGTCGCGCTTGTCATGCTCTGCCTTGCCTTTGGCCAGAGCGATTTCACACTTGATCTTGCCGTTTTTCCAATGCAAGTTGATCGGCACCAGCGTGTGGCCTTTTTGCTCGACTTTGCCGATGAGACGTTTGATTTCATCTCTCTTCATCAACAGCTTTTTGGTACGCACTTTGTCAGGCGTCACATGGCTGGACGCTGTGTGCAGCGGGTTGATTTGGCAGCCGATCAAAAACAACTCACCTTCACGAATCACCACATAACCATCGGTGAGCTGCACCTTGCCTTCGCGCGCAGCTTTGACCTCCCAGCCTTCCAGCACCATGCCCGCCTCGAACTTTTCTTCGAAGAAATAGTTGAACGCCGCCTTTTTGTTGTCGGCGATGCGCGAGGGAGTTGCAGGTTTTTTAGTAGCCATTGAGGGAATATGGGGACGGAAGAGCTTCTTACAATGTGGACCATTCTATGAAAACCGTTCACAAGTCCGTTCTCATCTGGTTTAGCGCTGAGGAAATGTTCAGCTTGGTCACCGATGTGGCTCGCTATCCTGAGTTTTTGCCTTGGTGCGACCGTGCTGGCGTGGTCGAATCCCATGCCGATGGCATGACCGCCGAAGTGGGCATGACCTTTGGTGGGTTCCATAAAAGCTTCATCACGCGTAATGTGCATGTGCCGGGGCGTCAAGTGAAATTGGACTTGGTCGATGGGCCTTTCAAGCACCTGGATGGGACCTGGGACTTCCATCCCTTGCTCGACCCCAACACGCAAGAACCCCAGCGCGCCTGCCGCATAGAGTTGACGTTGAACTACGCGTTCGAGAGCATGTTTGGCGCTTTGGTTGGCCCTGTGTTCGACAAGATCGCGGCCACGCTGGTGGATGCGTTTGTCAAACGCGCAGAGCAGGTATATACCGCGTGAGCGAGTTGACCATCACCCTGATGTATGCCCCCGCACCGCGTGTGGTGCATGAGCGTGTGTTGCAGTTGCCTGCGCACACCACGGTGTTGCAGGCACTTCAAACCAGCGGCCTCTTGAGCGAATACCCAGAAATAGATTTGAGTCAACCCGAGGCGTTCACCGTTTGCATTTGGGGGCGCAAGACCACGCCGGGACATGTGTTGCGTGACCTGGATCGGGTGGAAGTGTGTCGCCCGTTGACGGTTGATCCCAAGGTTGCGCGTCGTGAGCGTTTTCAAAAACAAGGGACCACGCGTGCTGGTTTATTCTCCAAACGCAGGGCTGGGGCGAAGCCCGGTTACTGATTTTTGATCGGGTGTGATCGATGTCCCTCAACCTATGGCCCACTTGCGGCTACCCCTTGCTGAGCCACAACGACGCGGGCCATTTGGTGGTCACCGACGACTTTTTGCGCTTTCTTTTAGAACGCCCTGAGTTGGCACCTATCCACAGCTCTTGTGCGGCCGAAGTCGCCTTGCATCACAGCTTGGTGGCGCAACCGCGGCTGGAGGTGACATCGCAAGCCTTAGAGAAACTGGCAGACAAAGACGCGGCTGACAACTATGCCGTGTGGCTGCGTTTTCGCCAACGCATCACAGCGCTGCCCACGCTAGAGGCCAGTTACCTGGCGCTGTTCAAAGGCGAGGGCGTGGATGTGCCACCTGTCTTGGTTCAACACATCACCCACATTTTGTTGCGTCATGTTTTGGGCGATGCGCCGACCGCGATGCAAGCGCGTGCCGCCGAAATGCTGATGCGAACCCAAAAAATCACGGTGCTTGAAGATGGCGCGGTGATGGCTGCGGATGATGACACCGTCGAGCGGCATGCCACGCAGGGCGGCTTTGGTTCGATTGGCGAATTGCTCAAGCAAGGCGGCATCAAATTGCGCAGTGTGGACTTGGATGTGCTCAACGAAGACAACCAAGAGGCGTATTGGCCACGGAGTGAGAGTTTTGATTGGGTGGTCAGCCTCAACCATGGTCAGCCTGCTTTGAACGCCTTGTGCACAGTGATGGCTCAATGGGTGCAGCACTTTTTGGGGGTACAGGTGCGCATCCAGATCGAGCGCGAAATCAACGACGATCACTGGGTCTGGCACGTGGGCTTAGATGCTCAAGCCAGCGGCGTGCTCAATGATTTGTATCAAGGGAATGATGTCGATGAGGATCGCATGGCGCGGCTGTTGTGTTTGCTCAAACTGGAGTTTGTTGAGCCCAGCGACATGCTGGCTGAGGTCAGCGGCAAACCCGTGTATTTGGCGATGGCCATGGATGCCAACCAACGCCTGAAACTGAAGCCGCAAAATCTGCTGCTGAATTTGCCCTTAGCCAAACGCTCTTGACCGCGCAGGCGACGTGTCAAGGGCGTTCGATAGGGCCAGCCACTGATTTGTACAAAAACACCGCGCGCGTGATGTCGGTGACCCACACCAGTCCGTCGCCGATTTGACCGATTTGTGCGGTGTGAACAATCAACTCCACAATGCTGTCGCAAATTTCATCGGGTGCCACGATCTCAATGCGCACCTTGGGTGTGTAGTCGGTGAGCTCTTCTTTTAAATTCGAAGGCTTGTGCAGACCTGGCGCTGAACAACCCTCTGCTTTGCTCACGGTCATTCCAGGAAAACCGGGCAAGGTGCGCAGCTTTTCACGCAGGGTGGGAAGCTTGGAGGGGCGAATGATGGCTTTGATTTCTTTCATAACAGGTTCTCCTTCACTCAAGCTTCGGGTTCTTGTTCATCGAACCAGTGATAAATCGTGGGGACGACGACCAGCGTCAACAACGTGCAGGTGATCAATCCGCCGATCACCACAATCGCCAGGGGGCGCTGCACTTCAGAGCCGGGGCCATCGGATATCAAGAAGGGGATCAGACCCAACATGGCCACGGTGGCTGTCATCATCACCGGTCGGAATCGTTGTCTTGCGCCTTCCATCACCGCGTCTTTGACTGACATGCCGCCTTCTCGCAAACTGCGGATGTAGGAGACCAATACCACGCCGTTCAGCACCGCAATGCCCCACAGCGCAATGAACCCCACGGAGGCTGGCACAGACAAATACTCTCCCGCAACGAACAAGCCAATCACACCACCGATCGAAGCGAAGGGCAGCACCGTGATGATCAAGGTAGCGAATTTGACGGAGTTAAAAAGCAAGAACAGCAAAAAGAAAATCGCTGCAACGGTGATGGGCACAATCACTTTCAAGTGTCCCAAGGCACGCTCCATGTTCTGGAACTGACCGCCCCATTCCAAGTAATAGCCTTCAGGTAACTTGATTTTGTCATCGACCTTGGTTTGTAGTTCGGTCACAAAACTTCCCAAATCTCGGTCTTTCACGTTGATGCCCACGACAATGCGTCGCTTCGCCATTTCACGCGAAATTTGGGCAGGACCGTCGACCACATGAATTTTGGCGACGTCGGCAAGACGTGCCTGCGCGCCGTTCGCGGAGTTCAAGATGATGTTGGAAATGGCTTCGATGTTGTTTCTAAACCGTTCGGGTAAACGGACCACCGCTGCGAAACGTCGTTCGCCTTCAAAAACCTCTGACGCCTCCTTGCCGCCAATCGCGGTCTCGATCATGTCGTTCACATCTGAGACGTTCAAACCCAAGCGAGCAATGGCTTGGCGGTCAATGTCAATTTGCAGGTATTGCTGGCCCGAAATTCGCTCAACGCGCAAGTCTTGTGCACCTTGGATCGTCTGTGCCACTTTGGCGATTTGATTTGCTACGCGTTTGAGTTCATCCAAATCGTCGCCAAATATTTTCACGGCGATGTCTGAACGCACACCCGTCACCATTTCGTCCACACGATCTGAAATGGGTTGAGCCATCACCACTTGCACGCCGGGGAGGGCTTTGAGCTTGTCTCGCATGGCCTCTGCAATGTCGGTTTGGTCCCAACCAGAGGGCCACTCACTACGAGGCTTCAAACTGACGATGGGCGTTGATTCGTTGGGACTTTGCGGATCAGCAGGGGATTCACCGCGACCTAGTCCAGAGATGGCTGATTTCACACCCGGCACCGTCATGATGAGTTTCATGGCCTGCATTTCCATCTTGATGGATTCGTCAAGGGAAATGTTAGGCACGCGGTTGATACCCGGAACCACGGAGCCTTCTTTCATCTCTGGAATGAAGGCCGTCCCCAGAAAGGGCAGCACAACCACTGCCAATCCAAATGATGCCAAGGACAATTGCACCGTGCGTTTGGGATTTGACATGGCCTTGTCCAGCAGCACCAAGTAACGTGACTTCAAGGCTTTGATAAGCCGTGTGTCGTGGTCGCCATCTCCCTCTGGGGGTTGGAGTAAATACGAAGACAGGACTGGAGACAAGGTCATCGACAGCACCAACGACACCGCCAGAGCAATCGCAATCGTGTAGGCGAGTGGGGCAAACATCTTGCCCTCCATGCCTTGGAGCGTCATCAAGGGCAAGAACACCAAAATAATGATGCCGACACCAAAAATCACGGGGGTGGCAACCTCGATCACGGCATTCAAAATACCTCGTACTTTGCTCTCGCCCAATTCGGCTGCGCGTCCTAACCGCGCATAGGCGTTTTCTACGACCACCACGGAGCCATCCACCATCAGGCCAATCGCAATCGCTAAGCCCCCCAAGGACATCAGGTTGGCTGAGATACCCAGTTTGTTCATGGCCATGAAGGTCAGCAAGGGCGTGAGCACCAAAGTGGCCACCACAATGAGCGATGAACGTACATCACCCAGGAACAAAAACAGCACGATCACAACCAACACCACGCCTTCAATCAACACTTTGGTGACGGTCCAGAGTGCCGCATCCACCAGCTCAGAGCGGTCGTAGTAAGGCACTACTTTGAGCTCTCCGGGGAGCATGCCGCGATCGTTGATTTCTTTGACTCGGGCTTTGATGCGACTGACGACCTCTTTGGCATTACCACCGGTCATCATCATCACAATTCCGCCCACAGCTTCGGTATTGCCGTTTTTGATCAGGGCACCTTGGCGCACATCATGTCCCAGAGTTATTTCGGCCACGTCGCGCATGTAGACCGGTGTGCCGTTGATTTCCTTCAACACAATTTGGCCTAGGTCATTCAAGCCTTGCACCAAGCCGACGCCGCGGATCAAATATTGCTCTGAGGCTTGCGGCAGCACGCCACCGCCGGAGTTGGCGTTGTTGCGGGAGACAGCCTGATACACATCGGACAAGCTGAGCTTGTAGTGTCTCAAGCGTTCAGGGTTGACCAACACGTGGTACTGCTTCACGAAGCCGCCTTGTGAGTTGATTTCAGCCACACCGGGGATCGAACGGAGCAGGGGACGTAGCACCCAATCTTGAACCACGCGACGGTTGGTGAGCTCTTCCTCATTGAGTTCGCGCTTGCCATCCGTGGCGTGCTCGAGGGTGTATTGGTAAACCTCCCCCAAACCCGAAGACACGGGACCTAGCACGGGTGTGATGCCTGCTGGCAGTCGCGTGCTGACTTCCATCAGACGTTCCATCACCAGTTGACGGGCGAAGTACACATTGGTGGCATCGGTGAAGACCAGGGTGATGAGTGAGAGCCCCGGTTTGTTCAGCGAGCGCAACTCGGTCAATCCAGGCAAGCCCGTCATCGACACCTCAATCGGGACCGTGGCAAAGCGTTCGACCTCTTCTGGCGAACGTCCGGGTGCCTCTGTGGCGATTTGAACCTGAACGTTGGTGACGTCAGGAAAAGCGTCTACGGATAACTTTGTCGCAGCATGAAGACCAAAAAATAAAAGTACGACCGCGATGACCGTTACCACCAAGCGCTGTTTCAGCGCCGTACGAACCAGCCACTGGAGCATGACTTATCCTCCGCTTTGCATGTCTTTGAGGTTGCGATGGTTGTTCAAGTGGAAGGCGCCGTTAGAAACAATGCGCATGCCAGGCTTTAATCCATCCAGAACCACCCTTTGGCCGTTCTGTTCAGGGGCTAAGCGAACGGGAATCAATCGGAAATTGTGGTTGGCCTCTTCGACAAAGACGTGGTCTGACTCTTCTTCGCGAACCACGGCAGTGATGGGGACAACCACCCGTTGAACGGGGGCGGCCTGGATCAACATAGAGGCCAACATGGAGGGCTTCAGGCGGCCCCCTTTGTTGTCGAGTTCGGTGCGAACCAATACCGTGCGGGTATCTGGGTTCACGGTTTGGCCCACATAAATGAGTTTGCCTACCAATTTTTCGTTGCTCAATGCAGGCACTTCAATGCTGACCGATTGACCTACCTTGACTTGGCTGACTTGCTGTTCAGGCACTTGTGCCACAGCCCAAACGCGGCTGAGGTTGGCCACCGTGAACATCACGTCCGAGGGTTGCACAACTTGGCCGGCCGCAATTTTTCGATCAACCACCACGCCGGGAATGGTGGCGACAACTGTAGAGACGGAATCAATGGATCCCGTGCTGCTCAAGCGTTCAATGGCTTTGGAGCTCACGCCCAAAACGCGCAGTTGGTCTTGTGCTGCACGCGTTTCGGCTGACGCAATTTCGTATTCGTTTTCACGTCGTTGCAACTCGGCCGCACTGATCACATCTGCGGTAAAAAGAGTTTTCGCTCTTTCCACATTGCGACGGTGAAGCTCCATCTCAGAACGTGCTTTCAAATAAGCCAGTTGAGAGCTTGAGAGTTCGCTGCTGTTGATCTGCGCGAGCGTGTCTCCCTTGGAGACTACATCGCCCAACTTGGCTTGGATGTGGGTCACGCGCCCCGTAACACTGGCGCCGATTCGGGTCAGTGCTTGTTCATCAAAGTCAATCTGCCCGGCAACGCGCAAGATGTCAGACAGTTCTGTGCTGGTGACCTCCGATACCTCCAGTTGTGCCATGAGCGATGGATCTGCAAAGACTCGTTGGGTGTCTTGATTGGCATTTTCAGTGTTCGTGGGCGTTGCTTTCTTGCAGGCAGACAGTGCAAGTAAGCTAACCAAAAAAACGACAGAGAGGTGTTGTTTTATAAAGATCATGGTTGCGAGTTATGACTTATTTCAGTTGTTGTTCGCGCGAATACGCTCAATCTCTGCCCAAGCACTGGCCAGTTCAAATTGAGCAGAAATTAATTCGTTTCGTGCGGAACGGTAAACACGTTGCGCATCGATCACTTCCAAGAAACTTTTTTCACCGGCTTTGTAAGCGACTTCGGCAATGCGCAAAGCATTGGCTGCGTGGCGAACAATGCCAGTTTCAAGTGCCACGACTTGTGCATTGGCGATGTCATATTGTTGATAGGCGGCTTCTAGAGATTGCACCAGCGTGAGCTCTTGGAAGGCCAGCTCGTTGTCTGACTGTGACAGTCGAGCTGCCGCTTCACCCACCGGACCGCCGCGCCAGTCCCACAGAGGCAGGCTCATGGCCAAACCTACGCGTTTGTTGCGCCAATCTGGGTCTTGGTCTTGGTCAATACGCAAGGCAATTTTTGGAAATCGCAAGGCCTTTTCCTCGCTGAGCTTGCGGTCAAACTGTTGGCGTTCGGCACGTGTGCGTTGCAATTCAGGATTTCCCTTCAACACCGCTTCACGCGCCTCATTCAAAGGAACGGGGGGCACAAACACGTGGGGTTGCTCTTGAATTTCAAAGCTTGCAGGCATTTGCGGCCCCACCAATGCACGCAGTGCGCCACGGGCTTGACGCAAACGCAATATGGAAGATTCATGCAGCTTTTGAGCGTTCAACAATTCGGCATTGGCTTTCACCAATTCAAAGCGCGCTTTTTCACCCGTATCCACTTGCAAGGCAATTCGCTTGTGGATACCTTCCATGAGTTGCACGTCTTCACGCACCGCAATGTTTTCAGCCACGCGACGTACCAAGTCGTAGTAGCGCAGACGCAGTTGTGCGCGCATATCGGCTTGGAATGCACGCTCGTTGGCTTGTGCGGCGGTGTAGCCGGCAATCGCGCCATCCACGCGCGGAAAACGATGCCATGGCATGTCCAAGTCTTGGGTCAAGCTAATGGATTTCAGGTTGCCTTGCGGTGTGGGATTGTCGGGACGGGGTCTGCGATTGCCATTCGTCACCTCAATCTGAGGATTTGGAATCGTGCGTGCCGTGTCAACCGCGTATCGAGCCACTTGCACGGCGTCGGCGGCACTCCGAAGAGCTGGGCTCTGGTTGAACATCATGGTTTCAAGTTCAGACAAGCTCAACTTGGGTACAGCTTGCGCCCAGGCGGTAGTGCCTGCATACAGATAAAACAAGACATGGCCGAGTTGTTTGGTGGTCAGAAGTCGCAATCGAATCACCTGTTTATTTAAATAATCATGAATAGACGCATTGTCGTTCAAGCCATGATCGCCACGCGATGTTTAAGGAATTCAACGAGCAAAGCCCTGTATACAAGCACCGCCCAGTGGCTACGTAAAATACTGTTTTTGGAGCCATCACCATGCGCCTTCTCGGCAAAGCCCTCACCTTCGACGACGTGTTGTTGGTGCCCGCCTTCTCCCAAGTCCTGCCTAAGGACACGTCTCTCGCCACCCAATTCACCCGCAACATTCGTCTGAACTTGCCCCTGGTCTCTGCTGCCATGGACACGGTCACGGAAGCCCGTTTGGCCATTGCCATCGCGCAAGAGGGTGGCATTGGCATCGTGCACAAAAACCTCACTGCGCAGGAACAAGCGGCTCAAGTGGCGAAAGTGAAGCGCTATGAATCTGGCGTGTTGCGTGATCCTGTGGTCATCACCCCCAACACCACAGTGCGCCAGGTCATGGCTTTGTCGGATGAGCTGGGGGTGTCTGTGTTTCCCGTTTGTGATGGGGGCAAAGTGGTCGGCATCGTCACAGGGCGAGATTTACGGTTTGAGACCCGCTATGACCAAAAGGTCAGCGAAATCATGACGCCTCAAGCACGCTTGGTCACCGTGCCCGAAGGCACCACCCCCGAGCAAGCCAAGCACTTGTTGAACAAGCACAAACTCGAGCGTTTGTTGGTGGTCAATGACGCGTTTGAACTCAAAGGCTTGATCACCGTCAAGGACATCACCAAACAGCTCAACTTCCCTAACGCGGCACGCGATGCAGCCGGTCAGTTGCGCGTGGGCGCAGCTGTGGGTGTCGGAGAGGGCACGGAAGAGCGCGTCGAGGCTTTGGCCAAAGCAGGCGTTGACGCCATTGTGGTGGACACCGCGCATGGTCACAGCAAAGGTGTGATCGACCGCGTGCGTTGGGTCAAACAAAACTACCCCCACATCGAGGTGATTGGCGGCAACATCGCCACTGGGGCAGCGGCGTTGGCTTTGGTCGAAGCGGGTGCGGATGGCGTGAAAGTAGGCATTGGCCCGGGTTCCATCTGTACCACCCGCATCGTAGCGGGTGTGGGTGTGCCACAAATCATGGCGGTGGATAGCGTGGCCACCGCGCTCAAAGGCACCGGCGTTCCCCTCATTGCCGACGGCGGTATTCGCTACAGCGGCGACATTGCCAAAGCCATTGCCGCGGGGGCAGGCACGGTGATGATGGGCGGGATGTTTGCGGGTACCGAAGAGGCACCTGGAGAAGTGATCTTGTTCCAAGGTCGCAGCTACAAGAGCTACCGCGGCATGGGCTCCATTGGCGCCATGCAACAGGGCAGTGCGGACCGTTATTTCCAAGAGTCGAGCACCGGCAACCCCAACGCTGACAAGTTGGTGCCCGAAGGCATTGAAGGCCGCGTGCCCTACAAAGGCTCGGTGGTGGCCATCATTTACCAAATGGCCGTCGGCTTGCGCGCCAGCATGGGCTATTGCGGCTGTGCCACGATTGACGAGATGCACAACCGTGCTGAGTTTGTCGAGATCACCGCGGCTGGTATTCGAGAGAGCCACGTGCACGATGTGCAGATCACCAAAGAGGCGCCAAATTACCGCGCAGAGTAACTGTTTAGTATTCGATGGCAAGCCACCCTGCGGGGTGGCTTTCTTTTTTTGAGACAATAAGGGGCTAGGCCATTCAAGGCCCTTTTTTATTTATGTCGCACCAAAAAATCCTCATTCTCGATTTCGGCTCACAAGTCACCCAACTCATTGCGCGTCGTGTGCGCGAGGCACATGTGTATTGCGAAGTTCACCCCTGTGATGTGACCAGCGACTGGGTGCGTGCCTACGCCAAAGACGGCAACTTGAAAGGCATCATCTTGTCAGGCAGCCATGCCAGCGTGTACGAGGTGGACGACCGAGCCCCTGATGCGGTGTTTGAGCTGGGCTTGCCCGTTCTGGGCATTTGCTACGGCATGCAAACCATGGCCACCCAGTTGGGCGGCAAAGTAGAAGCGGGCACCACACGCGAGTTTGGCTACGCCGAGGTGCGCGCGCATGGCCACACCGAATTGCTCAAAGGCATTGAAGACTTCAGCACGTCTGAGGGCCACGGCATGCTCAAGGTGTGGATGAGCCACGGCGACAAAGTGACCCAATTGCCCGAAGGCTTCAAGGTGATGGCCTCCACACCCGCTTGCCCCATCGCTGGCATGGCTGATGAAGCTCGTAAGTTTTACGCGGTGCAGTTCCACCCTGAAGTCACGCACACGGTCCAAGGCCAAGCCTTGCTGAACCGCTTTGTGTTGGACATTTGTGGCACACGCCCCGACTGGATCATGGGCGACTACATTGCCGAAGCCGTGGCAGCCATCCGCCAGCAAGTGGGCGACGAAGAGGTGATTTTGGGCCTTTCAGGTGGCGTGGATTCCTCGGTGGCTGCAGCGCTGATCCACCGCGCCATTGGTGACAAACTCACCTGTGTGTTTGTGGACCACGGCCTGTTGCGCTTGAACGAGGGCGATATGGTGATGGACATGTTTGTGGGCAAGTTGCACGCACATGTCATTCGTGTGGATGCCAGTGAGCTTTTCCTGGGTAAGTTGGCAGGCGTCAGTGAGCCCGAGGCCAAACGCAAAATCATTGGCGGTTTGTTTGTCGATGTGTTCAAACAAGAAGCGGCCAAACTCAAAGCCGGCGACGGCGGCCACAAGGGGGCCACTTTCTTGGCACAAGGCACGATTTACCCTGACGTGATTGAGAGCGGCGGCGCGAAAAGCAAGAAGGCCGTCACCATCAAGAGCCACCACAACGTGGGCGGTTTGCCTGAGCAATTGGGCTTGAAATTACTTGAACCCTTGCGCGAGTTGTTCAAAGACGAAGTGCGCGAACTCGGCGTGGCATTGGGATTGCCCCGTGAGATGGTGTACCGCCACCCATTCCCAGGCCCAGGCCTCGGCGTGCGCATCTTGGGCGAAGTTAAGAAAGAATACGCCGACTTGCTGCGCCGTGCAGACGCCATCTTCATTGAAGAGCTGCACAACTTCACCGACGAAGCCACAGGCAAAACTTGGTACGACCTGACCAGCCAAGCCTTCACCGTGTTCTTGCCCGTCAAGAGCGTGGGCGTGATGGGCGATGGCCGTACTTACGAATATGTGGTGGCTTTGCGCGCTGTGCAAACCAGCGACTTCATGACTGCCGATTGGGCTGAGTTGCCTTACGCGTTGCT
>JACCDK010417029.1_pt1 | contig 13083 bp, 13 predicted proteins | sample 7445871 | NCBI WGS metagenome assembly JACCDK01 (sample SAMN15323436, study PRJNA562643) | freshwater metagenome | isolation source: river surface water | place: USA:Blue River Watershed | collected 2017-08-15 | reverse complement strand
GCAAGCTTTTTGTGTCATTCATTTGCCCACGGGTAATACAGTGTCGCAATCTCTTCAGAGGGCGATCGAGTATCCAGATATAGAACCAGTCGGGCTATGGGTGCATTAGCCCGAGAAAGTTGGACAGGACGCAGGCGCATTGTGCGGATTGCCTTTGACCGGGGTTCGCGCAACGAACAATCTAAAGGAAATTCTTGCCATTCCCGCGGACTGTGTTTTGTATATGCGGCAGGGCACCGACATAGCAGAGATTTGCGCGTTGCTTGCCAGCGGAAAAAATATTGTTACGACCCGCGGCGATTTTCACCATCCGCCATCTATGGATGTTGAGATCCGGGCTCGTGTTGAGGAAGCGTGTCGCACTGGTGGGACATCCATTTATTCCACTGGGTCCAGCCCGGGATTTGTAACAGAAGCTTTGGCGATCCCGCTTGTGTCGATGTCGCGGCGACTTGATTGTTTGACGATTGACGAGTTCGCCGACATGACGAGCCGCAATTCACCGGATCTGCTGTTCAATATCATGGGCTATGGTGTCTCTCCCGGCCAGTTTGATCAGCGGCGCGTTGAGCATGTGAAGAAAGATTTTGCATCATCGCTCGCGCAAATCGCCGACGCATTGGGAATAGCGATTGATACCTGGGATGCCTTTGGTGAATTATCCCCTGCTGCCAATGATACGCAAATTGCGGCCGGGCCGATTGAGGCGGGCACGGTTGCTGCTCAGCGGATAACAATTGAGGGTCGGCAAAATGGGAGGACCCGCCTGAGGTTTCGTGCAAATTGGTATGTTTCAAAAGACATTGAGGCGCGGGACTGGAACTTGCGGGAGTCGGGCTGGCGCATCCGGGTTGAGGGTGACACGCCAATGGAGGTCAATATCAACTTCCCCGTCAGTCCAGAGGAATATCCCAGTATCACGCCCGGATTTACCGCGCATCGTGCGGTCAATGCGGTGCCTATGATCTGTGCTGCTGAGCCGGGGATCCGAACAACGGTCGACGGATCACAGGTTGTGGCGCAGTTTGCCTAAAAGGAGGTTCGTTCCATGACACAGAGCCTGGAAGGCAAAGTAGCGCTTGTGACGGGCGGCGGAACGGGCATTGGAGGTGCCGCGGCATTGGCTTTGGCATCGGCTGGTGCGCGTGTGGCCATTACCGGCCGACGGCGAGAACGCCTTGATCAGATCGTATCAGAAATAGAAGCCTTGGGTGGGCAGGCACTCGCGATCGAGAGCGACGTCAGCGTCGAAGCGCAGGCCTTTAGCGCGGTTGATCAAACGGTAGCAACGCTGGGGCGGCTTGACATCATTATTAACTCGGCCGGGGTTAACGAAGCTGGCGGTCTTCAGTCGCTTGATCTCGACCAATGGCGCAAAGTCATTGATATCAATTTATGGGGAACAATTTACACCTGCAAGGCATCGGTTCCGCACTTAAAAGCGGCCGGGGGCGGTGACATCATCAATATCAGCTCAACAGCGGGCCGTCGTGCCGCTGGCCTGTTTGCATCTTATGCCACGAGCAAGCACGGGGTGAATGGATTTACGGAATCCATCCGGCAGGAACTGGGGAATGACAATATTCGTGTCTCGGTGGTGGAGCCGGGGGCAACCGAAACGGAGATTGCGTCGAGCATTTCTGACCCAAAATGGGCAGATATGATAGAGGCCCATATATCCAAAGACGGCGCGATGAAGGCGAGTGACATCGCAGATGCGATACTCTTCATCTTGTTGCTGCCGAGACGCGCCAATGTCTCTCAAATTCTGATACGTCCGACCACTGACGTCGCTCCAATGTGACGCGGCCGTGCAGGGGGAGGATGAATGAGCAAGCAGAAAAATGAGATAGTGGCGCAAGCGGATGCGGGCGAGCAATTGCCAAGCGCCGCCTATCGCGCCTGGCTACTTTTCGTCCTTGTGTTGGTTTCTGCTTCGGTTGTTGGCGAGCGGTTCATGATGGCGGTCATGGTTGGACCGATTAAGGCCGACTTAAACCTGAGTGACACCGAAATTGCCCTTGCAAAAGATATGGTCATTGCGATTGTCTATATCCTTGCCGTGCTGCCGCTGGCGCGATTGGCTGACCGCTGGTCAAAGCGTAAGATCGTGGCGATTTCGGCGGCGATTTGGAGTACGGCGGTTCTGATCTGTGGTGCCGCAAACAGCTTTTGGATGCTGTTGATCGGGCGTGCTGCCATTGGCCTTGGCGAAGGAGGCTTTACGCCGCCATCGCAAAGCTGGATCGCCGATCATTTCCCCGCGCGTCAGCGGGCGACCGCAATGGCGATCTTCTTGCTCGGTGCTTCGCTTGGAAATTTCATCGGACCTGCGGTTGGAGGATGGTTGACCTTTAACTATGGCTGGCGCGAAGCCATGTTTTTAGCCTGTTTGCCGGGGTTCATCCTTGTCCCAATTGTCTGGTTCACATTGCGGGACATCCGTCCCGGACTTGCAGATAATGTGTCCAAGAAAGACGCCGAGGTTCAGCCGTTCGGCGCCACGGTAAAGCAGTTGCTTGCCATTCGAACGATGCCGCTGTTGATGCTGGCATCCGCTTTGAACACGCTCATCACCATGGGTCTGGTCAGTTGGGCGCCGGCATTTGTAGAACGATCGCACGGCATGTCTGCCCAGATGGCGGGTATCCAGATGGGGGGCGCGTTATTTCTTGGCTCGGTCATTGGCCATACTGTAGGTGGGCCGCTGGCGGATTGGCTCGGACGCCGCGACCTGCGCTGGTATGTGTGGATGGGCATGATCAGCGGCGCTCTGGCAATGGGAATTGCCTGGCTGGCACTGGCAGCGCCTATGAACGCCGTTTTCCCGCTGCTTGGCTTGAACATGCTTATTGGTGGCATGTCGGCGGCGCCGCTGCTGTCTGTGGTGTCTGGTATGGCACCTGCACATTCGCGGTCTGTCGCTGTTGCCTTGCTGATGATTGCGATCAACGTCATCGGCCTTGGTCTCGGCCCCGTCTTTGTCGGATGGCTCAGTGATATGCTCACGCCGATCTATGGGAAGGAAGCTTTGGGTATGGCGATGCGCTCTGTCTTACTTGTGGGCATCCCCAGCACGTTGCTCGCTTGGTTTGCAGGCAAAACCTGCCGAGCTGATTTTGAACGGGCAGGCGGCTGGAGCGAAGGTAAGCCAGTCGCTTCTCCAGGACATTAAGGGGGCTGCGATGCACCTAAAAACATGTCTATTTTGGCCACTCGCCCTGATTGCTTCTGCTGCAGGCGCAGTCGAGCCGCACTCCCAGACGGGCCGTGCGTCCATATTGGGGCAAGGCTATTTGGGCGTGCAAGACCTGCCCGATGCGACAGTTTTTATCGGTCCACCGCCCATTTCAGGCTCGGCAGCGGATGCGCGCGATTTGGAACTGTCACAGACGGCGCGCGCAGTCAAAGATACGGCGCGCTGGAAACAGGCCGCAATTGATGCCGATCTGACCGCCCCCAATATCACGGCTGTCATGGCCTGTGCGGCTGGCCGAGATATTAGCCAGGATGCCACGCCCGCAACCTATAGGCTGCTGCGGACATCCGCCGCAAATCTTGGATTCTCGACCTCAGCCGTCAAGAAGAAGTATCAGCGCGCCCGTCCCTTCATGGTGAATGGGGATGCGCAGTGCACGCCGGCTTGGGATGCCATTTTGCGATCCGATGGATCCTATCCATCGGGGCATAGCGCCATTGGCTATGGGTGGGGCCTGATCCTCGCTGAACTTATCCCGGACCGGGCCGCGCACATTGTCCGGCGGGCCATTGCCTTTGGCGACAGCCGACGATTTTGCAATGTGCATTGGGCTAGTGATGTTGAGGCTGGGCGGCTCGCGGCGGCTGCGCTTGTGGCAAAGCTTCATGCGAACGCGCAATTTGAAAATGATCTGAAGGCTGCGCGGATTGAGCTTTCAACATCTAAGCCCCTGCCGCCGCAGACGGACTGCGCGGCTGAGGCGGCGGCGCTCGCCCAAGGCCAATGACAAGAAGGGTAAATTTATGACCAATATCGTTCAGCGCATTCCCCATTGCCCCCGTGAAGAATGGACCGACGACGCGCGCGACGTCTTCGCCTTTTGGGGGGAGCCTAACGCTTGGGAAGAGGGCAGCAAGACGAACATCATGATGGTGATGGGCAACCACCCCGCCCTTGGAAAAATCTATAATAATTGGGGCCGATATTTCCTGATGGAAAACAGCCTGAATACGCGCCAGTTGGAAATCCTTATCCTGCGCGTAAGTTGGCGGGTGAAATCGGCTTATGAATGGCATAACCATGTCGGTTACGGCATGAATGCGGGCCTGACGCTGGATGATATTGCAGCCATCCGTGATTATCCTGTCGGCGGTAATTGGTCTGAAGAAGAAGCAGCCTTGATCCAGGCCGTTGATGATCTAATCGATACCAACACGATCCACGATGCGACATGGACGACCCTGACCAAAACACTTGATAAACGGCAGATGATGGATCTGACCTTCACCATTGGCCATTATGTCATGACCAGCTGGGCGTTGTCCGCCTTTGGGGTGCCCATTGAAGGGGGTGCCGATGCCGTGGGCTTTGATTTGAAAACCCAATCAGGACGAACTCCAGGCAAGACCTATAAGCCGGGTGAGACGGAGAATTGGACTGACACCCGCGGTTATTAAATGGACACCATCGCAACAACGATATTGAGAGGATGAGCGGTGCAAATGCATTGCCCGTCCTCATGGACAGTTTAGGTAAGCTTCCAAATCTCGTTTCACCGAAAGGCGTGCAGCATGGCCACCGACATCCTTCTTCCCAAAATCGGCTTTTCGATGAATGAAGGGCAAATTGCTGAATGGCTCTTTGCCGATGGGGAGCAAGTTGTAGAGGGCGAAGCCCTATTTCTGTTGGAAGCGGACAAATCAACAAATGAAGTTGAGGCACCCGCGTCTGGCATTTTGCGCATCATTGGCGTTGAAGGTGAAACCTATGAGGTTGGCACCGTGATCGGTCATATTGAATAGTCGGCGCATTGCATGACCCTGCGCGTTGGCATAGTCAGCGCTGGGTGGGGCGCATTTGCGCATTTGCCAGCTTGGCAGGCCGTGCCCGGTGTAGACGTCACGGCCATCTGCACATCCCGGCGTGAAACGGCCCAGGCGGCCCAAGCGCGGCTTGGCCTGTCAAGGGCGTTCTGGGATGCGGAGGCGATGTGCGCGGACCCGGATATTGATATTGTTGATCTGGGAACGCGCCCTTCGGTTCGGCTGCCAATGGTGCTGGCGGCATTGAAGGCGGGCAAGCATATTTATAATGCCAGCCCGCACGCACCGGATTGGGCAGGTGCCAAAGCGATCGATGCAGCCCGTCAAAACAGCGTGAGCATCTGCAGCGTCGATGCATTCCTGTCTTATATTCCAGCCTTGCGGCAGATGAAGGTGATGATCGATCAGGGGTTTATTGGAACCCCTTTGGGCGGCACATGCCATTTCAATATCTCACTATTCAATCAACCCAATAAGGCTTTTCCCTATAACTGGTTTGCGGATGCCGAAGCGGGCGTGTCTGCGATGCGCAATAATGGCAGCCATGCCCTCTATCTGCTGCGACATATGTTTGGACCAGTGGACGAGTTGGTTGCTGATGACCGACAGATATTGAAGCAATGGGTCTTTCCCGATGGCGATGTCGTGACGCCCCAGACCAATGATTATTGCAACGCGACTTTAAGCTTCGCCAATGGGCTCATCATCCAATTACAGGCGAGCTGGAGCATGCCCGTGCATGATGGATTTGTCCTTGATCTATTTGGCCAGGATGGGCGCTTGCGCGCGACATCGCCCACATTCCCTACAGCGCGAGATTGTGTGCTGACTGCCAGCAAGCTGGGTGGCCAGCTTCAGCAAGTGGCCATTCCCGATGTCTATCTTCAAGGGCCGGGTGTCGCTTTGGACTGGCAAGCGCCCGTTCAGCCGAGCTTCCCAATGGCCTTGTCGATGCAAGCGATGGTGGCCGCCATTTCCGGCCAGGGCGAGGCGCACCCGAATTTTACCGACGCATTCGAGGTTGAACGCATTCAAGAGGCTGTGAGGCGATCAAGCACAATGCGGCGCTGGGTCGCCCTGAAAGACATAGACTAATGCCGGGCCACCATCCCTCCCATCATGCGAAAGTCATGCCCGAACGGCCCGCCTTGATCATTGCCGATACGGGAGAAATGTTGAGCTATGCGCAGCTGGACGCAGGTTCAAATAAAATGGCGCAATTGATGCGTACCATAGGGCTGCAGCCCGGCGACGCCATTGGCATGATGATGCGAAATGGGACCGATTTTGCGTGTTGCTATTGGGGCGCAACGCGATGCGGGCTGATTGTGACGCTCTTGTCGACTCATTTGAAACCCGCAGAGGCCGAATACATCCTCCATGATTCGGGCGCCAAGGCGCTGATTGTTTCGGCCTCATTGGGAGAGTCGCCATGGGCGTTAGCGGCTGGGGCAGCAGTGCCGTATATCTTTTTTGCTGATGGGGATCCGATTGCGGGCGCCCGTTCCTTACGCGACGACTTGGCCAGCCAGCCAGCCACGCCCGTGTCGGACGAAATTTCGGGCTTTCACATGCTCTATTCCAGCGGCACGACAGGGCGCCCCAAAGGGGTTGCCGCACCGTTCACGCCCGGCCCGATTGACGAACACAATCCGTCCGAAGGCCGCCCCCAAATGTATATGATGTGCGATCCGCTCATATCCTTGAATGCCGGGCCGCTTTATCATGCCGCACCCCTTTCCGGTATGGTTCTCACACAGCGACTGGGTGGGACGTTTGTCACATTACGCAAATTTGATGCGGAAGCAGTTCTCAAAGCAATTGCAACATATCGCGTCAATCATGCGCAGTTTGTGCCAACCATGTTTGTCCGGATGCTGTCGCTGACCGATGATGTGCGCGCGGCCTATGACGTGTCGTCTTTGAAGCTCGTAATTCATGCGGCAGCCCCGTGCCCGGTAGAAATCAAACGACGGATGATCAATTGGTGGGGTCCTATCTTACTTGAATATTATTCAAGCTCAGAAGGCATTGGCGCGACCAGTATTTCGTCGCAAGACTGGCTTCAACGGCCGGGGTCAGTCGGGCGGACGAGCATGGGTCCAATCCATATTTGCAGCGACTCTGGGGAAGAATTGCCAGCCGGACAGGTGGGCCTCATCTGGTTTGAGGCGGTTGATGGTCGCAAGGTCCGCTACCATAATGATCCTGAGAAAACGAAGTCGGCGACACATCCGCATCATGCAAATTGGTTTACCGTGGGGGATATTGGGCGACTGGATGAGGATGGCTATCTCTACCTGACAGATCGCAAGGATTTTATGATCATTTCGGGCGGCGTGAATATCTATCCCCAGGCCATTGAAGACTGCCTGATCGTTCATCCCAAAGTTGCCGATGCTGCAGTGATAGGCATTGCCAATTCTGATTATGGCGAGGAAGTGAAGGCTATTATTGAGCCAAAGGCGTGGGCGGATGCAGGACCAGATTTTGAGGCGGAGTTGCGGCATTGGTGCGCCGAGCGGATTTCTCCGGTCACCTGCCCGCGAAGTTACGAATTTGTGCCCGCATTGCCGAGGCTTTCGTCCGGTAAGCTCGCCAAGCATGACCTGAGAAAACGATTTGGCACAAACGCTGCGATTAGTTGATAGGAGAGTCATATGAAGCTGGTATCAAAGCTTGCATCCGCAATTTTGTCGGCGATCGGATTGACTGCTCCTGCTTTTCTCGGGGCTCAAACGCCTACAGCTGCGGCCCCTTTGGAGTCTCCTTATGTCCGCCCTGATGTGCGGGCTTATCTTGAAATGATGAAAAAGACCCCGAGGCCGCCCATGACGTCGGCTGTCATTGAAGCAATTCGTAAAATTCCGCCCGCGCAGATTGCGCAAATGATGTCGGGGGCAGAAATGCCCATTGGCCCGCTTGCCGTTGACAAAATCGTGACCATGCCAGGGCCGGCTGGTCCCATTGAACTACGCCTCTTTGATGGTCGGGCCGAACGTGGGCCGGGTCCGGTAATGGTTTTCTTTCATGGTGGCGGATTTGTGGTGGGCAGCATCGGCACCCATGCAGCTCTGGCAGCGGAACTTTCTCGCCAATTAGATGTGCCTGTGGTGTCTGTCGAATATCGGTTGGCACCCGAACATAAATGGCCCGCTGCGCCCGATGATGCGGAAGCAGCGGCGCGTTGGGTGGCCGCAAATGGGGCGGCCTTGGGCCGGCAGGTGACTGGATTGATCCTGTCTGGCGATAGCGCTGGCGGCACGTTGACTTTGGTCACGGCGCTGGCTCTTCGAGATGCGCCAGCGGTTGTCCCGGTCAAATTAGCTCTTCCTCTTTATCCCATGGCGGATGCATCCAAACCCTATCCGTCGACCCATGCCTTTGGTTCTGGCTATGGCCTAGACCGGCCCGACACCGCCTTTTTCGAAAAGGCTCTAGAGGCCAATCTGAACAGCCCAAGGCATTCAGCCTTGCTTGCAAATTTGGATGGCTTTCCGCCCACGGTGCTCGCCACGGCATCGCTAGATCCTCTTCGCGACGGTGGCCGGGCTTTTGCCGCCAAGCTGGCGCAGGCGGGCGTTTCGGTCAGCCTTTATGAAGCACAGGGCAATATACATGGCTTTGCGACCTATCGCCGTGCAATTCCAAGCGCGCAGCAGGATCTTGATCAGATCATCGCCCTAGCAAAAGCAAAGCTTAGCACGCCATAATTGACATATAAGTGTCAAAATGACATTATTGTACCATTATGAAAAATGGGGCTTCGCGTAATCCTCTCATCGCGCTTGTCGATGAAGTCAGCCGCTTGCACGGTCGGCTCCGCTCTGCATTTTCGCAAACGCGGCGGTCGGTGGCTCTTGGAGATACCGAACTCATGGTGCTTACGGCTGTGATGGAAGCCGATGTTTTGCCAACCGTTTCCAAAATTGGGCGGTCGCTGGGATATCCGCGTCAGATTGTCCAGCGGGCGGCCAATTCGCTGGCAGCAGAAGGCTTGATCGATACGGCGCCCAATCCAGACCATAAAAGGGCGCCGCTGCTGATGCCGACTGACAAAGGGCGGCAGGTTAAAAACAAGGCTGATATTGTCGCGGGCGCTATTGCTGCTGATCTGCTGATCGGCCTTGACCCCGCCGCAACACAAGACGCCATCGAACGTTTGCGCGACCTGCGCAAAGCCTTGGAAAATCAAATGCGCAAATTGGACTATCCATGACGCAGATATCTCATAATCTAGACGAACTCGCCCCAGTCGGCCCGCTGACCGAATGGCTTAATGCCCATGTGCCACAGCTTGGTAATGGGGCGCTGACAGTCCGCTTCCTCTCTGGCGGCACGTCCAACATTGTCGTTACGCTGGATCGAGGTGAGGGGAAAATGGTTCTGCGTCGTCCGCCTGCTGTGCCGCCGCCAGGTGCGGAAAAAGGGGTGCTGCGCGAGGCGCGTATTTTGACGGCGTTGAACCAGACGGATGTTCCCCATCCGCATTGCTATGCCGCTTGTGCAGAGGCGCAGGTCATCGGCACGCCCTTTTATGTGATGGAAGCAGTCGACGGATGGGCGCCGAATTTGCGGGATGAAAAAATTCATAACGCTCCGCCATTTGATCGACTGCCTTATGTATATGGCTTGCCCTTTGCGATTGTGGACGGCCTCATCGCGCTGGCCAATGTGGATTATGAGGCCATTGGACTTGGCGATTATGGAAAGCCTGGGAATTTTCTAGAGCGGCAGGTGGATCGTTGGGCCAGCCAGCTTGCATCTTATAAAGACCGTTATGGTTATGAGGGCCGCACGCTTGCCGGCTATGAAGAGACGGAAGCTTGGCTCCGGAGCAATGTGCTGAAACGAGACGTGCGGGGCATTATTCACGGCGATGTCGGCACACCCAATATGATGTTCCGCCATGGGCCGCCCCCAAAGCTGGCAGCGATGATTGACTGGGAACTCTCGACTATCGGCGATCCGATGCTCGACATTGGATGGTTCACGGGATCAATGCGTGATGAGGCGCAGCCCAATAGGGTCAGTGACACGGCCCTCAATGATCCCACTTTGTTTCCGACACGCCAAGAACTCGCCCGTTATTATTGCGCCGGCACGGGACGCGACATGGCTGATTTCGAATATTTTTCGATCCTGGCGAAGTTTAAGTCGGGATGTCTGCTGGAATATAAAGTGGCTCAGGCTGAAGCCGGTCACCTTTCGAAAGAGACGGGTAAGTTTTTTGCGCGGATTGTCGAGCAATGTTTTCTCGACACAGCGGCGCAGATAGCGAGGATGCAGTAATGGATTTTAACATAGACACTGACTTCCAGAAAAAGCTGGATTGGATGCAGGAATTTGTTCGCAATGAATGCGAAACAATGGATCTGCTCTTTCCGGATCAGGGCTGCCAATATGACACCAAACATGCACCTTCTCGGCGACATTTGAAGCCATTGCAAGATGCCGTGAAGGCACAAGGTCTGTGGGCGTGCCATCTGGGACCCAATTTAGGCGGGCCAGGCTTTGGGCAGGTGAAGCTGGCTTTGATGAATGAAATATTGGGTCGGTCAAACTGGGCGCCGACCGTTTTTGGCACAGCTGCACCCGACACAGGAAATGCTGAAATACTCGCTCTATTTGGGACGGCTGAACAAAAGGAAAAATATCTCGCCCCGCTTATGGCCGGCGAGATTGTTTCCTGCTTTTCAATGTCGGAGCCGCAAGGGGGTGCAGACCCTGGCGAGTTCACCTGCAGGGCATGGCAGGATGGGGCTGAATGGGTGATTGAGGGCGAAAAATGGTTTTCGTCCAACGCCAAATTTGCGGAATTTCTGCTGGTCATTGCGGCGACCGATCCCGATGCGCCTTTGACCGAGCGGATGAGCATGTTCATCGTGCCTGCGGATCGACCGGGGATTGAGATATTGCGCCATGTTGCGATTATTGGGGATCGGGACCCGGATGATGGCCATCATGCCCATATACGGTATAATCAAGTGCGGGTGCCGCTGGACCACATGCTCGGCAAGCCGGGTGAAGGCTTTAAGGTTGCTCAGGCCCGTTTGGGCGGGGGGCGTATTCATCACGCAATGCGCACGGTTGGCAAATGCCAGCGCGCAATTGATATGATGCTCGAACGCGCGGTGTCGCGGCGCACGCGGGGGCGGATGCTGGGGGACCATCAGATGGTGCAGGCCAAAATCGCAGACTCTTTGATTGAGCTGGAACAGTTTCGCTTGCTGGTGCTCAAAACTGCTTGGACGATCGATGAAATTGAGGAAGGTCGCTTGCCACATGGCGCCAGCCGCAATTTGATTGGCATGTGTAAGGTGGCGATGGCGACAACATGGATGAACATCATGGGGCGGGTTTTGGAAGTGCATGGGTCGCTCGGCATCTCCCTTGATATGCCAATTGCGAACTGGTTTTCTGGCGGCATGGCTCTTGCCTTTGCGGACGGCCCAACGGATGTTCACAGATCACAATTGGCCCGCGCTTATCTGAAAAAGACAAAGCCGGCAGAAGGCATGTTTCCCAGCGAGCATGTGCCCACGCGGACTGCGGCGGCCTTGGCGCGTTTCCCGGATGCGCGCTCATGATCGCCACCCGACTCTATGGGCTATGGAGAGGAGATGCGTCGCAGTCGACAGCGCGTCGGTGTTGGTGGAGGCAGATATGACAGTTGATCCGCTGTTCGATTTTTCCGGAAAGGTTGTTCTCGTAACGGGTGGCTCGCGCGGTCTGGGGTATCAGATGGTCAAGGCCCTTGCTGAACGCGGCGCAGACGTGATTGTGTCGAGCCGTAAGTTTGACGCCTGCGACGCCGTTGCCGAGGAATGCAGACGCCTTGGGCGTAAGGCCATTGCGATTGCCTGTCACGCGGGCCGCTGGAACGAAATCGATCACTTGATTGAGACGGCTTATGCAGAATTTGGGCGGGTCGACATTTTGATCAACAATGCGGGCATGGGTCCACGTGTGCCGAGCCATGAGGTCACCGAACAATTGTTCGATTCGGTTGTGAATTTGAACTTCAAAGGGCCGTTCCGGCTCGCCAGTCAGATTGCCAAGCGCATGTTTGATGGTGATGGCGGATGCATCATCAATGTGTCATCGACAGGGGCTCTGATGCCTTTGCCTAGTGTTGTTCCTTATGGATCCTCCAAGGCTGCTCTTAATGCTATGTCGGTCAGTCTCGCGGCGGAATATGCCCCCAAGGTGCGTGTGAACACGCTGTCCCCAGGACCTTTCCGAACAGATATTGCCAAATCCTGGCCTGATGAAGGCAAGGGACCCTTGTCCATCCCCAGAGGTCATGCAGCCAATCCGGAGGATATTGTTACGGCGGCCTTGTTTCTGGCAAGCCCGGCCTCAGTGAATGTGACGGGAACACTCGTGCGTTGCGATGGGGGGCAGCATTAATGCCCCGCGCGATTATGGCAGATGAGCTTGGCCCGCCTGAAAACTATTATTTGGCCGACTATGACCCCGGACCACCCAAGCCCGGAGACGTCCGCATTGCAATTCAGGCGGCGGGCATTTCATTTGTCGATGTGCTCACCGCGGCGGGGAGCTATCAGGTTAAGCCACCTGTTCCATTCATTCCAGGTAGCGAATGTGCCGGCGTCATTGAGGCCTTGGGGGAGGGTGTTTCGGGTCTGAGCATCGGGGACCAAGTCGTCGCTAGCAGCTGGGGCGGATTATTTGCAGATATTGCAAATATTCGTGCCACGAGTGTCCGGCCTGCGCCCAAAGGGCTCAGTCTTGCGGAAGCAGCCGTATTCCCCGTCAGCTACTACACGGCCCATTATGCTTTGGCGCATCGTGCCCGGTTGCAGGCAGGCGAAACGCTGTTGGTCCTCGGTGCAGGTGGCGCCACGGGTTATGCGGCAGTCCAGATTGGAAAGCACTATGGGGCGCATGTTATTGCGTCCGCTTCTTCCGCTGACAAACGGGCGCTGGCGGTTGCTGGCGGGGCGGATCTGGTCATTGACGCGCGGGCAGAGGACTGGCGGGATCAGGTCAAGGCTGCCAATCATGGCAAAGGCGTGGATGTTGTGTTCGACCCGG
>JACCDK010794936.1_pt1 | contig 13088 bp, 13 predicted proteins | sample 7445871 | NCBI WGS metagenome assembly JACCDK01 (sample SAMN15323436, study PRJNA562643) | freshwater metagenome | isolation source: river surface water | place: USA:Blue River Watershed | collected 2017-08-15 | reverse complement strand
TATGTAATGGAGGTTCGGGACGCGCAGAGCAAGGACACAGCCGTGCAGCTGATCTTTAGCCTGTTGGAAGGCCGCCTAAGCGGCAATATGGGGACCGCGGCTGGGGATTTGAGCGTGCTGCGCCTAGGCGGGCGCGACATGGCCCTATCTATCGGTCGGCTGACCAGTGACAGCCGAGTGCGGCTAATCTCCAGTCCTGTGCTTCGCGCTTCCGACGGCAGCGTCGCCTCCGTCACCATAGGCACCGACACGCCGACCCTGGGCTCGATCGTGACCTACAGCGGCAGCTCGCAGCAGAGTGTCACCTACCAAAGCGCAGGTGTACTGCTCAATATCAGCCCACGCATCATGCAGGAATCCATTCGCTTGCTGATCTGGCAAGAACTCTCATCATTCGTAAAGACCGAAACAGGCCTTTCCACTACGCCAACCAAGCTGCGCCGCGCCTTCCGCTCGGATGTGGTGGCTCGGCATGGAGAGGTGATCCTGTTGGGCGGGCTTAGCGAGTTCAACCAAAGCCAGATCAAGCAGGGCGGGTTCCTCGCTTTAGGATCGACCTCGAAGCTAGACTCGCGGTCGGAGATCGTGGTGCTCCTTCAGGTTCAGCGGCTAGAGGGTAACCGGCCCGAGGTCACCCAGTAGCCACTTCGATCGATCAAGCTTCGCTCAGGACTGCTGCCGAATCATGGGTACGCCGGAAGGGGGCAGGTCAACGGCCAGCGATATCCCAGGGGTGAGGGAACGCTTTTGAATCATCGGTGGTGAGTTTGCCAAGCTCTCCGTCAAACCCGTTGCTCACGGGATGAGCTGCCAGCACAATCTGCCGATGACCATCCAGGCCTTGCACAGCCCCACGATGCAGACGGAGATGCGGGTGCCCGCCAACCACATTGGCTTTCGTCAGGCAGCCATCAGCGTGGCTCAGCTCAAGATCATCCAAGAGGTGGTGACGTTATCGGTGTCTGTGCTGTTTGCGGTCTTCTACCAGCGCGAGAGGGTGCGCACTTGAGTAGAGGCTTGGCCACTGGTATCCGGACCATCGGCTTTCGACGCTGGTACCAGCGCGAACTGTTGTCGGGCCATGCGCACTTGGTGCTGCTGTTGTTGGCAGTGGTCGGCGTGATGGGCTGCCTCGAGGTGATGCCCACGCTCACTGCAGCCGAACGTCTGCTGTATGCCGGTTACGTCTTGGCTTGTGCGGTCATTGGCGTGTGGGCCTTGCGCCGCTATCTGTACCTGCTGATGCACGCTGAGGCCATCGCGAATCAGGCCAATTGCCCCGGCTGCGGAGCCTATGGCCGATTGCGACTGGCGCAGGGGACGATCAGGAGCGGCATTACGCGGGTGCAGTGCCGCGGCTGCGCCCATGAGTGGACCATTGAGGAATAAGCCTGCGGGGGCCTAGGCCTCCGCGCCACGCTCGGCTCATGCCGGACATGACCCCGATGGGTCACGACCATCTGTCATCGATCAAAACTGAAATCTTTGAATTGAGTGATAAGTCTTTGAATCCTCGTTTGAAGAGAGTGTCTGTCGACACCGTGCCCTCGGGAAACTCCCTGATCAGCGCGTCACCGTGAGCATTCAGCGCTGACTAAACTTTGCCGGAGGGTTCCGTGTAGCTGAACCTCCTGCTGCTGATCATGCAAATCCTATGGGTTTCAGGACCCACCTCTAGGGTGGTGACGGTGTCTATCACTGCACGCACCATTGGCCTGGGCCTGGCGGGCCTTTGCAGTTTTATGTTGGCCCTCGGCGTGCTGTTCCACTTTGTGGGTTTGCGCATGGCGGTTGAGTTCTCCCCGTCAGTCGCCCAAGCGATCGGTGGCGTGGCGAGCGTAGCGGAGCATGAGCGCATGCAACTGCATTACCGCCGCGAACTTCAAGATCTGCGGCATCGGACCAACGAAGTACTCGAGCGCCTTGGGCAACTCGAACAGTCGCGCCAAGACCTGTTGGCGCTCCTGGGCGTTCGACACGGTGGTATCCCGCGTCAACCGTTTGCCGAGCGGATCGGGCAGGGCGGACCCCTGCGCTTGCTCGAACTGCTAGACCCGCGCAACCCCACACTGGACGGCGAGCTGCAACAGGCGGCCTTCAAGCTCTCCAGCCTGGATGCTTCGCTGATTCAAGTTCATGCCCGTTGGGCGGACGAAGGCAAGCGCCTTCAGCAACTGCCAGCTGCCCTTCCCATCGTTGGGGATTTTTATATGAGCAGCGGTTTTGGAGCCCGCCCTGACCCTCTGACGGGCCAGCGCAGCTTGCACGAGGGCGTGGACTTCGTGGCCCCGATTGGGACGCCCGTGCGTGCTAGCGGTGCGGGCCGCGTACGCCGTTCCGAGCCTGCGGGTGACCTCGGCCAGCTCGTCGAGATCGAACATGCAGAGGGTTATCGATCGCGCTATGCCCACCTCAAGGCCCGGCTGGTGCAACCAGGCGATTGGGTTGAGCGTGGGCAGGTCGTTGGTTTGCTGGGTAACACGGGGCGAACCACCGGCGCTCATCTTCACTACGAGATTGAACACCAAGGCAAGCTGCTTGACCCTAACCGCGCTTTGGCCCCTTTGGCCTGGCGATGACCACCGTTAACTGACCTCACACTGCCACCAGGAGGAGTTCCCCATGTTCGGTAAACGCGCCAAGCCAGGCCCCAGTCCCTTGACCATAGATCAGGAGTCTTTTTCCACCCTCATCGGGCGGCAGACGATTTTGGAGGGCCAGTTGCGGGTGCGGGAGAGCGTTCGAATCGATGGTGAACTCATCGGCCATGTACAAGCCCCTGCTGATCAGGCCGTCGCTGTGGTCGTCAGTCCCACGGGTCATGTGCAGGGTGACATCATTGCGCGTCGAGTGGTAATCGCCGGTCGCGTCAGTGGCCACATTCACGCGCAAGACCGAGTCGAACTCCACGCGGGCTGTTTGGTGCAGGGTGACATCAAGTACGGCTCGATCGCCATAGAACACGGAGCGCGCGTGCTGGGCCTGCTGCTTCAAGTGGACGATGCACAAGAGCGCTTCGACCACGATACACAAGCGGCACTGGCGCGCGTGCAAGGCAGCTCGCAAAGCGCCAGCTGATCAAACCTTAACCTGCGTGATCCACAACTTGGAGTAGTGGCGCCCAATCATTTGGGAACCGTTGCCCATGATGTGGTCTGCGACGCCAACAGGTGCCAGCGTGGGCAGCGTGGCAGCCTCGCTCCCGCCCCAAGTAGAAAAACCGCTGCCCCTTGCGGAGTCAACGGTTTTATATGGTGGCCAAGGGCGGAATCGAACCACCGACACGCGGATTTTCAATCCGCTGCTCTACCAACTGAGCTACTTGGCCGAAGCCCGGCAGTATAGCCCAAGACCACCGGGCGGCACCAACCCACGCGGTGGTGGCGGCATGCGGGCGCTGCGCGGGGTCAGATCCCCTTCATCAGGCCGCCATCGACCTTGATGTTTTGGCCCGTGATGTAGGCCGCACCGTCGGATACGAGGAAGGCGATGGTGGCCGCAATCTCCTCGGCTTGGCCGTAGCGCTTCATGGGAACGCTGTCGCGCCGCTCGTCGGTTTGGGGCAGTGAATCAATCCAGCCCGGCAGCACGTTGTTGATTCGAACGCCGTCGGCAGCCAGGGATTGGGCGGTGAGCTTGGTGTAGGCCGCCAAGCCCGCGCGGAACACAGCCGACGTGGGAAACAGGGGGCTGGGCTCGAACGCCCAAGCGGTGGAAATGTTGACGATCGAACCACTGCGGCGCGCCTGCATGTGCGGCGCCACGATGCGCACCGCGCGCACCACGTTGAGCAGGTACACCTCCATGCCGGTGCGCCACTGCTCGTCGCTGATTTCCAGGATGGGTGCCCGCGGGCCGTGCCCAGCACTGTTGACCAGCGCATCGATGCGACCCCAGCGCTGCAGCGCCTGATCAGCCAGGGAACGGATGTCGCTGTCGTTCTGGTTCGAGCCCGTGACACACAGGCCGCCCAAGGTCTCGGCCAGCGCCTGGCCGCGGCCCGAAGACGACAGCAAGGCCACGCGAAAACCATCGGCCGCCAGACGGCGTGCCGCGGCCGCACCCATGCCGCTGCCAGCCCCCACCACCAGGGCGACGCGTTCAGTGGCCGGTGTTGACATGGCGGTGTTCACCCGGGGGGGCAGGCGATTCAGCCGGCCTGCCGCTTGCTGCGGCTCAGGTCCACACCCAAGTGCTTGAGCTTGCGGTACAGGTGGGTGCGTTCCAGCCCGGTTTTTTCGGCCACCCGGGTCATGCTGCCGTTTTCTTTGGCCAGGTGGTACTCGAAGTAGCTCTTTTCGAAGGCGTCACGCGCCTCGCGCAGCGGACGGTCGAGTTCAAAGCTTTGCTGGCTGGTGGGGCCGGTGGGGCTTGTCAGGCCGTTCGCGCTTGCGCCGGTGTGTGCCAAGCCGTAGCGCTCGGCATCGGCCAAGCCGCTGCCGCTGCTGCTGGGCGCAGCCGGGGCCCAGTGGTGGGCGTGGCCGGCTTCGTGGGCCCCCACGCCGGGGCGGCTGGGTGTTGGGCTGGCAGTGCCGCTCAGGCCGGCTGCTGCGGCCTGCGCCGCACCGGTGGCGCCCGGCGTGCTGGGCGCTGTGGGGCGCGGGTCGGCGCTGCGGTTCAGGCCTTCTTCCACCGCGCGCAGCAGCTTTTGCAGCGTGACGGGCTTTTCCAGGAAGGCACTGGCGCCGAACTTCATCGCTTCCACGGCCGTGTCGATGGTGCCGTGGCCCGACATCATGATCACCGGCATGGTGAGCTGGCCCGTGCTGTTCCACTCCTTGAGCAGCGTGATGCCATCCACATCGGGCATCCAGATGTCCAGCAGCACGAGGTCGGGCTTGAGCTTTTCACGCAAGGCTCGCGCATGCGCGGCGTCCTCAGCAGCCTCGACCGTGTGCCCTTCATCAGAAAGGATCTCTGTCAGCAGCGCGCGGATGCCGAGTTCGTCGTCGACGACAAGTATGGTGGCCATGTACCTCAGTGCGCCGGCTCGGTTGCCGTGGGGGCAGCCGCTGCAGTCGCCAGTTTTGAAAATGATAACGAAACCTGGGCCCCTTGCACCTCGGGTCCGTCCTGGGGGTGTTCGCGCCGGTTGCCCAGCCGGATGCGCGCGCCGTGCTCGTCGGCGATCTTGCGCACCACCGCCAGGCCCAGGCCGGTGCCCTTGGCCTTGGTGGTCACATAGGGCTCAAAGGCGCGCTTCATCACCTTTTCGGCAAAACCGGGGCCGTTGTCCAGCACCTTCAGCCGCACCGCCCGGATGTGCTCGTCTTCGTTGCGGGCCGCTTCGGTTTGCAGGGTGACCTGCCCATCGGGCTGCGCCTCCACGGCGTCAAGCGCGTTTTGCGTGAGGTTGTGAATCACCTGGCGCAGTTGGGAGGCGTCCCCCATGATCATCGGCAGCCCGGGCGCCAAGGCCAGGGTCAGCCGGCCCTGTTCCATGAGGGTGCCGTACAGGCCCGTGACCTCTTGCACCAGGGCGTTGAGGTCCAGCGGTGCCAGCTGCGCCGAGGGCAGCCGCGCGTAGTCACGGAAGTCGTTGACCAGGCGCTGCATGCCCTGCACCTGCGCCACGATGGTGGACACCGAGCGCGCCAGCAGCTGCTGGTCGGCCCCTTCGAGCTTGGCCTCCAGCTTGTGCTGCAGGCGTTCGGCCGACAGTTGAATGGGCGTCAGGGGGTTCTTGATCTCATGGGCCAGGCGCCGCGCCACCTCGCTCCAGGCGGCCGAACGCTGTGCCGACATCACCTCGCTGATGTCGTCGAACACCATCAACCACTGCCCCAGGGGCAAGCGCGCGCCGCGTACCAGCAAGGTCAGGGCGTCTTGCTCGGCGCCGCTGATCTGCAGCTCGAAGGAGTCTTGCCAGTGGTCCCGCTCACCCGTCTCGGGGCTGTGGGCATGCAACTCGAAGCGGTTCCAGATGGCCTCGGCGAAGTCGAATAGGCCCGGCACTTCTTCCAGACCGTGGCCGCGGTACACGGAAACCGGCAGCCGCAGGATGCGCGTGGCGCCGGGGTTGACGGTGTCAATGTGCCGCTGTGCGTCGAACACGATCACGCCGGCACTCAGGCTGTCCAAGATGGTCTGCAAACGCGTGCGTCCGGTTTCCAGCTGCAGCAGGCTGCCCTGCAGCTCGGTGCGCGCCTGGCGCAGCTGCTCGGTCATGTCGGCAAAGCTGCGGGTCAGGCCGCCCACTTCGTCTTTCGAGGCGAACACCGGCTTGGTGCTGAGGTCCCCGGCGGCCACCTGCCGCATACCGTCGGCCAACAAGAGCAAGGGCTTGGCCAACTGCTGGCCCAACACCGCCGCCAGGATCACCGCCCCCAGCACGGTCAGGATCAGGGACAGGGTGAGGGTGCCGATGTAGATTTTTCGCAGGCCGTCCCGCGCCAAGGCCCGCTGTTGGTATTCGGTGTAGGCGGTCTGTACCGCCAAGGCATTGCGCACCAGGCTGGCGGGCACCCGCTGCGTGGCCATCAGGTAGCGCGCCTCTTCCATCAGGCCCAGCTGCCGCGCCGGCAGCACCGCCATGGCCCGCACCCGCACGCCCTGCAGCGCTGCGGCCGAGCCGTCTTCGGCGGTTCCGGCTTCCTCCAAGCCTTCCAGCTGGCTGAGGAAGGGCCCTTGGCGCGCCTGGCGCAGCTGGGCCGCAGACGGGCGCTCGGTGAGCAGGTTGGCCGCCTGGCCGCTGCTGGCCGACAACAAGGCCTGCCCGTTGGGGCCCAACACCACCACCTCGTCGGCTTCCAGCTGTACGCGAACCCGCTCCAGCTGGCGCACGGTGAGGGTGGCCTCCTGGTCGGCCAGGCGCAAGGCCTCTTCGCGGGTGCGCCGCCCCAGCTCACTGGCGGTGTCTTCCAGGGTGCCCCTGCCCAGCGAAAGCCCAGCGTCCAGCGCCACTTGCACGCGTTCGTCGAACCAGCTGTCGATGCTGCGAGAGACGAATTGGTAGCTCACCAGGTACAGCAGCAGCCCCGGCACCACGCCCACCAAGGCGAAGATGCCGGCCAGCTTGGTCAACAGCAGGCTGCCGAACTTGCGACGCCGCGTTCGCACGGCCAGGCGCACCGCAGCAATGACGATCACCAAGGCCAGCACCACGGCCACCGCCACGTTGATGCGGAAGAGCCACAGCACCTGCGTCTCGGAGATGGCCAGCACCTCGCTGGTCAAAGCCAAGGCAAAGAACACCACCAACACCAGTGCGGTGACCACCACCGCAGCCAGGGCCCAGGCCCAACGAGCCTGTTTGCTCATGCCGGCCTCAGGGCTCCAGCCGGAGGGTGCGTTCCACCCCCAGGCTCCACTCGGTGCCCGATCCCAGGCCGAACTGCATGGGCCTGGGCAGTTGGCTGATGTCGAGCTTCCAGGAGAACTCGGCGTAGTGCCGCTCCCCGGCTTCGGCCTGCCCACCGTCGGCCACCTGCCATCGGCCCAATCGGCTGACGGCGGTGAGGGCGTCTTCAAGCCGGGCATGGTTTTGGGCAATGGAGCCCAGGCTCACCCGGTACACCCCGGTCAGGGGCTGGTAGCTCAGGCGCCACTGCCGCTCCACGCGGGCCACGCGGGCATCACGCCAGTACCAGCGGGGGCGAAACAGCGCGGCAGTGGCCTGGAAATACAGGGGCACACCGCGGTTCAGGGCATCTTCCACGGCGGCCGGCAGGTGCACCCGCAGGTCGAAGTCCAGCAGCACCGCGCCGTCTTCCCGCCTCAGGCTCAGCGTCTGCACCTCCACACCAGGGGCTTCGGGGCGGCTTTGGGCCTGGGCCGGCGCGGACATCGCCAACGCGCCGGCACCCAAGGCCACGCCGCTGGCGTGCAGCACCCAGCCGCCCAGGCCCGCCGCAGCGGCGCGCAGCGCGGCCCGGCGCGCCGGTTCCATGCCGCAGCTCTGGCCGCTGGCCATCGGGGGCCTGGCGCGCAGGCGCGGGGGAGGGGTTCGGGTGCAGGTCAAGGCTTGTGCAGCAGGGCGTAGAAAAAGCCGTCGCAAGCCGGATCAGGCCTGCCCGGCACAGGGTCGTCGCCGGACGGGTCATTGTCGGTCAGGGGCAGCAGGTGGCCCGGTGATGCCGGGTCGACCGCGTCGGGCGGCAGGCCGTGCCGTTGCAAAAAAGCATCGATTTGGCTCTGGCCCTCGGCCTTGAAGACCGAACACGTGGCGTAAAGCAGACAGCCGCCGGGCCGCACCAGGGGCCAAAGGGCATCCAGCAGCTCGGCCTGAAGGCGGACCAGGGCCGCAATGTCACCCTTGCGCCGCAGCCAACGGGCATCGGGCTGGCGACGCACGATGCCCGAGGCGCTGCACGGGGCGTCCAGCAGCACCGCATCGAAGGGCTGGCCATCCCACCAGCCCGCCACGTCCCGGGCATCGGCGCTGCGCAACTCGGCCCGCCCGCTCCCCTGCGCCCAGGGCAAGCCCAGGCGGCGAAGGTTGTCGTTCACGCGCAGCAGGCGCTGGGCGTCCGCGTCCAGGGCCCAAAGCTCCAGGTCGGCCAGTTCCAACAGGTGAGCGGTCTTGCCGCCGGGTGCTGCGCAGGCGTCCAGCACCCGGGGCAGCCGTGTGGCGGTGCCGCCGCCCTGGGCCAGGCCCTGCAGCAGGAGCGGGGCTGCCAGTTGTGCCGCGGCGTCTTGCACCGACCAGTGGCCTTGCGTGAAGCCTGGAATCTGGTCGACCGGAACCGCGCGCTCCAGCACGGCCGCCTGGGGCAGGGTGGTGGGGGGCTGCTGCTGGTGCAGCTCGGGGGGGCGCGCAGCGGGCCGCCAGCCCAAGCCCGCGGCTTCAAGCGCAGGTGCCAAGGCGGCCAGGCCCCCATGGCGGGCGTTGGCACGCAGGGTCAGCGGCGGGTGCTGCTGCGCGGCCTGCAGGATGCGCTCGGCTTGCTGGGGCCAATCGGCCTGCACGCGTTGAACCCACCAGGCTGGGTGGTTGTGGCGGCCCACTGGGGTTTGCGCCACCACCGAGGCCAGCTCGGGCCCTTTGCGCAGCGCATTGCGCAGCACCGCATTCACGAACCCCTTGCTGTGGGGCGCCAGACGCGCCGCACAGTTGACGGCCTCATCCACAAGGGTGTGTGGGCTGTAGGGCGGCGCGTTCAAGGGCCACATCAGCGCCAGCGCGCAGGTCAACAGGGCGTCCACCTCGGGCGCGGGCGGGCGCGTCACCAGCGCGTTGCGGGCCGCCTCAGCACTGCCCAGCCAACGCATCACATGAAACCCCAGGGCCTGGCAGCCCGCGCGCCAGGCCGGTGGCAGCTGCTGCAAGGCGTCGGGCAGGGACGAACCACCACGCACCCGCATCAACAGGCGCGCGGTGTGCTCGAGTTGCTGATGCAGGCTGGGCGCACCGCCGGTTCGGGTCATGGCTGCAGTCTAGCCGCCGGTGTGTGCGCGCCACGCGCCGGGCCGGCCCTGAGCGAAGTCAGGGTTGGCCACAGGGCCTTGCGCACGGGTGTGCGATCGGGCGCACAATCGACCTCGGAAGCCGCTTCGTGCAGTACCGGCGCCTTCCTTTCATGGGCCTAGCCGCCCGTGCGCTGCGCACCGCAGCCCCACAGGAGCACACTCCGCATGTCATCCGCCACCCTCAAGGGGCTCTTCCGTTCTGAAGAAGAGCTCAGCCGCCTGCCCGCCTCCGAGCGCATCCGCTACCGCCTGATCGGCGCGGATTGCCGCTACCACGCCAACGACAACATCTCGGCCCACATCCGCGACGGTGAGCTCGAAGAGCTCAAGGCCGAGGTGGCCCAGCAGATGCAAGGGGTCTTGAAGTCGCTGGTGATCGACACCGAAAGCGACCACAACACCAACGAAACCGCCCAGCGCGTGGCCAAGATGTTCGTGGAAGAGGTGTTCCGAGGGCGCTACGTGCCCATGCCTTCGGTCACCGAGTTCCCGAACTTCTCACGCCTGAACGAGCTGATGATCGTGGGTCCCATCAAGGTGCGCAGCGCCTGCTCGCACCACCTGTGCCCCATCATCGGCCGGGTGTGGATCGGCATCATGCCCAACGAGTTTTCCAACCTCATCGGCCTGAGCAAGTACGCCCGCATTTGCGATTGGGTGATGAGCCGCCCGCAGATCCAGGAAGAGGCCGTGACCATGCTGGCCGAAGAGCTGCAGAACCGCGTGAAGCCCGATGGCTTGGCCATCGTGATGGAGGCCGACCACTTCTGCATGCATTGGCGTGGGGTCAAGGACGACGAGTCGGTGATGACGAACTCGGTCATGCGGGGGGCCTTCCTGCGCGACGCCAACCTGCGCCGCGAGTTTCTGGCCTTGATGGCCAACAAGAGCCGCAACTGAAGGCACCCGCTGGAACACCGCCATGTTGGTTCGACTCATGTACTGCAGCCGCGCCTCCACAGGGGTGGATGGCGAAGAGCTCTCGCTGCTGCTTCGCCAGTGCCGCAGCCACAACGGCGACGCGGGCATCACCGGCATGCTGTGTTTCTCCGAGGGCCTGTTCATCCAGGTTCTGGAGGGCGGGCGCTCGGCCGTCAACCAGCTCTATCAGCGCATCCTGCGCGATACGCGCCACCACGACGTGGTGCTCCTGGTCTACGAAGAAATCAGCCAGCGCCGCTTTGCCGGATGGACCATGGGGCAGGTGAACATGGCACGCATCAACACGGCCATGCTGCTGAAGTACTCCGAGCGCCCCACCCTGGACCCGTATTCGGTGTCCGGCCATGTGACGTTGGCGCTGTTTGACGAACTGTTGGCCACCGCCGCCATGGTGGGCGACCGCTGAGTGCGGCCGCTGCGGCGTGCTGCACCCGGCCGTGACGCTCAGATGGCGGCGGCCTCTTGCAGGTCGAACAGCCGGCGCAGCAGCCGCGTGGGCCACTGCTGCAAGGCGGCGTTGTACCCCTTGACCGCCTCGTTGTAGAGCTGTCGGCCAAAGCGCATCTTGCGCTCGGCCTCACTGATGCCCGCCAGCCGCTCCAGCATGCCGGGCGACAAGCGCAGCGCCGGGTCGTGTTCCACCTCACCGATCACGGCCGACAAAGCCGCCTGCAGCCCCACTTCGGCCAAGGCCACGCGGGCCGGGCCCTGCCCATCGGTGGGCCGGCTTCGCAGAAATTCCGAGGCCGCCAGGATGGCGCTGCTGGCTTCGTCGACCGCCCGCAGGGTTCCCGGTTCAATCGACGGGTGGTCCACCGGGCGCAGCAGGGTCAGCAGGCCACCAATCAACTCATCACGCCGCTCCACGGCCTCTTCGATCTGCTGCGCGGCCTTGCCGATCTCATTGCGCAGCCGCTGCAGCCGGTTGTAGGCGCCCAAGGCCCAGCAGAACAGCACCGCAGTGATGCCCAGCAGGGTCCATTGAAAGGAATCCATGGGGCGGCTCTAGGCGGGCGCAGCGCCGTGGGTGTAGCGCTGCCAGCCCTGCGCGCGCAGCTCGCAAGCCGGGCAGTGGCCGCAACCGCGGCCCCAGGCGTGAACCTGGTCGCGCACGCCCAGGTAGCAGGTGTGGGTGTGCTCCAGGATGATGGACTGCAGCGCCGCGCCGCCCAGGGCCTCGCTCAAGGCCCAGGTCTGCGCCTTGTCGATGAACATCAGCGGGGTCTCCACCGTCATCGGTGTGTCCAGCCCCAGGCTCAAGGCCACCTGAAGCGCCTTGAGGGTGTTGTCGCGGCAGTCGGGGTAGCCGGAGTAATCGGTTTCGCACATGCCCCCCACCAGCACGCTGGCGCCGCGGCGGTAGGCCACCACCGACGCCAGGTTCAGGAACAGCAGGTTGCGGCCCGGTACGAAGGTGTTGGGCAGGCCATTGGCCTGCATCTCGATGGCGCGCTCTTGCGTCAGCGCGGTTTGGCTGATCTGGCCCAGAAGGCCCAGGTCCAAGAGGTGGTCCTCGCCCAGGCGTGCGCGCCAGTCTGGGAAGGCCTGCACCAGCGCTTGGCGCACCACCGAGCGGCACTCCAGTTCCACCCGGTGGCGTTGGCCGTAGTCGAAGCCGATGGTCTCCACGCGTGCATAGCGGTGCAGGGCCCAGGCCAGGCACACGGTGGAGTCCTGGCCCCCGGAAAACAGCACCAGGGCGGTCCGGGGGTCTGCAGAGCGCGTGGGTTCGCTGGGCTGCATGGATGCTGGCCAGGCCTGGTCAGGCCCGAACTTCGCCTTGGCCCAAAACCACCCACTTCTGCGAGGTCAGGCCCTCCAGGCCCACCGGGCCGCGTGCGTGGAACTTGTCGGTGGAGATGCCGATCTCCGCACCCAGCCCGTACTCGAAGCCGTCGGCAAATCGGGTGCTGGCATTGACCATCACGCTGGCCGAGTCCACTTCGCGCAGGAAGCGCATGGCGTTGGGGTGGCTGGTGGTGAGGATGGCGTCGGTGTGGTGCGAGCCGTAGGTGTTGATGTGCCCGATGGCCTCGTCCAGGCTGTGCACCACCTTCACGCTGATCACGGGTGCCAGGTATTCCTCGCTCCAGTCTTGCTCGGTGGCCGGCTGCACCTGTGCACCCGCCACGGGGCGCAGCAGCGCGGCCGCTGCCGCATCGCAGCGCATCTCCACGCCCTTGGAGGCGAACACCGCGCCGATGCGTGGCAAGAACGCAGCCGCCTGCGCGGTGTGCACCAGCAGGGATTCTGTGGCATTGCAGGGGCTGTACTTTTGCGTCTTGGCGTTGTCGGTGACGCGCACGGCCAGCTCCAGGTCCACCACTTCATCGATGTAGGTGTGGCAGTTGCCGTCCAGGTGCTTGATCACGGGCACCCGCGCCTCGGCGCTGATGCGTTCGATCAGGCCCTTGCCGCCGCGCGGAATGACCACATCCACAAATTCCGGCATCGCAATCAAGCGGCCCACGGCGGCGCGGTCGGTGGTCTCCACCAGTTGCACCGCGTCAGCGGGCAGGCCAGCCGCTTGCAAGGCCGCCTGCACGCAGCGCCACAGGGCCAGGTTGGACTGCAGGGCCTCGGAGCCGCCGCGCAGGATGCAGGCGTTGCCGCTCTTGATGGCCAGGCTGGCGGCCTCGATGGTCACGTTGGGGCGGCGCTCGTAGACCATGCCGAACACACCCAGCGGCACCCGCATCTGCCCCACGCTGATGCCACTGGGCCGCCGCTTGACGCCG
>JACCDK010871934.1_pt1 | contig 13094 bp, 9 predicted proteins | sample 7445871 | NCBI WGS metagenome assembly JACCDK01 (sample SAMN15323436, study PRJNA562643) | freshwater metagenome | isolation source: river surface water | place: USA:Blue River Watershed | collected 2017-08-15 | reverse complement strand
TCTACATTCAACAAAAGTATTCCAATACTGAGATCTTCGGCGACCACCTTTGTGATTTCAAGGCTTCAAACTTTGATGAACTACCGGAAATCAAGGACGATAACAAATCTCTCAAAATCAGTGACCTAATAACATATAACGGGCAGAAAAAACAACTAGGCAGCGAGGACAGAGCCGACACATTCCAGCCAATCATTGACTTTTCGAATTTTCTACTTATTGTTTTGAAATTGACAAGAATTGAGGACACAAAATTCAAACCTACCGATTTCAAGCTCGACGATAAAGAACTAATCAAGGAATTTGACAATATTAAAGAAAAGATTGACGAGGCGTTTGTCAAGAAGTTTGGTTACAATTTGCTCAAAGCCAAATTCCTGCTTGACAACTATATAGTGCATCACTCAAACGAAGATGATACGATTGAAAATAATCCCTGGAAACTTCAAAATTGGTATAAAAAAGAAGAAACGAAAAGGTATCTAAAGAATCTGGATGGCGAAAGTGATACGCAACACAAGTTGGTTCAACTGTTGTCGATGTTTGAGGTGTCATTCACGGCACGACAAAGAAAAAACTACCTTTTCTATTGTTTGATGTATCTCTTCCAGAACGATTGGAATATCAACAAATATTGTGATTTCGTATCAGGATTGGCTGCCAAGTTCTTCAAAGATGTTTATTTGGTATCTGATAATCTCAATGAGATAAACACCCCAAACCCAGGTAGTTTTGACAATGCCATATTAATTGCAAATTCGCTTAATTACATCCCCCAAAATACCAATTTTGAATTTGCCAAGATCTATGGAGATGGCACCGCCATATCGAAAGGCATTCCATTGTTTATCTTCAATTATCTTGACTATAAACTCTGGGAAAAATATGCAGACGAGATGCGAGGCGAAAAATTGACAAATGACAGCAAAGAGAGATTGGAATTCTTTAAGACTTTGGGCTGTAATGATTTCGAATTTAAAATATTTAAACAGTTTTACTTCTCAAGGACACGTAGAAGCTTAGAGCACTACTACCCTCAGGCCAATGCAATAGGAAAAAATGGCACACCAGATGAAAATCAAATCAACTGTTTGGGCAATTACGCCATGATTGGCAGCGACATGAATAGCTCGGGATCAAACTGGAGTCCAAAAACCAAACTGGATCATTATTTAGACTCTTCCGGCAAAATAAAACAAATCAGCGTGGCATCAATCAAGTTCATGATTATGATGCAAACATGCAAAGACAATCAGAATGGCCGTGAAGCAGGCCAGGAATGGATTTTCCAAGACATAATAGAACACCAGTCAAAAATGCTTGCAATAATGCTCTGAAATTGACTCATGACCTACGATGCGATAAAAAAGTATTTGCTGCAGCAAATGAAAATGAGTCACGTGTATCAGCCCGTGATGCTGAAGCGTTTGCTCATCGGACATGGTTCTGCAAAAGTGGAAGAGATTGCCTTGGATTTGGTTCAGAACGATTCAAGTCAGATTGAATATTATACGGAGCGTGTCCACAATATGGTGGGTCGGGTATTGAGGAAGAATGGATTGGTCAAAAGTTAAAATAATTTCTATATTCGTCGCAAAAGAATCATTAACTTTTTATTTCAAAATACATACAAATGAGATTTAAGGATCTGGATATTAGATCAATCAATATTAGCAAAAGTCTAGAAAATAGTCTAGATATATTTTTTTACGAAAATAATATTTATAAAATTCAGGATATTTTTTCAAAAAAACACAAATTTGGCAGCACTAGGAATGTAGGGAAAATCAGAATTAAAGAATTTAATGATTTCATTAATAAACTAAATGAACTTCAGGAAAGTCATATTGGTGAAAATGAAAATTCAAAAATTGATCAAATTAAAGATTTTACAGAATATGAAATAAGTGTAATATTAAGTTATGTTGAAAAACATAACAGCACCCGATTATATAACATACTATTCAACCTATTTAAAACCGAAAAAATAAAAAATATTACAGAATTTGAAAAAATTAAAATAAATTTCAAAAAAATAAGAAATTCCGGAATAAAAACAGCGCAAGAAATACTTGATATTAATATCAACAATATACTATTAGATCACACACCAGAAATAATCAATAACTATTCCAAATCGAGTATTGATGATTGTGTAATTATATTAAAAACACATGGTAGTCAAAGAATACGAAATAGAATTTTAGATATTGAAAACACCATAACAACATCAAACCCATCAAATTTTAAAGAAAATCTAAAATCAATAAGAGGATTAGGATATGGAAGCATCGAAGAAATAACAAATTTAATATCCGACAATGAAAATAAAATACAATTCAATAATAACGAAATACAAATTAACAAAAGCATCCTGTATACTCATTTTCCCCAAATTGCAAATTACGGCCAAGATGAAGTCAATGACAAAGAATCACTCAAATACATATTGGCAACAATAAAAAACAATAATACCAAATGGAATTTTAATGAAAAAAAAATAGTGGCTAGAGAATTGTGCAATTATTTCCAATTCAACAATCACTTAACTCATGAAAACCTTGTCTCTCACCATTTTTCAATAAAAATATTTTCTTTATTTTGGGCATTTCCCTCACAGATACATTACTTCATATATGTAATACTTTTCAACGACCCTTACGAATCAATTACGCGGGAACGAAAAAGGCAAATCCTATCAAAGCGAAGTCAAGAGAAACCATATGACATATATAAATTAAGTTTTGACGCTAGTGAAAACCATCCATTAATTAACAACAAATCAATACCTCAAAATCATTTATTTACAGTACACATATTTGGAGAAAAATTATTTATACTAAATAAAAAATTAAACAATGACATAAAACTGCTCAAAACAAGACAAAAACTGAATAGAATAAATATTATCAATTACCAAATAAACGAAACTACACTAAATAATTATTTGGAGTTATTCTACAGCAATCAATTACAGTATGGGGATAATCATATTACAAATATCAAAACCAACAATAGAAATCTCGAAAATCAAAAACTTCGAAAACGAATAGAAAATTTCGTCGAAATCAACCAACACCTTGGTATCACAAGCGGAATGATAGCAAAGGAACTCTCACTTTACGGTCGAACAATAAATAAACTTCAAATCCCAAATTGGATTCGAAATGAAAAACTCAATCTTGCGCAAAAACTCGATTGGACATGGGTAATATTCAATGGTAAATTTCACAGAGATATACCGTACAAAACCTTTACAGAATACTTCAAAACAGCGATTTACAAATTGACAGATCTATTCGAAATCATCAATTATCTCAGAATCTATTATACAAACTACAGAATACACAACTTTTACTCTCTAATGAGAATAGACAAAGTTACTTACATTTATTTTAAGAATAATTACATCCTTGGACTCTCTGTAAGCGATGCAAATACGGATTCAATAAAAACTCTTGACACGGCACTCCGTAACCCGTGCCAAGAGAATTTAGAAATACTTCAAAACAGCCCATCTCACAAAATATTGGAACAATGGTTCAGCAGATTCACAATTTTTAAATTAAATTCAAAAACCTATTACCTATCACACATCCAAAACGATGGAGATTATATTGATCAAACCGATTTTTTCAAAAATAATTATAGACAAGAAAATATCATTTTCCTTTTAAATGATATTTATTTTAATTTCCATGGTAAAAAATTAATTAATATACAATGAATATTAGTATCGCAACAAAACCTGCTATTTATAAAATTTTTAGAAACCTACCAAATACACATTGGAATTGCATCAGTGAATTTATTGACAACAGCCTTTCTGCATGGTTAAACAACCCAACAGATTTCAACTGCTTAGTCAATATAAATATTGATCACAACCAAATAACAATTGAAGACAATGGACCAGGAATAAGTGCGAAAGACTTTCACAGAGCTTTTGAACCTGCAAATACTCCAACAAACACTGCCTCACTGAATGAATTTGGCATGGGATTAAAAACCGCTTCTCTGTATTTAGGTAATAATTACAAAGTACAAACTCAACGTAAAGACAGTCTACAATATGAAATTTTATTTGACTTAGATCTTGTCACTGAACTAGATTTAACAGAATTAGAAGTCATAACAATTGAAAGAGAACAAAATAAGACATCATTTACAAAAATAACGATATCTAAATTAAATCCAGAAACCGCTCCTGACCCAGTTTTTGATCTTGAGCAAATAAAACATTACCTTTCTAAGATATACAAAAAAGCGATTTCCACTTATGCCAATATAATTGTAAATGGCGAGACATTAAATACCCAAGAACCTCAATATTTGATTGCACCTTGGTACAAAGATTTCAACTTAAAACAAACAATTTGGCACACACCGGTAAATTGTGAATATCAACAGTTTAAAATCACAGGATTCATCTCTCTACTTAGCGAATTGAGTGATTCTGAATCAGGATTGTTATTATTCAGAAGAGGGCGTGTCGTAGTAGGCATAAAGGAACGATGCAAACCCAAATTACTATTTTCTAATCCAGGTTCACATTTGTATAAACGACTTTATGGAGAACTTGAAATTGAAGGTTTTAACATTTCAATGAGTAAGGATCAAATACTAGAAGACTCCGCACTAAACATTTTATTTGGCTATATTAAAGATATTTTAGATTCTCAAGATATGCCAATCCTTGAACAAGGTCGAGAATTTAGAATTAATAAATTCAATGCTTTCCAGAACACATTACAAGAACAAAAAACATCGAAACCAGTAAAAATTTCTCAAACGTTAAATACAATAAAAAAAGACCCAAGCCCGACCAGTCAGCCCAGCGGTAATAAGGTGATAATTATTGGCGAATTGAAGTTTCACTTTATTGAAGGCACAAAGGATGGAGAGTTTATTCAAGCAATAAAAAATGACACTCGAATCACAATTAGATCAGACTTTTTCTACTTGGAGGCTAGATGTAAGTGTTCAATTGAACTATTAAGATTATTCGATGCTTCGATGATGCCATATGAAATCCTTCAAAAACTTGATACCATTTGGCAAATTTTGGGTACATACTAATGAATAAAAATTCACTACCGCAAACAACAACATTAGTTCATTTCTCTAATAATAAATCATCAAATCAGAACCAAACACACCCTCTAATTTCATACAATCGTTAGAAATAAAACAAATGCTTAAAATAAATAATGGCATTTAAAAAATGCTGTGCAATATATTTCCGAATATTTCATTGATTATAATTTTGGGGTGTAATAAAACTGATAAATACCTATATTGCAATTTTAATGAAAAAATCAAAGATCAAATTCATTGACTTATTTGCTGGCATTGGAGGTTTTCATCTCGCTGTGAGGAAAATACTGCCGAATTCTGAGTGCGTTTGGGCATGTGAGAAAGATGCACAAACAGCTAAAATCTACACAATGAATTTTGGAATAGAAGCGCACTACGACATCACTCAAGTTGATGAAACTATAATCCCAAAATTCGATTTACTTTGTGCGGGTTTTCCTTGTCAACCATTTTCCAAAGGAGGAGACCAAAAGGGGTTTGCTGATATACGAGGCACCTTATTTTTTGATATAATAAGAATAGTCAGATATCACAAACCCAATTATATTCTTTTAGAAAATGTATCTAACATTGTTAGTCATGATAACGGAAACACCTATAAAGTAATCATTGAATCTTTAAAAGACCTAGGTTACAAATTACCCGAGATTCCATTAAAAATATCACCACACGAGTTAGGACTGCCTATTCAACGGAATCGCGTTTTCATCTTGGCAGTTAATGAAAAAATTTCCAAGCCGCTAAATATTCATATAGAAAGATCCAAAGAAGAATTTAGAAAAACACATTTAAAGAACATATTTACTTTCGACACTATTATAAATGACAATTCAGTATTTTTAAATAAATACGAAATCAAAGTATTACAAATGTGGGATGAATTTCACAAAGGGATTAAATCAAAATCTCTGGGCTTTCCAATATGGTATGACTATTTCCAATGGAATGAACCAATTGACGATTTGCCCAAATGGAAACAAAATTTTATAATAAAAAACAAACAATTATACCTCGATAACAAGTCTTTCATTACTAAATGGCAAGTAAAATTCGATAATCTAAATTGGGTAAATAATACACAAAGAAAATTTGAATGGCAATGTGGGTCTGATTACTCCAGCATTTTCGAATGTATCATTCAGTTTAGACCCAGCGGTGTAAGAGTAAAAAGACCTAATAATTTCTCCACTTTAGTAGCAATGAATCATACCCAAATTATAGGTTGGCTTGGCAGACGGTTAACCTTGAACGAAGCAAAAAAACTCCAAGGTTTTGATGAAAATTATCAATTATCGGAAAACCGGGCACTACATATGAAACAATTAGGCAATGCAGTTAATGTTAATGTTGTTGCAGAAATATTAAAATCAGTATTTCATCATGGAAAATAATACTATTAGTGAAGTATCAGTTCTTCTCGATCAAAATGTCTACAATGCGTTCCGAAATTTACAATATAAATATTGGTATGCATTGGCTGAATTTGTTGACAACGCAATACAGAGTTACCTAGATAACCAAAAAGAATTAGACTCATTGTACAATGATGAAGGCACTTCTTTTACTATTAAAATTGATATCGATTCAAATTCAATACGCATATTTGACAATGCCGCAGGAATCAATTTTATAAATTTTCAAAAAGCATTTAAACCTGGCAAAATCCCAGAAAACCGAGAAGGTCTCAATGAATTTGGAATGGGGATGAAGGTCGCAGCAGTTTGGCTATCAGACCTATACTCAGTTAAATCTATTGCACTAAATGAGTTTGTGGAAAGAACAATCCAATTTGATCGAATTAAAGTCACTCAGAATAGTTTAAAATCAATTGAAGTCAAAAACAAAATAATCAATTCAAAAGCTCACTTTACTGAAATATTTTTAACAAAACTCAATTTAGACAATGCCCCAATACATCACAAACAAATTGAAAAATTAAAGAATCACCTTACGGACATTTACCGAGATTTTATAAGAAACAAAATAGTAAAAATCTACATTAATGACGAAATATTGAACTATGTAGAACCTCAAATTTTAATTGCGAAAGAACAAGACTCGCAACAACGCGAAAGAGGAGAACTACAAAAATGGAAACTAGATGTTGATTTAAGTTTATCCAACGGACGAAGAATTTTTGGATTCTTAGCACTTCTGGACAAGATGGATCAAAAACATAACGGACTTTCATTATTTAGAAGAGGTAGAGTTATTCAAGGATCGCATGATGAAAAATACTTTCCTAGTTTTTTATTCGGACAATCAGGATCTTCTCTTTATAGATTGTTGTTTGGAGAACTTCATCTTGAAGGCTTTGATGTTAGTTTCAACAAAGGTAGTTTCACAAACACTTCTGATTTAGACCTTATCTTGGAGATGATTAGAGAGGAGTGTTTACCCATATTAAGCCAGGGTAGAAATTACAGAAAGAAAAATGATACCTCAAAACAGTTACAAGAAAGTAGTATTCCTGAAAAAGACAAAATCGTATCCAAAACAATCCAAAATATTGAAAATAAAACAAATTTTACTTTTACTAGCAAGTCAAACCCGATTGTAAATAAAAGTGAAAGTCAAAACCCAAACGAATCAAATAATAACAATGTAATACCTATTGATAAATTCAAAGATTTCACCTTGAAAGATAAAAGTCAAACCGATGTTTCAGTAAAAGTATTAGTTATTCGCGACCTACATGACTCGAGAATATATAAAATTAGAAAATCAGAAAAAGAAATTAACGGTTACTCAGCACATATTAACATTGCACACAAATACTTTGAAAATTTCGATATTAAGAAAAACCAACACGGCTTCGAAGCGACATTGGAATTACTGACTATCGTTGTTCTTGCCGATATTCAGAACACTATAAATCAACATGATTCCAGTAATTTCCGCTATAATTTCAATACATATTTAACTGAATATCATGGAAATAATTAAATTCCCAAAAACAATGTTTTCACCCCAACCAGGTTTATCTACAAATAAATTTCTTCAATCATTACACTTCTTATCGAATGAGTCAAAAGAAATATTGTTAGATGAAACACTTGAAATTCTAGCGCAATGTGCTAATCCCACTTTAGAAGATCAGTGCAGCACCGGCTTAGTTGTCGGATATGTTCAAAGTGGAAAAACAATGTCATTTACAACATTAATTAGTTTAGCCAATGACAATGGATATCGTTTTGTGGTAGTCTTGGCTGGTGTAGCGAATAATCTACTTAATCAAACATTTAATAGACTAAAAAAAGACTTGCAACTTTCCGAAAAATCAAGTCGAAAGTTCTTTAAAATCTTTTGTAATCCTGAAGTTAAAAATCACCTTAACGAGATTAAAGAGTCATTTACAGAGGAAGAAAATAGGACTATAGTAATTACCGTACTCAAACACCATCAGCATATTTCTGAACTTTCAAAAATTTTCGCCCAACTTTCCCACTCACGAAGAAAAATAAGTTGTTTAATTATTGATGATGAAGCGGACCAATACAGTCTAAATGGCAAAAGTCAATCAAACTTTAAAAAGCAATTAGAGGAGCAAACAGCGACTTATTCATCAATCATAAAATTAAGAAGTGTCATTAATACTCACTCATATGTTCAATATACGGCCACTCCACAAGGCCCAATATTAATAGCAATGAATGATTTGCTAAAGCCTCAATTTTGTAAAATTTTAACTCCTGGCGAAAAATATACTGGGGGATTAGAATTTTTCGAGAACAAAATTGAAGAATTAGTAATTAACGTTCCTGAAATTGAGATATATACAAAAGCGAACAACTTAATAAATAGACCAGTTTCACTCAACAATGCATTGTGGGATTACCTTGTATCTTCAGCTTACATCACAGAAGTAGAATGTAGATTGAACTATACCAGCATGTTAATTCATCCAGGTCGCGAAAATAAAATCATAACACTTTATTACAATTGGACAATTGATTTCATCACTCAAGTTAAAACAAATCTTCAAATTAATGATGAGTTTGATCTCGACTATTCTATGATTATTGAAAATATAGAAAAAAGTTGTCTGAGAGTTCTAAAATCAAATGATACTCAAATTGTAACTAAAATTATATATGGTATCAAATCGATTTTAAAAGATATAAAAGTATATGAAGTAATGAAAGGGCAACACACAGAAATTATTTGGTCCGATTATACAATTAATATTTTAGTGGGTGGTGAAATGTTAAATAGAGGATATACTGTAGAAAACCTTATTACTACATATCTGACAAGAACTAGTAAAGCAAAATCCAATTCTGACACACTTCAACAACGAGCCAGATTTTTTGGATATAAAAAAGACTATATAAACTACTGTCGCGTTTACATGCCATATTCAATAAAGGAAGACTTTATAGAATATGTGCGACACGAAGAGAGTTTTAGAAATAAACTTAAAAATGGCACACTTGATGAATTCTTAAAGCATTCACTATTTGAAATTTCCAATAAATTAGAATTAACAAGAAAATCAATTTTGTCTGGTTATTTATATAATATTGAATTAACCGGATGGCTAAAGTTCAATACTTGGAACCCCAATCAAAATGGAATATGGACTCCACAACAAATAATCGGTACAATTCAAAGTAAAAATCCAAGTAAAACATACCCATATAATAACAAAGGCGGAACACACTCCCAATTTCTAATAAGCTACCAGGAAATCATTGATTTAATACTTATGATGAATGTAACTTCCAAGAAGCAAAGTTACTTGAAGGTTGCCATTCTTCAAGTCATTAGTGATTATATTAAACCAGATGAGCACTTCGAAATTATTGTTATGAATTCGGATAAAGACTTTATGCAACATGGCAGATCACGAAGTATTAGCGTCGATTCAAATGGCAATAATTCCGTTGAACTCTTTGTAGGAAGAAACGAAAATTATAAAGGGGACGAATCAATATTCGATGAAAATTTCTCCATTTCCATTCAAATTCACAGTATCACACCCAAAAACATTGATCTCGAAAATCCACTATTATTTGGAGCTATCAAAATAAATCATAACTACAATTTCAAAACCGTTGACCATGAATCCGATAACTGATTTAATTATTGAAAAGATAACTAACCCGGATTGTTCTAATCTAAAAGATGAAATTATTATAATCTCATCCTATAATGACCTGAGACTCGGCATTGATTATCAAGGATGTCCATATTTATTTTTTAATTCGACATTATCTACTCGCAAATATGGCAATATAATTAAAATAGGTTTCCACGGTGAATTCTTTCAAAAATTAGATTTATACGATAATCAAGGTGATTTACATTCAGATTACTTTGATATACTTAAAATAACAGGAAATAGTCAAGATGAAATTATTTTCACACTACGTATGATGTCTCAAATTATTGATGACCTTTCATTAAACTATAGTAGTGAGAAGCTCAAAGATGGACTAGATCGAATATCTAAAATTTTCAAGAACAGAACGAAAACGACAAATACAAGCATACAAGGTTTTGTGGGCGAGTTGCTTTTTCTATTAAATGCCGAAAACATAGTTTCAACCTACCTTGGATGGCGCGTGGTAGAAAATCAGAAATTAGATTTTGTTATTAACGACAATGTTTTTGAAATAAAAACGAGTAGAGGCAATCGAATTATTCAAGTTGAATACAACCAAATTTTTAACAGTTTCCCTCTTGACCAAGTCAATATAGTTTCATACAATGTAAATGGATCTGGGAAAGATGACTTATTGTCTTTAATGTACAAAATCTTTGAACGACTACCAGAAGACTACCGGTATGAATTCGAAGAAAAATTTTATAACGAAATTGGAGACAAAATCACCGAAATACCTGAATTGAAATTCGACATTTCGATCGTTTCTGATTCAATTAGAATTATTAATGCAACAGAATTACCATTGAAAAGAATTGTAGAACTGCATAGATCAATCACCAGTATAAAATACTCCATTGATATTGACAAAATGTAAAAACTATATGTCAAACAACATTGATTCAAACGCCATACAAATTCAATTAATAAATCAATTTCAAATCCATTTGTCCAATGCAGATATTGAAGAATTGGGATTTTTAATCCATGAGGGCAAAATACAAAAAGCAGTAAATCTTCTTTCAAAAGAAGGTCTTGAAATATCCGAAGTCAAATCTGTCCTCGATTTTGTTAAAAATTTGAAAAACGACATTATTCACGGTAATCAACACAACACTGAAATAATAATTGACAACCAAACAGAAAAGGAACAAAGCACACTTATAAACACAACCGATATAAAACCAAAAACACACTTTAAAGAAAGTACAAATTCAATTTTAAAACTATTTAATTTTCAAAAAATAAAGTCCTTAATATTCAAATTAAAAACCCAAGAATCCAGTACATCAATAAAGGAATTAACAAAGAATGAGGGAATTGACAATTTTCAATTATTTATAAACGCGGCAATTCAATCATTCATAGATAAAGAAAGAGATCATTGCACGATAAATATCTCAAAAAACCAATATTTCGAATTAAACTTTTTTAACAAAAAAGTAATTGTAATTTTCAAAAAAATAAAAAGCGCTCATTTACAAAATAAGGATATCAGTAGAATTCAATTATCTGGAAATTATAAAATACCCTCCGGGTACTTATTTATACCAGTTGGAGTAGATCTAATCAATGAGGTTTTTGTTTTTTGGAATCCAAATGGTTTTGTTGAACGATTTGAACACAATAAAAATACATCGTTTTATTCGTCATTTGAAAAGCAATCCCAGGCTAAAGTATCTGGAATAATTGAACACAAACTTTCCAACGAAACCATCTACATCTCTAATTCTGACAACTTTCACAATCAGTTAATACTTAGAATCACTTCTTTTTATGAAATTGATTTAACAAAGCCTATTTCCAAATCACCTATTTATACAATCGACAAAAAATATTGTGACAAACTCAATAATAAAAACATTTCTGATCAGATTTCTAATTGGTTGAGTACCGAAGATGAAAAATCAAATAATAAAAATCCATTTAATAACTATCGTGGAATTAGAACTCTTGAATTTCAAACTCGTAATGAGATCCCTGCATTTTTTTTATTTATTACTACATTGTCGAAACGAAAAGATGACAATGCAAACATATGGACGGATAAATACAACAATGAAACAGGGCAACTAACTTACCATGGTGATGCGAAACCAGGTCGTGAATTGTACAGTTCTCAAAATCATGGCAACTGTCGCCTTAAAAAGGTAAATCAAATAGCCCAAATACACGGATTCATCCCACCGGTTATTTACTTCGTTAAAACAGCTAAAGGAGAAATGGAATTTAAAGGGATTTTCAAGATCGCTAAAATCGAAGAATTTGATGACGTCGCAAATGGACATGTTTTTAGAAATCTAAAAATACTATCAAATAGAGATTTGGGAATCACCAATATAAAGCCTTCGGAAATAGTTTCCATTCGTGTTTTAGGAATAAACAATTTAATTTCACAAGAATGGTACATACGAAATTGTACAAAAATATAAATATCAAATCCCAATCAATTTTTAAAGAAACTCAGTCCTAACAAATATTTAGAAATTATTACTTGAAATTGAAAAGTCGAATCTAACCCAGTTCGAAAAAGGGGCACTAACAATCCACCCAATATGTGATAAATTCGTAGGGTGAGATCAATCCTTACCTTCATCCTGTTTTTTGTATCGAAAGCCCTTTGCGCGCAGTCTTTCCCGTTTTTTGCATTGGCCAACGGCGGCACCGTGATGAGCGATAAACCAGGTGTTCTCACCCTAACAGATTCTTCAGTTTCCGTAAGCGTTGATGGCTCATCAGATAAACCCATCGTTTGGAAGGTAATCTCTCGCGAAGGTGCAGTTTACAAATACAATGGCGGCGAATTCAAAGTTTCCAAGGAATCAGGCAAACTAAACGGACAAAAATTCAATACCCTGATTTATCAAACCATGCCCAATGGCTTGGGTGG
>JACCDK010794653.1_pt1 | contig 13095 bp, 6 predicted proteins | sample 7445871 | NCBI WGS metagenome assembly JACCDK01 (sample SAMN15323436, study PRJNA562643) | freshwater metagenome | isolation source: river surface water | place: USA:Blue River Watershed | collected 2017-08-15 | reverse complement strand
GGTATTGGAGAACCAGAGGTGTTATTCGAAGCTGACAAAGTATATGCTTCATTAGCATCCGTAAATTTTAAAATGTTAGAATTGTTAAGCTAAAAAATTCATAATAGAAATGAAAAATTATTTTATTCAGAACGAATGGCAAATAATTGAAGAGGGGTTTAATGCTGAATATCATGAAGCAGCTGAGAGTATATTTAGTATAGGTAATGGCAAAATGGGACAGAGAGCAATGTTTGAAGAAACATACTCTGGAAAATCATTACAAGGTTCATACGTTGCAGGTGTATATTATCCAGATAAAACAAGAGTGGGTTGGTGGAAGAATGGTTACCCAGAATATTTTGCGAAAGTATTAAATAGTGTTAATTGGATTGGCATGAGCATCAACATTGATGGTGTTGAATTAGATTTAGCCAAAGTAACACCAAAGAATTTCAAACGAACTCTCAATATGAAAGAGGGTTTATTACAAAGATCGTTTCAAATAGAAATTAATAATAAGCAATTTCAAATTGATGTTGAAAGATTTATTAGCAGAGATGCTGATGAAATTGCATGTATTCGTTATTCAATAAAAGCACTCTCTGATGCTACTTTGAAATTTACAAATTACTTAGATGGATATGTAAAAAATAAAGATTCAAATTATGATGAAATATTTTGGTCGAGAGTTGAAGAAAAACAAACAGATGATTCTGTTGGTGTATTAGTAAAAACCAATAAACTTGATTTCAAAGTTGCTGCAGCAATGAAATCAAAATTCTTAATCGATGCTACAGAAATTAACGAATCAACTTCAGAGATTAATGATTGGAAAGTAAATACTACATGGAATACTACTATGAAAAGTGGTAGTACCTATACAGTAGAAAAATACATAAGCATCACTTCAAATTTATATTATAATAATGATGAAGTTTTTGATGCAGCTTTTAAAAATGCATCATCCGCATATAAAATCGGATATGATTTATTACGAGCTAAGCATATAGATTCATGGGCAGACGTATGGAGTAAAGCTGATATTAAAATTGAAGGCGATGTTTCAGCTCAACAAGGTATAAGATTTAATATTTTTCAGTTGAATCAAACTTATACTGGTAGAGACCCTCGATTAAATATCGGTCCGAAAGGTTTCACCGGCGAAAAATACGGTGGATCAACCTATTGGGATACTGAAGCATATTGCTTGCCATTTTATTTAGGTACTTCAGATTCTTCTATTGCTTTACAACTTTTAAAATATAGATATAAGCAATTAAATAAAGCTATTGAGAATGCTGAGAAATTAGGATTCAAAAATGGTGCGGCACTTTACCCTATGGTTACAATGAATGGTGAAGAGTGTCATAACGAATGGGAAATTACATTTGAAGAAATACATCGTAATGGTGCAATTGCATTTGCAGTTTTTCAATATCAATTGTATACAGGTGATAATTCTTATTTTCAAGAAGGCGGTGCGGAAGTATTATTAGCTATTTCTAGATTCTGGGCCCAACGTGTTCATTGGTCTAATGCAAAATCACAATACGTCATGCATGGAGTTACTGGTCCGAATGAATACGAAAACAACATTAACAACAATTGGTATACAAGTTATATTGCTAATTGGTGTTTAAAATATACTGCTGAAGTTATTACCTCATTAGAAAAAGATTCATCTGATTACTATAATCAGTTTGTAACTAAAACAAAGTTCAGTAAAGATGAATTGAATAAATGGAAACATATTAATGATAATATGTTCTATGCATATGATGAAAATCTGAATATATTTTTACAACAAGAATCTTATTTAGATAAAGAACAAATATTAGTAAAAGACTTAGACCCAGCTGAGAGACCTATAAATCAGCATTGGTCATGGGATCGAATTTTGCGTTCATGTTTTATTAAGCAAGCAGATGTATTGCAAGGCATTTTCTTATTTGAAGATCATTTTGATATAGATACCATCCGTAGAAACTTTGATTTTTATGAACCTCGTACAGTACATGAGTCGTCTTTGTCGCCGTGTATACACGTTGTACTTGCTGCTAAATTAGGATATGATGAGAAAGCGTATGAATTGTACTTGAGAACATCTAGATTAGATCTTGATGATTATAACAAGGAAGTTCATGAAGGTTTACATATCACTAGTATGGCAGGTACATGGATGGCAGTGGTGAATGGGTTCGGCGGACTAAGAATTAAAAAAGATAAACTTAGTTTAGCACCGATGTTACCAAGTCAATGGAAGTCGTATTCGTTTACATTACATTACAGAGATTCAAATGCATTAATCAACGTAAACAGTAATGAAATTGAAATAAAGTTAATTGAAGGTGATAGTTTTGATTTTGAGATTTATGGTGAGTCGATGAATATCAACAAATCAAGTGATTCAGTGATTGTAAAATTAAATAAAACCTATGCGAATTAATAAGCTGTTTTTAATCGTTTCAATTCTATCGTTTTCATTGCATTCTAATGCTCAAAAAGCTTGGGGTGTACTTGCAAGTCCGATTAAACTTAACGTCGACACTACACAGATTTTTCTGTCAGACTATTTTCCATACGGTGATAATATTGACTCGATATCAACTAATGCAGCATTAACAATAAAGAGAATTTCTAAAAATGAGATTTTGTTAATTGGGAATTTGCCTGTAAAACTTTCTAATGTTAGATTTTACACAAAAGATGATAAATACGACATACCATTATTTGCTTCAGAAAAAGAGAATGTGCAATTGAATGTACAGTTATCAAAAGCCGTTTCAAATTTATCTATTAAAGGTAGTTTCAGTAACTGGACAGTAATATCAGAAGAAGCAGAAGCATTTGGAGCATTACCTTCAAAGATATGGACGATTAATTTGAAGAAAATTAATTCAGGAAGACATGAGTATAAGTTGATAGGAGATGGGGTAGAGTTAGATCCAATAAATTCAACGATTGTTTCGAATGGTATCGGTGGTACAAATGCAGTTTTAGAAGTTGGTAAAAAGTCAGAGAAGAATGTATTTATTCGTACGAATAATTTTGAAGGCAATAAAGTAAGCGTTGAATCTGAAAATGTTGAAGGATATCATGTTTATTGGAATCACAGGTTAATACAATCTTCAAATAAAAAAGCTAATAAAATTCAATTTGTTATACCTGTTGAAGCATTAAAATTAAAGCGATCACACATTCGAGTATACGCTTATGGAGCAGGTAAATTAAGTAATGATTTATTGATACCACTTGAATATGGAAGAGTAATTAATACTAGTTCATTAATTGACAGAACAGATTTGCATTCTCAAATAATGTATTTCATGATGGTTGATCGATTTGCAAATGGTGATAAGAATAATGATGCAGCATATTTAGAAGGAGTAAATCAAAAAGCAAATTTTTTGGGAGGTGATATTGCAGGGCTAGAGCAAAAAATAAAATCTGGTTATTTTACAGATTTAGGATTTAATACATTATGGTTATCACCAATTGCACAAAACCCTACAGGAGCATGGGGATATTGGAATAAAGGAATTACTACAAAATTCTCAGCTTACCATGGTTACTGGCCTACTTCTTATTCATTAGTAGATAAGAGATTTGGTTCAAATGAAAGTTTCAAGAAAATGATTTCTGAAGCACATAATAAAGAAATTAATGTAGTATTAGATTTTGTTGCTCACCACATACATACAGATCATCCACTATATAAGCAGCACCCAGATTGGGTAACCACTTTGAATCTGCCTGATGGTACTTTAAATACAGAGAGATGGGATGAGTATAGGTTAACTACCTGGTTTGATACATTTTTACCAACACTCGATTTTCAGAAGCCTGAGGTGAATGCTGTTATTTCAGATTCTGTAATGTTTTGGGTTAGAAATTTTGATATAGATGGCTTTAGACATGATGCAAGTAAACATGTGCCTGAAATATTTTGGAGAACACTAACTCAAAAAATCAGAAACGAAAGAAATAAAAATGGTAAAACATTTTATCAAATTGGAGAAACATATGGAAGTAATGAATTGATTGGATCATATGTCAATTCAGGACAAATGGATGCACAGTTTGATTTTAATTTATACGATGCAAGTATAGCAGCATTTGCATATGATGCTAGAGAAGATAAAAAAGATTTTGATGGATTGAAAACAGCGATCCAACAAACTTTTCATTACTATGGTCATCACCATTTAATGGGTAACATTAGTGGTAATCAAGATAAGCCAAGATTTATCTCATTAGCTGAAGGAACAGTAAGGTCAGATGAGGATACGAAGTTAGCAGGCTGGACAAGAGATATACAACATCAAGGTGAGCAAGGCTTTCAAAGGTTAGCACAATTACATGTTTTTAATTTTAGCATGCCAGGTATACCTGTAGTATATTATGGAGATGAAATAGGCATGCCGGGAGCAAACGATCCTGATAATAGGAGGATGATGAAATTTGAGAACCTAAATGCTGATGAGTTAGCATTGAAAGAAATTGTTCAGCAATTAGCGAGTATTAGAAATAATAATTTAGAGATGATTTATGGTGATTTTAAAATGCTAAATAGTTCAGAAGGAAGCTTAGCTTTTGAAAGGACTTATTTTGGAAAGAAATCAATAATTGTATTCTCGAAAACAGCAAGTAAAGTTAAAATCAAATCAAAAGATAATAGAACTAGTAAGACATATTTTAATCATAATGTTAAACAAGTAGAAGAAGAAATTATATTAGAAATGTCGAATAACGATTTTGAAATAATAAGATATGAATAAGAAAAAAGTTTTGTACCTAATATTATTGTTAGTAACAATAATATTAACTAAAAATGTTAGTGCACAATATGTTCAACCAGATTGGTCTAAGAATGCTGTAGTCTATGAAGTAAATTTAAGGCAGTATTCAGAAGAGGGTGGTATTTTAAAGTTTATGGATGAGTTACCACGTTTACAAGGATTAGGAGTAGATGTATTATGGTTTATGCCATTACATCCAATAGGTGAAGTGCATAGAAAAGGATCATTAGGAAGTTACTATAGTGTTAAAGATTATTTCGCAGTTTCTCAAGAATTTGGCAAAGAAGAGGATTTTAGATTGGTTGTAGAAAAGGCACATAGATTAGGAATGAAAGTAATAATCGATTGGGTTGCTAATCATTCATCTTGGGATAATCAATGGATAATTGATCATCCAGATTGGTATGTGAAAAATAGTAATGGAGAAATTGTAACTCAATATGATTGGACAGATGTAGCAAAGTTAGATTATAGCAATCAAGATATGAGAGCTGAAATGATCAAAGCTATGAAACATTGGGTGAAGATATACGACATCGACGGATTTAGATGTGACGTTGCTTTTTTAGTACCATTAGATTTTTGGGTAGAAGCGCGTACTGAATTAGAAAAAGTTAAGCCTATGTATATGTTGGCTGAAATGGAATGGAATGCTGACATTACTGCTACCCCAGACTCATACTTTAATACAGCTTTTAATGCATCGTACGGATGGAATTTTATGGGAGCAAGTTCTGATTATGTGAATGGTAAAAAAACATTAGAGCAATTTAAAACAGAATTGAAAACAAATTACTCAAAGTTCCCTAGTCAAATGCATAAGTTGTACTTTTTAACTAACCATGATGAGAATTCTTGGAATGGAACAGTAGATGAGAAGTATGGCAATAATTGGCAACAAGTAGGGGTGATGGTATATACATTGCCACAAGCATTGCCTTTAATTTATACCGGTGAAGAAGCTGCTTTAAATAGAAGATTAAGCTTCTTTGAAAAAGATGCAATAACTGCCACAGAATGGGCAAATGATACAAGAACAACTTGGTATCAAAACATAACTAATTTAAGAAAGACAGTACCTGCGTTTGCTAGTAATTCTGGTGATATTACTCTTAATGATATTAAAGTAAATATGATAGAAGGAGATGCAAATTCTGTATTGGTGTATAAGAGAGAAGCTATTAAAAGTGAAGCTTATGTTTTAATTAATTTCAGTGATAAGCCTGCAACATTTAGCTTGAATAAATTTAAAACTACTAAGTTCAAAAAATACAAATCAAGTAGTAATGCTACACAAAGCTTAACAAAAAAGTCAATTGTGATGGCTCCAAATTCTTATGTTATTTACTATAAATAAATAAAATGAAACTTCTCGAAAAACCCCGATTAAGTTTATTGCAAATTTTCTACATGAGCTTCGGCTTCATGGGAATTCAATTTGGATTTGCTTTACAGAATGGTAATGCCAGTGGTATACTACAAAACTATGGTGCACATGTTGAACAACTCTCGTGGTTTTGGTTAGTAGCACCATTAACTGGTATGATTGTTCAACCAATCATTGGTTATTATAGTGATAAAACTTGGGGCAGGTTTGGTCGAAGAAAACCATACATAATGGTAGGCACCATTTTATGCTGTCTAGCATTATTGTTTTTACCAAATTCGGCAAACTTCTTTCAAGCCAAATCAGCATTGTTAATTGGAGCTGGTATGTTAATGGTAATGGATGCGAGTATTAACATTGCAATGGAACCATTTAGAGCCCTTGTAGCTGATAATTTATCAGATAAACAAAGAACTTTAGGTTTTTCAATACAAACATTTTTAATTGGTATTGGTGCAGTATTAGGTTCATGGTTACCCTATATAATGTTTAACTATTTCGGAGTTTCGTCATCTGCCCCACAAGGTATGGTTGCTGATAATGTTACTTATTCATTTTATGTAGGAGCTGCGGTTTTCATGTTTTGCATTTTGATCACTGTATTATTCTCTAAAGAATATGCACCTGCTGAATATGAATTATATCATGGTAAAGTAGAGCACGAAAAAGCAAAGTTCTCTGACATCTTAATAGATTTTAAAAAGATGCCAAGAACAATGCGCCAACTTGGCTTAGTACAATTCTTTAGTTGGTTTGCTTTGTTTAGTATGTGGGTGTTTACTACACCAGCAATAGCCCACCATGTATATGGATTGTCAATTGATGATACTAGTAGCGATCAGTTTAGAGATGCACAAAACTGGACAGGTATCATCTTCGGAGTTTACAATGGAGTGTCGGCAATTTACGCATTGATGTTACCTAAAATTGCTTCATTAATAGGTAAGAAAAAAACACATGCTTTCTCATTAATAGCTGGTGGTGTCGGATTGATAAGTATGTATTTTGCGAATGATAAAACAGATTTAATTTTATCAATGATAGGAGTTGGATTTGCTTGGGCATCAATTTTAGCAATGCCTTATGCAATACTTGCTGGCAATATACCATCAGGTAAGATGGGTGTATATATGGGTATCTTTAATTTCTTTATTACAATACCACAAATTGTAAATGGTGTAATTGGTGGCCCGATTGTTAGTTCGATCTATGAGAACAACGCAATTTATGCAATTGTATTAGCCGGAATATTTATGTTTTGTGCAGCACTCTCTGTGTTGTACGTACAAGAGAATAAATAAAAAAAAGCTACTCGATATGAGTAGCTTTTTTTTTTAATCTAAATCGATTATCATTAATTCCTTACTTTTTATTTCTATTGAATTTAGGTCAATAGTTTTATCAGAAATAATTTCTTTACCTGATATTTTATTTTTTATAATTTCTTTAAATCTTTTAGTGTTTAACTTTTGTGTACTCTTATTACTATTGTAAACAATCATAGCAGCATCATTATCACTGTATCTGAAATATACATATACACCATCGATTGGTATAAACTGCATTAGCTTTCCGTTTTCAAAAGCTTTGTTTGATGATTTCCATTTCTGAATTTTTTGAATGTAATTAAATACATCGTTTTCTTCTGCAGTTCTATTTTTACTATCAAATTTATTGATAGGGTCATTAGGCCAGCCACCCGGGAAATCTTCACGAATGATACCATGTGAACCTTTGCCCTTCATTAATATTTCAGTACCATAAAAAATACATGGAATGCCTCGCATAGTTAATAATACACCCAATGCTACTTTCAGTTTTTCTTTGTCACCATTTACTTGTGATAAAAATCTATCTAAATCATGATTATCTAAAAATGTTACATGATGATAAGGGTCATTGTATAAATAATCTTGACTCAAATTATAATACAATTTAGATACACCTTCTGTCCAGCCGAAATCTTGATTCACAAACTCATCCATACTAAATGCAAATTGAAAGTCTAATACGTTTTGCATTTCTTCTTGATATGATTTTGATTTAGGCGTGAAGAATGATTGTAATGGCACAGCATGTTCCCATATTTCGCCGAAGATGCTCATCTCTGGGAATTCTTTGCGAATAGATTTATACCAATTTTGCATAAACTCTAAATCGGGGTATGTATAAGTATCTATTCTTATCGCATCAACATTAGCATATAGTAACCACCATATAGTTTGTTGAGTCATATACTTTGCAAGTGCTTGATCTTTTAAATTTAAATCAGGCATATGATGATCGAACCATCCTTTAGTAAATTGAGCTTTATCACTTTCAGAAGCATAAGGGTCAAGAAGTGTATTTGCTCTATAATTAGTACGAGTAAAAGTATCGAAAGTGTGAATGAAATTAGGGAAAGGTTTGTCTTTAAACATCCAGTGTTGATCACCTATATGATTAAACACTAAGTCAATCACAAGCTTCATGTTGTTAGCATGTAATGCATTAGAAAGCTTTAAGTAATCATCATTAGTACCTAATCGTGGGTCAGTTTTATAATGATTCGTAATGGCATAACCATGGTACGATTGAGAGGGTTCATTGTTTTCTTGAAATGGAGTAAGCCATAAAGTATTAACACCTAATGATTGTAGGTAATTTATATTATTAGTAATACCATTTAAATCGCCACCATGACGTGCAAATGGTTCATTTCTATTTAGAGTTTTTTCTTCAAAATTTTTAACAATATCATTTTTGATATCAGCATTTGCAAAACGATCAGGCATAATTAAATACATGAGATCATTAGCTTGCAAAATTTGTTTTCTGTCTTTAGGCTTATTATATAATGGATAGTTTAAAACTGTTTTTTTCTTTTTAATAATAAATTCAAAAGGGATGAAGTTTGCTTGATAAGATTTAGGTATAGATAAATCTATCATTAAATAATTTACATTATCACTTTTGTATCTTTTTGTTATTCGGATGTAATCGCTCAATAAATTGATCTTCGAATCACGAATATCTTTATGATTTATGATTAACTGTAAGGTAGTATCATTTAATCCTTTGTACCAATGAGGCGGATATGCAGTAATTTCTTGTGCAGAAACTTTCAATATGAACATTGAAAGTAAAATCAGTATGGTGGTTCTTTTAATCATAAAATAATATACAAAAAAAAGACCTCATACAAGATGAGGTCCTTTAAAATTAACACAAACAAAATTAACGAACCATGAGTTTCACGGTAGCAGTCTCATTGTTCTCGTTCATTACTGAAACGAAGTAGATACCAGCTTCGAAAGAAGCAGTATTAATATTTAAATTTTTGTCGCTTACGTTTTTGTATTCAGCGATTACTCTGCCAGCAAGATCAGTTACGATTACTGTGCTGATATTAGAGTTATCATTGAATTTAACAGTTGCGTTTTCTTCAGTTGGGTTAGGGAATAAACTAACTGATGAAGCAGCTAATTGATTTTTCTCTATACCAGTTACAACCGCTGTAGTACAAGTATTAAATACGAATCCAACAGTAACTGGGTTACCATTAGTTCTTTCGTAAGTTCTGTTGAAACCACCAACACCGTTGTTAACTACACAACCTCTGTCAGCAGCGTTAGGGAACGTCTCTTCGTTTGCTCCTACATTAGCCGGACCGTTAGTGAATTTAAATGCAAAAGTACCTGGGCACATGTTGAATGTTGCTTGATACATACCAATTTGACCTACCACTGGAGTCATTTTGATCGCACCATTTTGCCAGTTTGGATCAGTGAAATTACCCATAACATAAACATCACCATTTGGATCAGGAATTTCATTAGATAAATCTACAATGAAAGTTACATCAGCAGTAGGAGGTAATGGAGTACATAAAGTATCTTTGTCGAAACAAACCAAAGTTAAAATTGTGTCTGATGAAATAGCTTTGATTCTATTTGCAATACCTTCCCAGCTTGGATCTTTACCACCAATTAAAATTCTGAATTTGTATTCAATTTCACCTGAATCAAGAGCTACAGTTACTGTATGAATTGAACTTCCAGCTGAAATAGGTCTTAAAATTGTACCACCAGCCCAGTTGTTAATTTTACCACCTGCAACGTCAACTGAATCGAATTTACAAGTAGCTGACATGTCAACTCTGAATGTTACATTATAAGTAGGTATTGGAGCAGCCGGACATGCTTCACAAGATCCGAAGCAGAAGTTAGTTAATACAGTATCAGTATTTATGTTTGAAATAGCACGGTTACCATTTACGTTACATGCACTTGGTACTGATTCTGCACCTGGCCAATCATTATCGTTTACAAATTTGAATTCTGTACCACCTGCATTAGGCACATAACCTATGAATTCGTAAGTAGTACCACCAAAACCACCACTACCTGTGTAGTTCACCATTTGTGATTTTGCAGGGTTCCAACCTTGAAAAGCACCAGCCACGTGAACACCATCAGCATTTACAGTTTGGTTTTTCATGTTTACTTTGAAACGAACAAGCTTCATACCTGTAGGAGCATTTCCACCAAACATAACAGCATCTAGCATTAATGTGTCTGTAGCTGTAGTTTTTTTGATGTATGTCCAACGATTTGAATTACCACCACCAACTTGTGAAGCTGAAGGGATGTTTTCACCACCTGGCCAGTCATTATCATTGATGAATTTGAATTCATACGCAGTGCTATCTTTTAAGTCTAACACAACAGAATAAATACCATCTAAATCTGGGTCAGTTAAAGTTATTGCACTTGGTGACCAGTTTACTAATGTTGGGTTTTCATCGATGTTATCATAATTGACATCTTTGAAGTTACCGGCAATGTGTACGCCGTTTGCGCTAACAGTTACACCCGACATATTTACGCGGAACATAACTTTACGCGCTTGTGTGCTTAGGGTAAATGCTGCAAGCACTACTAGTAGTAAAATTTTTCTCATAACAGTATATTTAATAAATAATTTGAATGAAATTAAGTGGTTTTTTTATATAAAACAAATTTAAGTGTAATTTTTACACTATCTATAATAATTCTAAAAAGTGTATTTTTTACACTTTCCTATTTTTTTATGGATTTTTTTTTAAATTGCATTTATGTTTTTACTAAAAAAAGGCCTTTTTTTATCCATTCTATTCATTTTGAATGTTATCTGTCTGAACCGAACTTCAGCCCAGGTAGTATCAATGAATCCGACTTTTGCCAACCCGAATCAACAGGTAACTATCATCTTTGATGCGAGCAAAGGGAATAAGGCTTTAATGGGACAATCAATTGTATACGCACATACTGGTGTAATTACTAATTTAAGCAGTTCTGCAACCGCTTGGCGACATGTTCAAGGTAATTGGGGAACAGATGATGCTAAGGTTAAAATGTCCAAAATTGGTAATGACCTTTTTGCAATAACATATAATTCTATTAAAACTTTTTATAATGTGCCAAGTTCAGAAACTGTTTTGAAGTTGGCATTTGTTTTTAGAAACCAATCTGGAAGTATTGTTGGTAGAGAAGCTGATGGTTCAGATATTTTTATAGAGGTTTCTGATGGTTCATTTCAATCAAGAATTGAGACGTCGAATGCTCTAGTTTTACTAACATCCGAAGAATATAATTTTAAAGCTATAAGCTCACAAAAAGCTAGTTTGAAATTATATAGAAATGGTACTTTAATTCAAACCTTAGCAGATGACTCTGTATTGAATTTTAATGTACCTGCCAATACATTAACTGCAAATAAATACACCTATATTTTTGAAGCTTTTAAAAATGGTAATTTTTATAGAGATACTATATATATGGTATATAGAACATCTCCTGCAATTGCTCAAGCTCCAATGGGTACAAGAGATGGAATTAATTATATCAATGACTCTACAGTAATTTTACAATTACATGCACCATTTAAAGAATTTATTTATGTAGTTGGTGATTTTAATGATTGGGAGATGAATCCGGATTTTTATATGAAGAAATCACCATCTGGACAAAAGTTTTGGTTGCAGATAAATAATATTATAAAGGGAAGAGATTATAGATTTCAATATTATATAGATAAAGAACAAATAAAAGTTGCAGATCCATATGCAGAAAAATTATTAGACTCGTATAATGATCCTTTTATACCTATTACTACATACCCAGATTTAACACCATTCCCGGTTGGTAAAGCAACAGAATACGTTTCGGTTTTAAATACTGAGAAGGAAGTTTTCAATTGGGAGCATTCAAATAATTTTGTGAAGCCTGCAGTTGAAAAATTATTTATTTATGAATTATTAGCAAGAGATTTTGTCGCGAAGCACGATTTTCAAACGATAAAAGATACTTTAGATTATTTACAAAAATTAGGTGTTAATGTTATTGAATTAATGCCAGTAAATGAGTTTGAGGGTAATGAAAGTTGGGGTTATAACCCATCATTTTATTTTGCCTTAGATAAATACTATGGTACTAAAGAATCTTTCAAAGCCTTTGTAGATGAGTGTCACAGAAGAGGTATAGCTGTGGTGATTGATATGGTATTGAATCATTCATTTGGACAAAGTCCGATGGTGAGAATGTATTTTGATAAAGCTACTGGTAAACCCACTTCACAAAACCCTTGGTTTAATCAAAGCGATATGCATCCGTTTGGAGTGGGTTACGATTTCAATCACGAAGCACAAGTTACCAAAGATTTTGTTGATACCGTTTTGAAATTTTGGTTGACTGAGTATAAGGTAGACGGATTTAGATTTGATTTATCGAAAGGCTTTACACAGAAAAATACAGGTACAAATGTTGGTGCTTGGGGAGCATATGATGCGAGTAGAATTGCTATATGGAAGCGCATATACAATAAGGTAAGGTTATACGATGCGAATGCATATTTAATATTAGAACATTTCGCGGAAAATACCGAAGAGAAAGAGTTAGCCGATTATGG
>JACCDK010758957.1_pt1 | contig 13097 bp, 12 predicted proteins | sample 7445871 | NCBI WGS metagenome assembly JACCDK01 (sample SAMN15323436, study PRJNA562643) | freshwater metagenome | isolation source: river surface water | place: USA:Blue River Watershed | collected 2017-08-15 | reverse complement strand
TGAACTCAGACAAGATCATCTACCTAGACAAGGGTCGAGTAGTTGCCGAGGGAACCTTCTCTGAGCTGCAGGCAAAGGTTCCGGACTTTGCCAAGGCGGTAGAGCTAATGGGAATAGCCAAGGGCTAGCCCACTTTCGGTCGGTCAACTTTGGCTCATGGGCAGGCAAAGAGGCTTCAATCAGTAAACTTCGAAGCATGACTACCCGCGCTAATCTGCCTGCTTTGCTGGCGATTGGACTTTGGGGAACTCTTGCACCAATCGGATCACTCCTCTCTGATCTTCCTCCTTTTTTTCTTACTGGCGTTGGCTTGCTGGTCGGGTCGACTCTGGCTTGGTTCTTGGGGCTAAAGCCGAAGCATGCGCTGACCATCCCACCTCAGACCCTGCTGGTTGGAATCTTTGGGCTCTTTGGGTATCACGCCGCGCTTTTCACCGCACTTCAGCTGGCACCTGCGGTGCAGGCTAACCTCGTGAATTACCTTTGGCCACTTCTCATAGTTGTTATTGCACCAATGTTTCTAAGAGGAACCTCGCTGACCCTGACACATGTTGTCGCTGCAGTAATTGGATTCTTAGGTGCTGCGCTAGCAATTACCTCAGGTGGACAGCTGACAGGCGAAGGCGGCTGGGGCTACCTATTTGCTTTTCTAGCAGCCGTGATATGGGCATGTTATTCGCTTATGACTAAGCGTCTGCCACACTTCCCCACTGCCTTTGTGGGAGTCTTTGGTTTTGTTTCTGGGTGTCTCTCTCTAATCGCTCACATACTTTTTGAACAGCCCGTAACACCCACAGCAGTCGAGTGGACATTATTGGTTGTGATGGGACTCGGGCCATTAGGTGGAGCTTTCTACCTATGGGATTTCGCACTAAAAAATGGTGATCCGCAACGAATCGGCCTGCTGTCATTTCTCACACCACTACTTTCAACAACTCTTTTGTTGCAAGTCACCGGAAGGCCGCTTACTCTCCAGCTATTGCTTGCCGGAGTTTTGATAATTGGAGCTGCCATCCTGGGTAGCAGGGTTGAGAGCCAGCGAGATGTCAGAAAACTTTAGAAAGCGCTCGCTGGCGCTACCGGTTTATTTGCCCTCACTCTTGTTTGAGGCCGCACTGAGCGCTTTGCTGCCAATCCTTCCGGCTAGCGCCACCGAATACGGCGCAGGGCTTTCCGCCGCCGGTGCTGTAACGGCAGCGGCAATGCTGGGAACGTTTCTCTTCGAACTGCCAGCTGCATCGATTGTTAACCGCATCGGGGAACGATCGTCGATGCTGATTTCAACCGTAATCGCAGCGGGGTTTGGACTACTCGGATTTCTGAACCTGGGCTACCTGCCGCTGCTATTGATAGCCGCGGGTTTCGGGGCGATGTTCTCACTGTTTGGACTGTCTCGGCACTCCATGTTGACCGCTAAAGTTCCGGTGCAGCACCGAGCCAAGTCAATGTCTCTGCTGGGCGGATCCTTTAGAGGTGGTGCTGCTCTCGGTCCCATGATTGGATCACTCGCGGTATCCCAGTTCGGCACTGAAGCCGCATATGTGGTCGCGAGCGCATTGTGTCTAGCGGCTCTGTTTGCAATCTTGTCTGTTCCGGCTGAACGTTTAGACTCAACTCCTTCTGGCCAACACGGGAACGTTTGGTCCGTAGCAAAGCGAGAGCGCAAGAAGCTGCTAACCCTGGGAGTAGCGTCCGCGATTATCTCGGCAGGCAGAACGATTCGACTGATTGGCTTGCCACTTTTGGCTATCCAGCTGGGCATTGATCCCGCCGCCGCGTCCTTAATATTTGGGGTGACTGGCGCTATCGATTTTGCGCTGTTCTATGCCTCCGGTGTGATCATGAGCCGTTGGGGTAAGTTCTGGTCATCTGTTCCAACCCTGTTGATGCTGGGAGTCGCTTACCTGTTTACATTTGCGGTAACAGACCTGTCAACTTTCTGGATACTTGCTGCTGTCACCGCACTGGCTAACGCCGCCAGTGCTGGCATAAACATGGTGCTGGGTGCCGATATGGCGCCTGATGGAGCTAGAAGCGAGTTCTTGGCCGCATTTAGGATGCTCACCTCTGGAGGAGTGGTTCTAGCACCGCTAGCGATAACGGCTATGACGGCGATTATTTCCCTGCCAGCGGCACTTGCCATAACAGGCTTGTTGAACTTTTATGGCGCGTTCCTATTTTGGAAGAATCTTCCAGTTCACGCACCTGATCGGAAGTCAGTCGACTAGGAAACTCTCGGCTTTTGAGATTTGGCAAATTTGCCCGAGGCTAAACCAGCCCATTGGATCTTTATGAGCAGCGCAAAGCTGAATTACGGAGGTAACTCCAACGACGTTCGTCTCCACGCTACGAATATCCAACTGCTGGGCGCTAGGGGCGATGCTGAGAAAATGAAGTACCGAGTTTGAAAGCCTGTCTTGGTCTGGAACTCCTCTCGTAATCGCTCGGTCGTGTGCATAGAGCACAGCGGAATCTGCAACACCTTGGATTCGATTCTGAGCAATCAGTCCTATTGCTAAGGCCGTGCCTGAAAGAAATAAGGTCAGCAGGAGGGCCAGATACCCAGAAACCAAAATGCTTAGACTCCCCCGTTGATTCAAGTTCTCGGAAGACCCATAGTGTGAATTGCCTTGGCTGATCCCACTCGCAGTTCTAGCGTCACCAACGAACAACCCGAACTGCACCAGTGCCGATAACCGACATCTGTCACTTTCCAATTCTGTGCAAACATCGCCACGGCTTCTGGAACCACTGAGCTAGGCCTCTGGGGGTCGCTAAGCATTGCAAATCGCAATGCGTGGCGAGCAATAGACTCCGCAGCTAGCTCATTGGATAACTGCTGGTAGAGCCCAAGAGATAGACCGATCGGCAATATCAGCAGTGCCGTGAATATGACCAATTCCAGCGGGCTTGAGCCAGATTCAGACAATCGCTTCATTCGCAGCCGAGACTTGTACTTCAACTCGGGTTAGGTCGGACAACAGGCCCAAACCAGGCACCATGCCCTCTACTCGATAGCCTTTGACTCCGAATTCCAAAACCTCCGTGACCTGAACCGAAACCATCGAAGGCACGCGCTTTCGGATCAGCTTCAGAAGGTAATCAGATTTTGAAGATGACTTTGCTAGAGACGCTTGCTGGGAAGCATCGATTGCGGCGTCTCTGATAATCAAGACATTGACTGCCGCCATGCCCAGGGACAGCGCAGTCAAAGTAATGGTTGTTAGGAGTGTTATTCCCGCTAGCGCAGAAATCACCGTGCTTCCACGTTCGTTCAAAACTTGACCACTCTGTCCATCGCCTCGTCAAATACCCCCTGCAGAGCAGGTGCAGCAAATGCCCAAATAACAACGACCAAACCGGCCGTCATCAGGGTAATCAAGACCCAGCCCGGTACATCGCCAGCCTCGGACCGTAACAGCTCTAAATTGCTTGTTTTTCTAGTTTGAATTTTCATGACGCAATTCTTAGTAAAGACAGTGAATTGCGAATTCAGTTATCCACAGACCGCTAATGCAAAACCGCCAGCTTGATTTCCAAGATGGCGGTTTTGGCTTAGATCGTTACTTGAGACCCAGGCGTGCTTCGCGGCGTTTTGCCTGCTCCGCAGGGTCAGGAATTGGTACCGCACTGATCAAGCGTTGGGTGTATGGGTCCTGTGGGTTCTTGAGGATACTGTCGCGTGGGCCTACCTCAACCAATCGACCCTGCTGCATAACTGCAATGCGGTGCGAGAGGATGTCAACGACTGCCAGGTCGTGAGTTACGAACAAGCAAGCAAACTTTAGTTTGTTCTGGAGGTCCTGAAGTAGGTCTAGGAATCTAGCCTGAACCGATACGTCAAGTGCCGAGGTTGGCTCGTCAGCGATCAATAGATCAGGGGTTAGGGCAAGTGCTCTCGCAATACCGACACGCTGACGCTGACCACCTGAAAGCTCGTGTGGGTAGGGGTGTCGGTATGAGCGAGGAAGCTTAACACTGTCCAACAGGTCTTCAACGCGGTTGTCCAGTTCAGCTCCCTTTGCCTCTCCCGCGAGGAACAATGGCTCGCCGATGCTTTCGCCAATTGGAAGTCGAGGGTTCAGCGAGCTGGCAGGATCTTGGAAGACGATGCCTGTGTGACGCCTGATTTCGCGAAGCTCCTTTGCGGTTGGCTTGGAAATGTCCTTGCCCACCACCTCGATTCGACCCTCAGCAATCGGCAGGAGGCCGATAGCAGCTCTACCAACGGTGGTTTTACCGGAGCCTGATTCACCCACCAAGCCAACAATTTCACCTGGGAAAATCTCAAGACTGAAATTAGATACTGCCCTGAATGCCGGGGTGCGGCCATTCTTTGGATACTCAATTGCGACATTCTCAAGCTTCAAAACTGGAGGCAAGCCAACCAGCTCCGGAGCCAATTGGCGAACCGCAACCGAACCCAGCTTAGGTACCGATGCCAGCAACTGCTGCGTGTAAGGGTGGCTGGGTCGATTGAAGATTTGATCCGAAGTGCCGTGCTCGACGGTGTTGCCGTCCTTCATAACGAGGATCTCATCGGCAAGGTCTGCTACTACACCCATGTCGTGGGTAATGAGCAAGATTGCCGAGTTGAGGTTGTCCTTTAGGTTGCGAATCAAATCTAGAATCTCGGCCTGCACGGTCACATCGAGGGCCGTCGTTGGCTCATCTGCGATAAGAAGCCCTGGGTCACAGGCGAGCGACTGAGCGATCATGGCACGCTGGCGCTGACCACCAGAGAGCTGGTGCGGATACTTATCGAAGGATGCCTCTGGGTTTGGAATTTCAACCATGGCAATAAGTTCGATAGCCCTCGCCTTTGCTTCTTTAGGCCCCATGTCGAAGTGGGTGCGGAGAGTCTCAACGATCTGGAAACCAATCGTGTAAACCGGGTTCAGTGCAGTCATTGGCTCTTGGAAAATGTAGGCAACTTCCTTGCCGCGAACTTTGCGGAGCTGAGCTTTGTTTGCGCCAACCATCTCCTTGCCGTTGACTGAAACGCTGCCGGAAATGCGGGCATTTGAGGCCAGTAGATCCATAAGACCAAGGGCGGTGGTTGACTTTCCAGAACCGGACTCGCCCACGATTGCGAGAACCTTTCCTGCATTGACCTCAAAGTTCATGTCAATGGCTGCCGGATACCAAACCCCTTCGACCCAAAAGTCGATGTTGTAGTTCGATACTTTTAGAACTGACTCGCTCATTTGCTAACTCCTGCGATGATTGACGTATGGATAAAACTTTTAGACCTAGAAGCAACTACGCCTGGGCGATAGTTTCCCTGCTGCTGATTGCACTCTTCGTAATCAACAGTCTGTTTGTGGGCGACAATGCCGGGCAATCCGTTTTTGAACTTGGACTGAGCGGAATTCTGGCAATCGCGACCTACTTGGTTTGGATAAGACCAAAGCTGGTTATCGGTCAATCCGAAGTTGAAGTTATCAACCCCATTAGCAGCATCAGGATCAAATACAGCGACATCATTGACCTTGAAACCAAGTGGGCGCTCACCATTGTCCACAAAGGCGGACGAGTCACGGCTTGGGTCGCCCCAGCCGGAGGAAAGCGCCGCTGGATTGCTGACCAGACCTTTCGCTGGTATGGCAGCGGGGTTCCGCTCACTGAAAATCGAGGCCAAGAAACCGGCACCATGAGTGCGAGTCTCGACAGCTACAGTGGGCAAGCTGCCTACTTGATCCGCGAACAAATGAAGAGAAGTCACTAGTTACGCTTTCTTAGCTTCCCTAGCACTTCTGCGGTCCTTCAGGGTTACCTTGCGACGCTGTCTAGGGTCAAAAGCATCTCGAAGACCGTCACCGATGAAGTTCACGCAGAGAGCGATAGCAACGATTAGCGTTCCTGGCCACCAGAACAACCAGGGGCTGATGCTAAAGGTGTCCTGATATTGACTAATAAGCAAACCAAGCGAAACGTCCGGAGCAGACACGCCGAAGCCTAGGTAGCTGAGGGCAGATTCAGTCAGAATTGCGCCGGACATAAGCAAGGTGCCAGCCACAATGATCACACCGATGGCATTTGGCAAAATGTGCTTGAAGATGATGCGACGATCCGATGCGCCGGCAACTCGAGCAGCATCAACAAACTCTCGCTCTCGCAGGGTTAGGAACTCGGTTCTAACAAATCGCGCAAGCCCCATCCAGGCGAAAAAGCCCAACATTATCGCGAGGGGGAAGACGCCCAGATTTCCAAACCGGAAACCAATCACCGCCCCAATAACAATCGTCGGGGTAACGAGGAACATGTCTGTGACTCGCATGAGAATTGCGTCTACAATTCCACCGTAATATCCCGCAATGGCGCCAACAGTGGTTCCAACGCCCACGCCCAGAAGTCCAACAATCAACATAACCATGATGGACTGTTCTGCGCCTCGCATCACAAGGGCAAAGTAGTCAGTTCCAATGATGTCTGTACCAAATGGGTGAGCACCAATTTGCACGCCAGTGCCATCAATGAATTCTGGAAAGACATCCAGAGTAGGACAGCCAGTCACGCCACCGTTACAAGTGAGTTCAATGGCAGCAGCTGGGTCAATGTCTGTAATTGTGTAAGGCCACCAGCCCGGAACCGAGATTGGATCTTCCTTGGTGCCGAGGTGAATGCCAGAGGCTGTAAAAACGAAGAAAATGATTCCGATTAGAGAAACGAGTGAAGCCATTGCCGCCTTGTGCTTCACAAAGCGACGCAGAATGATCTGACCTTGACTTAGACCTTCGGTCTCACGATTCGCGATCTCGTTTTCGTTTTTCTCGGAAGACAAGTTCGCCTCTTTATTGTTTTCAGTCATGGACTATTACTTCCTGATTCTGATTCTTGGATCTACAACGCCATACAGCAAATCGGCCACAAAGTTAGCTAGCACCGTGAGGCTGGCTGTGATGATAAACACACCCATGAAAAGGTTCAGGTCGTAAGACCTGATCGCCTCGTTGAAGAGCTGTCCCATGCCCTTCCAAGCAAAGATGCCTTCGGTGATGATCGCGCCACCGATGAGGCCCGCGAAGTCATTAACGAGAATTGTTGTTAGAGGAAGCATTGCGTTACGCATGCCGTGGCGAACAATTACGGTGCGCTCGGTAAGACCCTTTGCCCTGGCAGTGCGAATGTAGTCCATGTTCAAGACTTCAAGGAGGCTGCCTCGAGAGAACCTTACGTATCCAGCAAAAGAAATCAAGGTCAACGCGATCGTTGGCAAAATTAGGTGCATCGCGGTGTCTAGTCCGCTGATCCAGAAATTGCCCATTTGCTCCGGGGTTAGAAGATCGTTTGCTTGCCCAAGTGTAGGAACTGGCCTGCCACTAACGGCATCTGAGGCGCTGTAGCCTGCGAACTCCCGCATGAATCGGTCCAGAATGATCGGTCCGGTCGCTAGCAGGGCTGTGAACAGGCCGACTCGAAGGTAAACCCTCTTGTCAATCTTGCTCACGAAGCTACCAATTGCCATTCCGGTGCCAATCGTGATGACATAAATTGCGATCACGTTGACGAACGAAGCGCTTTCTGTCATAAGTGCCTGCAATGGGAAATAGAGCGCGGTTACGGCAATAGCCGTGCCGAAGCCAGCGTATAAACCTTTCTTGCTGTCCAGACCCGTAATGAGTTGGGTAACAATCGACGCGCTTACAAGGGCCAAGAACCCAACTCCAAGAATGCCCAGAGAAGGGTCAAGGAACCACTGAGTTGAACTCGCGTAGGTCAAGACTGAACCCGCAAATAGAGCGGCGCCTGCAAGGGTGCCAATGAACCTAAGTCGCGAGCCGCCCAAAATTCCAGCCACAACGAATCCGAACGCCAAAGACGCAGAAACTAAAGCGAATGTGGGTATCGTCGGATCCACCAAAAAGTCATTGAATTGAATTGCCATGTATTCCTTGAGAAGCACAGCCACCCAGAAAATTGGCAAAGAGAAAAGCAGGAATGAAATAAACGTGATGATGTAATCAAAGCGGCTGTATTGGCGAATGGCCGTAATCATTCCAACAGTGATACCAAGAACCACGGCCAAAATTGTCGCGGTAATTACCAGGCGAATGGTCACCGGGATTGCCATTCCAATTGCTTCCATTACCGGAATTCCGGCCCTGGTGTTACCCATATCGAAATTCCCCCAGAGCGCTCCGAGAATGCCCCTTAGCCATGAGAAATAGCGAATTGGAGGAGGTACGTCAAGCTGTAGCTCTTGGATCATTTGAGCGATCTGAAAGTCTTTGTTCTCCTCTGTACTTTCACCAAAAGCGGAAAGCGGATTCGAAGAATATGCCTGAAGGTTGTAGGCCAGGAAGCTTGCCCCAAATACAACTACCAGCATCATGCCCAGGCGTCTAAAAACGTACGCTAACAAACTATCGTCCTGCCTGCGGTAAGACCGCACACGTCATTGTGCTGCACAGAGGTGCCAGCTACTGACAAAAGTCTAACAACTTAAAAAGTTCTGGGATGCCCCTACGGGCATCCCAGAACCGTTTAGTCAATCAGCCAGTGATTAGTAAGACCACTCGAAGTAGTTCCAAGTGATGTTGTTACCAATTGGGGCTGGCTTGATGTTCTTCAGGGCCTTGTTGAAGGCCGAGATGGTTGGGTTTGCGTAGAGTGCAAGACCCCAGCTGTTAGCAGTGATGATCTTGTCAGCCTGTAGACGCAACGCAGTTGCTTCCTTAGCAGTCAATACATCGCTCTGCAGACGCTCAAGGATGGCGTCTAGCTTGGAGTCGCTCCAGCCCCAGGCGTTGTTTCCGCCATCGGTCTTGTAGGTAGCGACACCGTTAGCCTGGCTCAAGCTGTTTAGACCGAAGCCGTGCATGCTTACGTCGTACTTAGAGCTCAAGTTCTCTTCAGTACCGAAGAGGTCAGCCTGAGGGTAGGTGATGACTTCAAAGCCGGCCTTCTTTGCCTCGTTCTTAACCAATGCAGCAAGAGCGTTGCGCAGGGTGGTGTCAGCGTGGACAAAGTGGATCTTCACAGGCTGGTTGTCGGCCGATGCAGTTGGGTAGTACTTCTTGACTAGAGCTAGCGCCTGAGCGGTTCGGTCAGCCTGGGTACCCTTGCTGTAAACGCTCACACCAGAACCCTTGGTAATGGTGCTGTACTCAGGGGTGCCCTGGAAGGCGAACTGGGTGTCAAGCGGCGATGCGTCTGACTTAACTGGCTTGATCAAGGTGTCAACCATCTGCTGGCGAGGAACCGCAAGCAAGAATGCCCTGCGTAGGTCCTTCGCACGCTGGCTGTTTCCAGCGAATACACCGGTGTACTGGTCAGACTTGCCAAAGGCAGTGTCAGTACGTAGGTGGAAGATGGAGTAGTTTCCACCGGTCTTGGTCTGAACAGTCACGTTCGGCATTGCCGAAAGAGCAGTCTTGTCCGCAGAGGTTGGAAGGGTGTTGTAGTAGACATCGATGTCACCGTTGCGAAGTGCCTGAACAGCAGCGGTGTTGTCCTTGATGATCTTGATTACAACGGTCTTGATTGGGTTCTTGGTAGCCATCTTTGGACCAGAGGTGTACTTCGCGTTGCGAACAAAGGTCATGGACGCACCAGTTGTGAACTTAGAAACGATGAAGCCACCGTTGCTGACCAATAGAAGCGGGTTGGTTGAGGAGTCAATCTTGGTTACGTCGTAACCGGTGCTCCAAACTGAACCCATCTTCTTTAGAGCGGCAGTGTTCTTCTTGGTGAATGCTGCAAGGAACTTGTCCTTAGCTGCCTGGTTCGCTGCTGCAGACTGCAGACCCTTCTTGCCATCAGCAAGAAGTGACAGGGTGTGAACAGGGAATGGTCCAGGTGCTAGAAGCTCCCAGTCTGGAAGCGGCTTAGCAAACTTGACGGTGATCGACATCTTGTCAGCGCTTAGCTTTGGCTCGCCAACAACGTTCTCACCATATGCCTGACCATATGCAACGCTCTCAAATGCAAGCTTCGAGGTTGCGTTGGTTGGGTCTCCCAAGCCAGCTGCCTTTGAGTACTTGTCAGAGAGGATTACGTGAGAAAGCAACAGATCAACTGCGTCGATTGGAGTACCGTCAGACCAAACCTGGCCCTTCTTCACGGTGTACTCAATCTGGAAGTCCTTCGGAGCCTTCTTGACAATCTTCATCGAGCCGAAAGCGGTGTTCATAACCAACTTGGCGTCAGAGTTGTAGTAGGTGAAGCCCATTCCGGTTAGCGACCCGACAAGAGCGTTGTACGAGGTGTTTCCCTTTGTAGTGTTTGAGTTAAGCGAGGTGATGTCACCGGTTGACAGCAGGGTCACGGTTGACTTGGTTGCGGCCGACGCTGGTGCCAAAGCACCGGCAGAAAGGCCAACGGCAACCAGCGCGGTTGCTGCGACTGCAGCAATCGAGCGCAATGCCAGATTTACTTTCATATCCTTTTTCTCCTTTGAATGAAGACCAATCCGGCAGGTCGTTTCGTTTCCGATTCGATTGTCAACCGTCTGGGCCTAGGGCATCAAAAGCCTAAAGCATCACTTGACGGTAAAGCTAGCTGAATTCCAGTTTGACCCCTGTTTTGCAAGCGTTTACCGAACCGTTACATAGTTGGCCTGTTTGTCAGCCTTGGGCAGATCGGGAAAGACAAAATCAAAGTCCAGCTTGGAGGACCAAAAGTGACGGAAAAATCGCAAACAAAATCGTGACCGGCAGGATTAGAAAGATGGTCGGGATCAGCATTTTGGTTTCGTTTTGACCCGCCCTGCGAATGAGGTCGCGAATTACCTGCTGCTGGATGGAATCTGCGAGCGAAGCGACCTGATGCGATATTGGTGTTCCGCGCTCAATTGAGACCTGCAACTTCTGAGTAAGTTCAGAAAGTTCAACAATTGGCATTCGAGTATCAAGTCGCGCAAGCTCTTCGACCAGGTCGGCACCTAAATCCAGATTCCGCACCAAAAAATTGAACTGGGCATGCCACTCACCACTCAGTCGTGGCGTCAACCAACGCAGTGCGACCGTGACAGGCAAGCCATTTTCTAAAAGCAATGCCAGCGCTCGACTCACATCTGCTAACTGCATCCACTCAGCGCTAAAGCGCCTTCTGGAGAACCTCACCTGGAGCTTTTTTAACTGCTGCGCTGGGTCAAAGCGAGAGGTCGCAGCTGGTGGCTTCTGATGGGAAGCCACAAGTCGATTACTCAATGCCATTTAGCACCCGATCTGGAAGTGGCAAGCGACCCAATCGATTCACCAGGGCATAAGCCAAAAGACTCAGCGCAAGCCCCACAATCAAAATGACTGCGCCGAGTTCAGTGGCAAAGGCTGCCTTGTTTTGTGCCAACTGAATCAGCACTAGTGCTACCAACCAGGGAGCTAATAGCGCCAACTTTGCGCTGGCTGATACCCAACCCTGTTTGGCTTGAAGTTGGGCGAGCTCCCCCTGTTCCCGTCTCACCTGAACTGCTGCCCTTTGATAGGTGATTGACATCCCATGTCCACCAAGTTCGCTATCGAGTTCGATCAGCATTGCGAGCAGGTCGGCGTGACGATTGGCAAAGCGCTTGCGAAGTTGTGGCATCAGTTGATCTACCTCGAACCCGGAGTCATAGAGCTCCAGCAAGCCACGGAATTCGTTTCGAAGCACGATTGGACCTTGATTCGCAAGATGTTCGAACTGCTCCCGCAGTGGCACTCCACTTACCGCGGCTGATTGAAAACTGTCGAAAACCTGAGGCCAAGCAGCATCAAAGTCTCGCTGCCTCGCCTCACCTCGCAACCTGATGGTCTCTAAGGCGACTGCGAGCATCAGCAGGGCAAGACACAGCGCTAACCCGGAAACACCAGTGAGCGTGTAGGTCAAAAGGGCGATTGCCAGCGAGGAGAAAACTATCGAGAGCGAGACCTCTCGACTTCGCTCCAGAATCCCGGCTCGAGAGAGCAACTGGCTATAAAACTTCATCGCTCACCTCCAGAATTTCAGAAACGATGCGTTGACCGCTGGGAAGGCGTTTGCAAAACACCACCAGGTCAAAAGCCCCCAGCACGGTAGGGCGCAAGAACCTGTCAGTGATGTTTTCGCCGGCTAAAAGCGGAAGTGTCAAAAGCTTCTGCAGCGCGGCTCTGGCCGAATCGGCGTGCAGTGTGCAAAGCCCGGGGATGCCAGAGTTCAGTGCCACCAGCATGTCCAACGCTTCCGCTCCCCTGACCTCGCCGATCACCAAGCGACTGGGTCGCATCCTGAGTGACTGCTTCACCAACTCGCGCAGGCCAATTTCCCGGGCGCCTTCAGCAGAAGCCGGGCGAACCTGGAGGGCAACCCAGTCATCGTGCTGAATTTCCAGCTCAAAGGTGTCTTCGCAGGAGATCAAGCGTTCCTCTTCCTGAAGCTCAGCCAACAGCGCCGTCATCAGGGTGGTCTTGCCTGCTTGAGTTGCCCCGGCGATCAAAATGCTTTGCTGATTAGCCATCGCCTGCTCAAGAAATTTGCGTTGAGCCGTCGAGATGGTTCCAAAACCTTCAAGCTGTGTAAGCGTGATTCGGCCCGCCCGGAATTTACGAATGTTGATAGCCCAGGATTCCCTGGTTAGTTCTGGAATCACGACGTGCAGTCTTGAACCATCCGGCAAATTGGCATCGACATAGGGAGTAAGGCGATCGACTCGCCTGCCTGAGAAGGCCAGCATCCGAAGGGTGAGATTTCTTATCCGCCCAGCACTTAGTTCAAGCTCCACAACGTGGTGCTGGTCTGAGTAGTAGTGCAACTGATTTGGGCGATTGATCCAGATTTCCTCAATTTCTGGATTATCCAAATACGGCTGCAGCACGCCGAAACCGGCGAGTTCCTGCTTTGCCCTGGTGTGCAAGTCCGATTCTGGGATAGGACCCATCGAACTCTCTGCGATTTCGTCCAGAGCGCTCGAAAGCGCCTGATCTAGGTCGGCGTCTTTGGTTATGGCAAGCTCTCTAGCTCGCCTAATCAATTGGCCCAGGGTTGACATGCAGGAAGTGTTCCAAGCCCTAAGATTTCCTGCTTGAGGTTTTCCACAGCACGAAAAATCCGCTAAGCTATCTCAGTTCCATGCGGGTGTGGCGAAATTGGCAGACGCACCAGATTTAGGTTCTGGCGCCGAGAGGCGTGGGGGTTCA
>JACCDK011888033.1_pt1 | contig 13100 bp, 9 predicted proteins | sample 7445871 | NCBI WGS metagenome assembly JACCDK01 (sample SAMN15323436, study PRJNA562643) | freshwater metagenome | isolation source: river surface water | place: USA:Blue River Watershed | collected 2017-08-15 | reverse complement strand
TTAAGATAAAAGCTATCTTAGAGCTTAGGCGCCCCAAAATCTCTGCGTTTGCGTCGATTACGACCCATTCCTTAGTAACAGTTTTGCTGTTAGCAGAGACAGTTTTGTAACTTAACGTATTCATTGAATAATAATTAATTAATTGATTTTAAATATTTTATCCCCCATGACTCCATAAGGGACGGCAAAGATAATCTAAATATTTGAAATTTCTATGAGAAAATGTGGAAATGTTAATTTCAGCTAATTTGTTATTTTTGAATGCAATGAACATCGCTCAACCGAACTCTTTCTTAAAGTCTATATGGGGCCCTTTTCTGCTCAGTATCAGCCTTTTTATTGCTGCCTTCCTTAAGTTCGACTCTACAGAATTTATTCGATGGGATACGATTCATTACCTTAACATCCGATTTAATGGTTATAGCTTTAACCCCTGTGCTCATGTGAATGTAGCGTTTTTCCCTCTATTCCCCTATCTAATGAAAGCCGTAAATCTTAGCTTTATATATATATGCTTGCTAAATCTACTGCTTTTCTATACCGGAATTTACTTTCTTCACAAAGCCTTTAAGCTTAGTACCCTCAGCATTTGGCTAATTGCCGCTCTACCCACTAGCTTCTTCTTTTTCATGCTCTACTCTGAATCTGTATTCTTTTTGAGCGCTGCTTTGATATTATACGGACTTAAAACAGAACGTTACCCTATACTTTACCTTGGTGTATTTTTAGCCGCATTAGCGCGCCCTGTAATTAGTATCTTAATACCTGCCTTTATCATATTGATTATTTGGGATGTTCTCGATCAAAAAAAGTTTTATCAATATAAACATTACTTGATTTCTATTCTCATTGCTATCGCTTCTTTGCTCTTGGTCTCATGGTTTCAATATACCCAAACCAATACCTGGTGGGCTATGTTTAAAGCACAAAGTTGTTGGGACCATTATTTCTCTATTAAAGGTCTTTCTGCGAACTCATGGGGCAAACCCATTATTCAACGTCTCGATAAAATCTCAGTAGCTATTGGCTTATGTTCTGCCTTCTTACTCATAATTGCATTTTATAAAGCATTCATTAATAAAAAATCAAAACCACTAAAGCATCCAATTGCAACATCCGCAGTATATAGATTTAGCTTCTTATACATAGCAGGTATTACCTTATCTATATGGATGTTTCAAAATGATTGGCATAGTCTCAATAGATACATCTGGTGCAGTCCGTTCATTGTTCTTTTCTTAAACTCTTGGAAAAACACCGACAAATCTTTTATCAAAACTGCAGTATACATCTATTTGCTTTTACTCATTCCTCTTGGCGCGTATACACACATTCAAGTATTGTTGAGTTTATTAGCCGTAAGCATCTGGCTAATCTCATTAATTTATATTTCAAATATTCAAGACTCAAAAATCAATTCATATAAGTATGCATTAATAATTGCTCTCAGTATAATATGCATTTATACTCAATGGTATTTTATTGAATTATTCTTATCTAATAATTGGGTTGGGTAAATAAATATTGCTCATTTATTTTTATTTTAGCAACTTAATTCAATTACTATGAATGTTTCGAAGATGGCAAGTACTCTGATCGGATCAGAGATTATAAAAATTGGTAACGAAGTCAACGAAATGATTCGCAAAGGTTCTAAAATTTGCAATCTAACAATCGGCGATTTTGACCCTAGCCATTACCCCATTCCAAAGGAACTCGAAAACGAAATCATAGCCGCATACAACAAAGGTTTTACCAATTACCCTCCTGCAAATGGTGAACTTTCTTTGCGCCAATCTATTGTTGAGTTTTTAAGTAAGTATGGTAATTTGAATTATACTACTGACGAAATTCTTGTAGCTGGTGGTTCTAGACCATTAATTTATGCTACCTATTTAACACTATTAGATCCGGGTGATAAAGTTGTATTCCCAGTACCTTCATGGAATAATAATCACTATTGCCACCTTTCAGCTGCTGAAGCCATCATGGTTGAAACCAGTGTAGAAAATAATTTTATGCCTACTGCAAATAATATCGCACCTAACTTAAAAGGTGCTACTCTTCTCGCACTTTGCAGTCCGCTGAACCCAACAGGAACCATGTTCTCTAAAAAAGACCTAGAAGAAATTTGTGATCTTGTTATTGCTGAAAATAAATCTCGTGGAGAAGGTGAAAAGCCTTTGTACATATTATATGATCAAGTTTACTGGACATTAACTTTCGGTGAGCATAAACATTTCGATCCTATTAACCTTAGACCCGAATTAAGAGACTACACTATTTATATCGATGGTATATCAAAATCACTAGCTGCAACAGGCGTACGTGTGGGTTGGGCCTTCGGACCATTAAAAGTAATTGATAAAATGAAAGCAATTCTTGGTCACGTGGGTGCATGGTCTCCAAAGGCTGAACAAATTGCTACTGCTAAATACTTAAAGCAAAATGAAGCCATCGAAGAATTCATGGTTCCTTTTAAAAATAAAATCAAAAATAGTTTAGATGCTTTGCATGTAGGTTTTCAAAAATTAAAATCAGAAAACTATCCGCTCGATTCTATTGAACCTATGGGAGCTATTTATTTAACTGTAAAAGTTGCAATAAAAGGTAAACATACACCTGATGGCAAAGCGATTGAATCTAGTATGGATGTTACTTCCTATATACTAAATGCTGCACAATTAGCGATGGTACCATTCACTGCTTTCGGCGCTTCTGCTAATTCTGATTGGTATAGACTTTCGGTTGGCGCTGCTGATAAAGAAACTATTCTTGCATCATTTGATAGATTGAAAAAAGCAATTGATGAATTAAAATAGTACGAAGAATTATGTACTATGTATTATGTACAAAGAAAACTATCTTTGACATACATTGTACTTAATACATTGTACTTAATACATTATTCAACTCAATGTCAAAATCTCTCTACCTCATACCCGTTCCTCTAGATGAAGAAAGTTCTATAGAAGCTAACATCCCTAATGATGCTATAAATATTGTTCGCGATTTAAAACACTTCATTGTTGAAAACGAAAAAACTGCTAGAGCTTTTTTGAAGAAATATGGCATTCTTACGCCTCAAAAAGATTTACAAATTATGGTGTATGATAAAAGAGATAAACTTTCTATATCGCACTATTTTAAATTTTTTAAGGAGACAGATCAAGTCGGACTTATGTCTGAAGCTGGATGTCCGGGTGTAGCCGACCCCGGCGCTGAAATTGTTGCTGAAGCTCACCGTAGAAATTTTAATGTTGTTCCATTCATCGGACCTTCGTCTATTTTATTAGCCTTAATGGCTTCTGGCTTCAACGGACAGCAATTTTGTTTTCATGGTTATATTCCAATCGACAAAGCTGATCGCATTAAAAGACTAAAAGACTTAGAAGCTCAATCGTTTCGATTCCGACAAACTCAAATTTTTATCGAAACTCCATTTAGAAATAATCACCTCTTTGATGATATTATTAAGAATTGCAAACCAAGTACACAACTGTGTGTCGCTGCCAATATCAATGCTAAAGATCAATTAATAAAAACTAGAAGTGTTGCTGATTGGAAAGATCATAAACCCGAATTACATAAAATACCAGTAGTGTTTATAATTTATGCAACATCTTAATAAATTATAAAATGTAATTATCTACTGATATAATTTTATTGTTCTCTTTGATTAAAAAGCTAGCGTCAAAATTGCTAATGATTATGCTTTTTAAATCAGTATTTTTTGAATCAACAACTATTTCAACTTTTCTGCTCTCTGCTTGAATAGAAAAACTTTTCTTTAGTCGTATATAATCAATCGTGTTATTTGATAAGTCAGTAGGTTTAAACTCTGTTTTCTTCAACAAATTCATATTAGAATCATACTCCTTCAAATACAAGCGAGGTAAGTGCTCTTGATTGCTTGCTTTTATTAAATAGTTACAATAAATATTTGTGTCAGTATTATTTGTAATTGAATAAATGATTTGATTTTTATCATCAATAGTTATTGCTTTCTGATAATCTACAAAATGATTATCTACAGTAATTCTACCTTCTTTATTAATTACAAATTCTTCACCTGATATTTTATAATTAGATGATTTTAAATCTTGTGCATTCAAAACAAAATAGTGTAATATATCATCTGAAAATAAATATTTTGATTTACTCTCAATATTATATTGATGAGTGTCTGCTTTGTCTTTTATAACTAATAACTTTTGATTGCCTAACAATTTTAATATCTCCGATTTATTTACCAATGAATCTGAAAATAATTGAGCAGATATTAATGTTTGATTAAAAGATGTTCTCGATAACATTATTGAATTTATTGGCAATCCAGTTGAAGCTGATATTGCCATTGACTCAAAAGAAGTCACATCATTTAATTCAGAAGCAATAACTTCAGAACCAATAAAGTAACCTGGTAGTGGTACAATCGATTGAAAGCTATCTACAGTAAATCCGTATTTATTTAATGAATCAATTATTCGAAAATCTTTATATGAATCTATTTTTTTATTAGCTATTATCTGAATGTTTCTATTATTATTTACATATGCTTCAAATATCCACATCAACATCAAAAAAGATAGAAGTACATACGCATATTTCTTCTTCGATTGAATTTTCCATTTTCTAAAAATTAAATAAAAATAGAATGCCGAATAAATGGTAAACACATAATAAAACACCCAAGCAAATCTACCTAATGCTCTAAATTGCTTAATCGCTGGCACTAAATCTAGTACAAACTCAAAGCCAATTCGAAATGGCATTGCCATCGCAAATAATAACAATAAAAATGCTGTTAATAATGAGGTTCTTAATGCATCGGGCAATATAGGCTTCAGTATAAATTTTATCTTTTTCTTCTTTAAATACTTTACACCTTTAATAGTAATCAATACTAAAGTTATTGCACCTACAATTCCCACATAATTCCTAGATTCAATATTGGTTTCTCTTACCTTTACTAACATGTTCCAGAAGTCTAACAATGGAGAATATACAGGCAAAAACAAACCTTCAAATGTTGCTACATAATTTAATATACCCCATGGGTTGGTAGGCCTATCTGATATATGATCTATACTACTAATTATTAATTGAACTATAACAATAGGTAAAACTGAAAGTAAAAAATGTATTATGCTTGAATTAATTTTAAATGACTTTCTGTAAATAAAATCTACATAGCCAAAAACTAAAACAAATATTGAACCTATTAATAAATAATACGGATGTATGAAAGCAAATAACAGTAATGTTATATCAATAATGATATAATATTTCATCTTATAGTTATTCTCTTTTAGTTTTAATAATAAATACCAAAGCATTGGTACAAAGAAAGAATAAGATAATCCGTAGTGACCTGTATACCTTTCGACTTGAGGTGAGAGATATGAAATTATTATAGAAATAAGAATCGAATATAAAATTGGCAATCCAATCCTTCTTGCTATTTTAAATAAAAAATAAGATGATAGTACTATTGATAGCATCATCATTAAATTAAATATACCTATCACATTGCTTTTTATCGAAGGAAAATAGTTCGATAAATACTTTAATAATATTGAGACTACAGGTTGATTATCGGTATAAACAATTAACTCTGAAAACGGATAGTTTAATCCCCTTGTTTGTAATAATGTTTTATCGTGATTGATATAATAATCTGCTGTATAATAGTTTTTAATACCATCACCCATTGAATTAAAAATATATGAATTAGGATGAAATAATATATCATTATACAATACCATCAATATTATGAATGATATTAATGCAACTATGTATGAATATTTTTTATCTGATTTCATCTAAATAAAAAAACTCTAAGAAAATTGAAGCTTTCTGATAATATTATTCTCAGGTTTAAGGTGCTAAATTCAACACCCTCTCTTAACTCAACTATACTTGAATTGATTTTAATACTTTTATTTTTGCTTGATAAATACACAAATTCTAAATCAAATAAGTATCGCTCAATACGTGTTGCTAGAAAAACCTCTTTACCTTTTTTATTAAAACCCTTTAATCCGCATTGTGTATCTGTTGTATAAATACCCAAACTCTTCTTTATAAAGTATTTTAATATTTTTGAAATTATTATTCTCGTTTTAGGCACTTTCTTATAATATTCGGCAGAGCGAACGCCTACTACTACGTCATTACCATTTAACAACTCTGAATAAACATCTTCTAAACTTTTTATTATATATGGAAAATCTATATCGGTGTATATTATATGCTCTGCGTTAGAGAGTTTTACACCTTCGCGTAATGCATGTCCTTTCCCACGATTATTTTCATATGTAACAAACATGAAATTGGGAACATTCTTTTCAATATAATTAACTTCTTCTGAATTTATAATTGACTTTGAACCATCATTAACAATAATTAATCTTAGGTCTACATCATTATGTAATTTGAGAAATGACTGAATTGAGTTTACAACTCTCTCATGCCAATTAGCTATCGGATTATAACAGGGTAGAATTATATCTAACGATTTTCTCAAAATTTTATAATTATATCATGGCAAAATACAAAATTGTTAAATAATATCTATACAAGTAATTTCATTAATTATCTTTACTTAAAATTGATTTATGTCTAGCCCTCTTGCAGAACGTTTACGACCAAATACACTCGACGATTACATCGGACAAGACCATATTGTTGGTAAAAATGCGGTTTTGCGTAAAGCAATAGAATCAGGTATAATTCCATCAATGATATTTTGGGGTCCGCCTGGTGTCGGCAAAACGACATTAGCTAATATTATTTCGAATCAACTTAATCGACCTTTTTATTCTTTAAGTGCAATCAACTCTGGTGTAAAAGATATTAGAGAAGTAATCGAAAAAGCTAAATCCCATTCTTTCTTTGGTTCTCAAAATCCGATTTTATTCATAGACGAAATTCATCGTTTTTCTAAATCACAACAAGACTCTTTACTTGGTGCAGTAGAAAAAGGAATAGTTACTTTAATTGGTGCAACTACTGAAAATCCATCATTTGAAGTTATATCAGCTTTGCTTTCTCGATCTCAAGTTTATATTTTAAAAAGCTTAGAGAAAGATGATTTGATTAAAATGCTTCAACAAGCTATTGAAAAAGATAAATGGCTTCAATCAAAAAAAATTGAATTTGTAGATTATGAAGCATTATTACGTTTATCAGGTGGTGATGGAAGAAAGCTTTTAAATATTTTTGAATTAGTTATTCAATCATTCGAATCAGATGTTTGTACTATCACAAATGAATATGTTTTAAATGTTGTTCAACAAAACTTGGCACTATATGATAAAAGCGGAGAACAGCATTATGATATTATTTCAGCATTTATTAAATCAATAAGAGGATCTGATCCAAACGCCGGATTATACTGGCTTGCTCGTATGATTGAAGGTGGTGAAGACCCTTTATTCATTGCTCGTCGCTTAATTATTTTGGCATCCGAAGATATAGGAAATGCAAACCCCAATGCATTACTCCTTGCAAACAATTGCTTTCAAGCTGTGAATGTAATTGGTATGCCTGAAGCTAGAATAATATTAGGTCAATGCGTAACTTATTTGGCAAGTTCTCCTAAAAGTAACGCATCATATGAAGGTATCGATAATGCAATTGCTACGGTAAAACAAACAGGTGATTTACCCGTTCCTATTCATATTAGAAATGCGCCTACAAAACTAATGAAAAATATAGGATACGGAAAAGATTATATGTACTCTCATGCTTACGAAGGAAACTTTAAAGAACAAGAATATTTACCCGAAGAACTAAAAGGTACTACCTTTTATTCTCCTGGCAATAACCCAAGAGAAAACGAATTAAGAAAATATTTAAAAAACCTCTGGAAGGATAAATATAATTACTAATGAAAATTGCTATAGCATCTTACATCGACACAGGCAGATATGAATCAATGGTGCCCGATGAAGATCAAATGTTACTCCAACTTTTTAAAGTAAATGGTCACGATGTTGAACTTGTAGTTTGGGACGAGCCCTCTGTGATATGGGAAAATTATGACTGTGTGATAATCAAGTCAACTTGGGATTACTTCATTGGTAAAATTGAAAAATTCTATGTTTGGTTAGATTTACTTAAAAGTAAAAATGTAAAATGCTTGAACCATCCTAATATTATAAAGTGGAATGCTGATAAACATTATTTACTTGATATTGAAAAAGCTGGACTTAAAATAGTACCTACCATTATAGTAGAAAGAAATAATAAAATAAATTTAAAAGCAGCTTTTGAAAAATTCAATACTGATGAAATAGTAGTAAAACCATGCGTTTCAGGCGCTGCAATGAATACATTTAGAATTAATAAAAATTATACTTCGGATGTTGAATCTAAAATAAATGAATTGCTATTAGAAGATTCATTTATCATTCAACCGTTGAAAAAAGAAATTTTAGAAGAAGGGGAATGGTCTTTTGTTTATTTCAATCAAAAGTTTTCACATCATTTATTGAAATCAGGTAAAGACGATGATTTCAGAGTACAACATTTCTGGGGTGGAAGTATTAATACTCCTTCATTCCAAAATGAAATGCTAGAACAAGCAAACAAATACATAGAGCATTTTGCAAAAGACACTTTATATGCAAGAGTTGATGCTGTATGGTCAAATAACCAATTAGAACTAATGGAATTAGAATTAATAGAACCCTATTTGTTTTTCTTTACAAACGATCAATCATTAAATAATTATTATATTGCTTTTAACGAATTATATAATTCTCTATAATATGAAAAAATTATTAACAATAGCTCTAGTCATTTTCGGCACTTTAAGTTATGCACAAGAGAAAGCCTTTACTCTATATGATGTTACAGCTGACCCTTATAAACAAATTGAAACTGCAAAGATTCAAGCCCAAAAAGAAAATAAAAACATCTTAATACAAGCGGGTGGGAATTGGTGTAAATGGTGTAAATATTTTCATAAGTTTAGTAATGAAAATGCAAAAATTGATTCTATTATTAAAGCAGACTATGTAGTATTACATGTAAACTACAGTAAAGAAAATAAAAATGAAAAATTCTTTAAAGAATATAATAATCCAGGTCGTTTTGGCTATCCCGCATTTTTAGTACTAAATAATTCAGGTGAGTTATTACACATTCAAGATTCTGGTTATCTTGAAGAAGAACAAGGGTACTCTGAAGAAAAAGTTAGCAGATTTTTGTTGTTGTGGAATGTAAAATCAACAAAGAAATAAGCTTGTTGAATTACAAGCTTATTTCTTCAGATATTACTTTTTAGATTGACAAACAAATGTTGTTTTTGGTAATGCTGTTTTACTTATAGCATTATAACCACCAGCTATCTCAGTAAAGTTATTATACCCTCTCATTTTTAAAATAGATGCAGCAATCATGCTTCTATAACCTCCGGCACAATGCATATAAAAATGCTTTTCTTTAGGGTAAGAAGCTAATTGATCATTGATATAATCTAATGGTATGTTCACAGCATTTTCTAAATGCTCTGCCTCAAATTCACCTGGCTTTCTAACATCAATTACCATGTCGTGATTTATTGAAAGTTCTTTTTCAAACTCTTCGGCAGTAATTCGCTTTATTTTATCTACTTCTTTACCTGATGCTTGCCAAGCGTTTATACCACCTTCTAAATAACCAACCACGTAATCATATCCCACTCTTGCTAATCGCATAACGGTTTCTTCTTCTTTACCTGGCTCAGTTATCAATAATATTTCTTGTTTCACATTAGGTATTAAAGCTCCCACCCAAGGTGCAAATTGTCCGTCTAATCCAATATTTATTGAATTTGGTACAAAAGCATTTCTATAAATATCAGCATTACGAGTATCCAACATTACAGCCTCGGTTTCATTTGCTGCAATCTCAAATTCTTCTGGTGTTAAAGCTTGAAGTCCGCGCTCCATCACTTCATTAATATTATCATAACCTAATTTATTCATCGCTACATTTTGCGGAAAATAAACTGGCGGAGGCAATAAACCATCGGTGACCTCTTTTACGAACTCTGCCTCCGACATATCTGCTCTTAAAGCATAATTGAATTTCTTTTGTTCACCTATAGTAGATACTGTTTCTTTGCTCATATTTTTACCACATGCAGAACCTGCACCATGCGCTGGATAAACCACTACATCATCAGCTAATGTCATTACTTTTGTTCTAAGTGATTTATATAGGGTAGCCGCTAGCTCTTCTTGAGTCATGTGTGCTGCTTTTTGAGCTAAATCTGGTCGACCAACATCTCCAATAAATAATGTATCACCTGTAAATAATGAATGATCTTTACCATTTTCATCTACCAATAAATAACAAGTGCTCTCCATGGTATGTCCCGGTGTATGAATAACCTTTATTTTAATATTACCAAGATTGAGTATTTCAGAATCAACAGCTATATGAGCTGAGAAACTTGGATTCGCTTTCGGACCATAAACAATAGTAGCACCTGTTGCTTTGGCCAAATCAACATGTCCGCTAACAAAGTCTGCATGAAAATGCGTTTCTAATATATATTTAATTTTTACGCCATCTCTTTCTGCTCTATCTAAATACGGCTTAATATCTCTTAATGGATCAATGATTACCGCCTCATTTTCACTTGTAATGTAATAAGCTCCTTGAGCTAAACAGCCAGTATATATTTGTTCGATTTTCATAACTCAAATTATATAATCAAATATAAGATTTAACATTTATAAAATTACTTTGTTTTTATCAGTAAATACGTATATAAATAGCTATTTTTAACGTTTAATTTACTATGTCAAAAAATAATTCATACCAATTACTAATTGAGAAACTAGATGCTTTTATTAGAAAGTTCTACCTCAACAAATTAATAAGAGGTAGTATTTATTTTTTAAGTGTTTTACTTATTACCTTTTTAACACTTAATACACTAGAGTATTTTTTTTATTTAAAACCAATTTACAAAATACTCTTGTTATTGATAAGTGGCATCTCATTGGCTACTTTATTGACTTTATATATTATTTTACCTCTAATAAAATATTATAAGTTAGGTTCAGTAATTACTCATAAAAAAGCTGCTGAGATTATTGGTGAGCATTTTTATGAAGTAAAAGATAAATTAATTAATACACTTGAATTATATGAACAATCAACTCAAGCATCAGACCACTACGAATTAATTGAAGCGAGTATCAATCAGAAAATTGCTGAGATTAAAACTATACCATTTGTTAAGGCTATTGATCTAAATAAAAACAAAAAATACATTAAATATGTAATAGCTCCTGTTATTCTTACAGTAATAATATTGATAATATCACCGGGTTTTATTGAAAAAGGTACAGAGCGTTTAATAAATTATAATACACAATTTGAAAAGCCTTCTCCTTTTAAATTTATTTTAAAAAATAAAAATCTAAGTATCAATCAAGGTGAAGACTTGACTATATCATTAAAGATTGAAGGGGATGAATTACCTCAAGATGTTTATTTACACATAGAGGAAAGCATTTATAAACTCGACAAAAAGGATATTAGTAATTTTGAATATCAATTACAAAATTTACAAGCTAACTCAAGCTTTTATTTTAGTGCAGCTGGATATAATTCCAAATCATATAATTTAGAAATTATTGCAAAACCAATTGTATCTGCTTTTAGCATAGATATAAATTACCCTGATTATACTGGTAGAAAAGATGAAAGAGTAAAAAACATTGGTGATATAACAATACCTGAAGGATCTATACTTTCTTGGAACTTTAATACTCAAAACTTAAATGAGCTGTATTTTAAATTAGACAAAGAGTCAGTTCTTTTAAGATCCGAAAAAGATGTATTAAGTTATGCTCGTAAAATAAAATATTCTAGCAACTACAATATAATTCCTGTACATCCGAAGAAATTAAATGTAGATACATTAAAATATTTTATTGATGTTATTAAAGATCAGAACCCAAGTATAATAGTTGAACAAACTAGAGATAGTATAAATACCAAACGCTTTTATTTCTCTGGTGTAATAAACGATGATTATGGCTTCAATAAATTACTATTTATTACAAAACAAAAATCTGGTGATATCAAGTTAGTGAATGTGCCAATACAAAAAATAAATAATTCACAACGATTCTATCATTACTGGGAATTAGATAATACAACCATAGAAGATGTTGATTATTATTTTGAAATATATGATAATGATGCAGTGAATGGTTCTAAAAAAACCAGAAGTCAAATTATGCGCTTTGAATTGCCTGCTGAAAAAGAGATTAGCAAAGAAGTAAATAAAAACTCTGAGCAATTAAAAGATCAGTTAAAAGACGCGATTAAAAAATCTGAACAAATTCAAAAAGATGCTAAGAAACTAAACGAGAAATTAATAAATCAAAAATCGATACGTTACGAAGAGAAGAAACAAATTAATGATTTAATTGAACGCCAAAAAGATGTTGAATCTCTTGTTAAAGATATTCAAGAACAATTAAAAAAATCTAATCAATTTGAAGAAGATTATAAAAAGGTAAGTCCAGAATTACTTGAAAAGAAAAAACAACTTGAAGAATTATTTGAAAATCTATTAGATGAGAAAACTAAAAATTTAATAAAAGAATTAGAAAAACTTTTAGAACAAAATAATAAAGAACTATCTCAAGATCAATTGCAAAAAATGCAATTAGAAAACAAACAGCTTGAAAAAGAGATGGACAGAATGCTTGAGATGTATAAGCAGATGGAGTTTGAGCAAAAGTTAAAAGAGAATATTGATAAACTTGACAAACTTTCTAAAGAACAAGAAAAACTATCAGAGGAAACAAAAAACAAAAATTCTAAAGCTGAAGACCTTAAGAAAAAACAAGAAGAGTTAAATAAGGAATTCAATGAAGTAAAAAAAGAACTTCAAGAATTAGAGAATAAAAACAAAGAACTTGAAGAACCAGAAGATTTTCAGAGCCCTAAAGAAGAGATGAACGATATTCAAAACGAACTCGATAAATCTAGCGAGGAGCTTTCTAAACAAAACAATAAAAAAGCTTCTGATTCTCAAAAAAAAGCTGCCGATAAGATGAAACAATTATCGAAGAAAATGG
>JACCDK010234954.1_pt1 | contig 13104 bp, 15 predicted proteins | sample 7445871 | NCBI WGS metagenome assembly JACCDK01 (sample SAMN15323436, study PRJNA562643) | freshwater metagenome | isolation source: river surface water | place: USA:Blue River Watershed | collected 2017-08-15 | reverse complement strand
GCGCTGGTCATCGACAAGCCTGCCGGCCTGCCGGTTGACCGCCCGCGCAAGGGCGGGGCGAGTCTCGAGGATCATCTTGAAGCGCTGAAGCTCGGCTTCCAGCGCCCGCCGGTCGCGGTGCACCGGCCTGATACCGACACCTCGGGGTGCCTGCTGCTGGCGCGCAATCCCAAGGCGCTGGCGCGCTTTAACCGCGCTTTCGAGGAACGCGCCGTGGGCAAGACCTACCTCGCCATTCTTGCGGGCCATCCGCCGGGGACCGAGGGCACGATCGAACTCGCCCTCGCCAAGATCAGCTCGGCGGAGAAGGGCTGGCGGATGATCGCGGCGAAAAAGGGCAAGCCGGCGGTCTCGCAATGGGAACTGGTGCGCGCGCTCGGCCCGCACAGCCTGATCCGCTTCCGCCCCGAGACCGGCCGCACGCACCAGCTCAGGGTGCACGCCCTGAAGGGCCTCGGCGCGCCGCTGCTTGGCGATCCGGTCTATGGTGCGGGCGCTGTGGCGGGGGCCCGGCGCACGATGCTCCACGCCGAGAGCCTCACCGTCACCCGGCCGGGCAAGACCCCGGTCGAGGCGCGCGCCCCGCTCCCGGCCGATTTCATCGCGTTCGGGGCGGGCGATGCATGACGGGGACGCGCCCGAGCCTCTCGCCGCGCGGGCGCTGAGGCTCGCCAGCGAGAGCTTTCTTGCAGGCTCGGGCCCGGGCGGCCAGAACGCCAACAAGGTCGCCACCGAGGTCGAGCTCAGGGTCAATATCTATGCCCTGCGCCTCAGCCCCCCGGTCTTCGCGCGGCTGCGGACGCTCGCGGGCGCGAAGCTGGCGGGAAACGGCGATCTTATCATCACCTCCAAGGCGCATCGCACCCAGGAGGCCAACCGGCAGGATGCGCGCGCCAAACTCGCCGCGCTTATCGCCGAGGCCGAGGTCGAGCCCAAGCGGCGGGCGAAAACCCGCCTCAACCGGGTCGGCAAGGCCGAGCGCCTGAAGGTCAAGAAGGCGCGCGGTACGGTCAAGGCCAATCGCGGCAAGCCCCGCGCCGGGGACTGGTGAGGCTCCGCAGGCTGTCGCCTTGACTTTTCCCCGTGAATCGGCGAGAGGCGCGCCCGTGTGCGGTGTGCCGGCCAGGTCCGGGTGCGCCGCGTTTGTTTTTTGACGCCCGTGGCAACACCTTCTCGGGCCGATCCAGTTGACAGGAAACCGCCATGGCGAAGCCCACCACCGTCAAGATCCGCCTCGTCTCGAGCGAGGGCACCGGCTTCTTCTACGTGACCAAGAAGAACCCGCGCAACATCACCGAGAAGATGAGCTTCCGGAAGTATGATCCCGTCGCGCGCAAGCACGTCGAGTTCAAGGAAGCCAAGATCAAGTAAGATCGGCCCGGCGTGCCGCCCGTTCGGACGGGCGGCGACCCCGCGATAATTCATCGACAGTTCAAGCCCTCCGCCCTAGGCGCGTCGGCATGATGACGAAAATCTTCCCTGCCCGCCCTCTGGCGCTGGGCTTCGGCGCTGCTGCGCTTGCGCTCGGCCTTGCTCCGGGCGGTCCCGCTTCCCTCTCTGCCCCCGCCGCAGCGCAGACCGCGCAGGCCGGCGATCTCGACCGCGTCGTCGGGGCGCTGCGTGCGATCTCGACCATGAAGGCCGATTTCACCCAGACCGACCGCCAGGGCCAGACCCTGCGCGGGACCATGACCCTGAAGCGCCCGGGCAAGATCCGCTTCGATTACGGCGCGGCCGCGAATTTCCTCGTCATCTCGAACGGCAAGTCGCTCTACGTGGTCGACTACGAGGTCAACCAGGTCGAACGCTGGCCGATCGGCAATTCCCCGCTGGGCGCGCTGTTCGATCCCGAAAAGGACGTGAAGCGCTTCGGCAAGCTGGTCCCGACCCGCGACCCCAATGTGCTGAGCGTCGAGGTGCGCGATCCCAAGAAGCCCGAATTCGGGATGATCACGCTGATCTTCGTGAAGAACGCCGCGGCGCCGGGCGGTTTGCAGCTCACCCACTGGGTCGCGCTCGACGCGCAGAACAATCGCACCCGCGTGCAGCTTGCAAACCAGCAATATGGCGTGGCGGTGGCCGACAGCACCTTCACCTTCAAGGATCCGCGCCGCTCGGCTCGTCGTCCCGGCTGAACGGGACGCGGCGAACGGTTGTACGAAAGCGACAGAAAGACGCCTTGTTCATGGGAATGAAAGGCACTTCCGGCTAATCATCCTCGACAAGCACGGTCGAAGGGAGGTTTCCCCCCTGTTGCCCACCCTTCATCAGGGCCTTGCTTGTACAAGCGTGACGAACGCTCCATGGAACCCTCGACCCACCGCCCCCGGGTCGAGGGTTTTTTGTTTTGGGGGTTTTGTTTGAGCCCTCAAACGCGGGGCGCAGCGCGTTCGCGCTTGCGGCGGCTGTGCCGCCGGAGCAGCGCGCCGCCGCCAGCTCAATTCTCTACTTCTTCCAGCCCAGCGCCTTGGTGATGATCGAATAGATCACATTCTGCTCGATCACCCCGCGCGCGCGGGCGGAGCCCGGGCCGGTGGCGAACAGGGCGACGTCCTCGCCCCCGTGGGTCTCGGCACCGGTCGGGACGAGTGATTGCTGGCGCGCGCCGAGGCCGGTCTGCGGCACGGGCCGCTCGCCCTTCACCGCACCCGGCCCGTTGGCATAGCCGAGCGTCGTATAGGGCTTGCCGTCGAGCGCCGGGGTCGGATCACCTTCCTTGAGCGCGCCCGCATGGTCGCCGTCGCCCCCGCCCGGAGGCGGCACCACCAGGCCGAGGATGTCGTTCCCGCGCACGGGATAGCCGGCGATGGTGAAGACGTGGCTGTGATCGGCGGTGACGAGGATCAGCGTCTCCCCGGGATCGGTATGGTCGACCGCGTATTGCACCGCCCGCGCGAATTCGACCGCCTCCTCCAGCGCATAGCCGGCGCGGCCCTCGTGGTGCGCGTGGTCGATGCGCCCGCCTTCGACCATCAGGTAATAGCCGTCCCTGTCGGTCTTGAGCCGCTCGATCGCCTGGGCGGTCATGTCGGTGAGGGTCGGCTCGGTGCTGTCGGGCTTGCGATCGGCCATGTAGCCCAGGTGGCTGGCATTGAAGAGCCCGAGCACAGGCTTGTCCCTGGGAGCGGCGGCAAGGCCGGGTGCATCCTTCACCACCACGCCGCCAGTCCTCGCGGCCCATTGCGCGGGCAGGTCAGCCGCCGGATCAGCGCGGCGACCGCCGCCGTTGCGGCCGTAGAACATGGCCGTCCCGCCGCCCAATGCGACATCGAACTTCGCCTCGGCGAGCTGGAGCGCGATGTCCTTGCAACCCTGCCCCTGCTGGTCGGCGGGGATGCTGGTGTCGGCCTCCCAATCGCGGTCGGCGGTGTGGGCATAGACCGCCGCCGGGGTCGCGTGGGTGAGACGCGTGGTGGTGACGATGCCGACGGCAAGGCCCCGCGCCTTGGCCTCTTCGCCGAGCGTCGGCAGCGGATGGGCGAGCGCCTCCTTGCACACTCCGCGCGTCGCCTCCGGCCCGATCCCGAGCACGCCGATGCGGGTCTTGAGCCCGGTGTTCATCGCCGAGGCCGTGCCCGCGCTGTCGGGCACCTGCGCATTGGTGTTGTAGGTCTTCACCAGCGCGACATTGGGGAATTTCTCGAAGCTGAGCTGGTTTTCCTCCCCCGTCTCCCCGCGCTTCTGCCCGTCATAGATGCGCGCCGCCGTGATGGTCGAGATGCCCATCCCGTCGCCGATGAAGAGGATCACGTTCTTCGCGCGCGGTTCGGCCGGCGGATGCCTGTCCTTGGCGAGGGCAGGCGTGGCGGCGGTGCTCGCGAGCAGCAGGGCGGCAAGGATGGTGCGGGTCATGCGAGGTCTCCGGAACAGGTGAGCTGCCCCTATCGCTCGCCCAAGCGACATGAAAGTGAAAGCTGGAATGTTGCGCGATTGGTGCCTAAGTCCGGCCCCATGCTCACCGTCGCCACCTGGAACATCAACTCCGCGCGCCTGCGCGTCAGCCTCATCGAAAAGCTGCTCGCCGAGGCCGCGCCCGACATCCTGTGCCTGCAGGAGATCAAGTGCGAGAGCCACCTGTTCCCGGCCGAGGCGCTGGCCGCGATGGGCTACACCCATCAGGCGGTGAGCGGGCAGAAGGGCTATCACGGCGTCGCCACGGTTGCCCGCGTGCCGATCCGCGAGGTCACGCGCCATGACTGGCAGGACAATGGCGAGGCGCGCCACATCGGGGTCGAGGTGCTCGGCAAGGACCTGCTGATCGAGAACGTCTATGTTCCTGCGGGCGGCGATGTTCCCGACCGCGCGGTGAACCCCAAGTTCGGCCAGAAGCTCGACTTCCTCGGGCGGATGACCAAGTGGGCCGACCGGCTCGAGCGCCCCACGCTGATCGTCGGCGATTTCAATATCGCCCCGCTCGAATGCGACGTGTGGAGCCACAAGCAACTGCTGAAGGTCGTCAGCCACACGCCCGTGGAGGTCGAGACGCTGGGCAAGTTCCGGGATGCCCACGGCTGGGTCGATCTCGGCCGCCAGCACATCCCCGCGCCCGGGCGCTACTATTCGTGGTGGAGCTACCGCAATCCCGGCTGGCAGGAGAACGACAAGGGCCGACGGCTCGACCATATGTGGGCCTCGCCCTCAGTCGCACAGCAGGCGCGCGGGCACCGCGTGCTCGAGGATGCAAGGCGCTGGGAGCAGCCCTCGGACCACGTGCCGCTGATCACGGAGTTCGACCTCTGAGCCTTTCGCCGTCACCGGAACGCCGCGCCGCACAGGCTGTCGACGCGCTACGGCATGGCTGGCCGCTGGCCTTTGCCGGAGGGCCCGTCCTGCTCCCGGTGGAAACCGCCATCGCACAAGGCGCGCGCGCGCCGCAGATGCTGATCTCCGCCGCGCGGGCCGCGACCTTGAAACTCGCCAACCAGCGCGAGGCCGCCGTGCCGCACGCGCCGGTGCTGATCGCGGGCGGCGAGGACTTCACTTTGCGCGATGCCTTGCCGGTCGCCGACCCGGCGCTCGATCTCGGCAATCCGCTCAAGGGCCCCTTCAAGGCGGTGAGCCTCGACTGGGCCGAGACTGCCACCGCCGCTCTGGAACTGGCGCGGATCGCCGGGATCCTGCCCGCCTTCCTCATCGATCCGGCGGAAGCGGGCGAGGCGGTTCCGGTCGCCGCGAGCGACCTTGCCGCCTATTCTGACGCAGGTGCGCTCCGGATCGTCACCCGCGCGCGCCTGCCGGTCTCCGCCTGTGAGGACGCCGAAATCGTCGCCTTCCGCTCCAACGCCGACCTGCGCGAGCATGTCGCGCTCGTCATCGGCACGCAGAGCGGCGACCGCCAGCCGCTGGTGCGGCTCCATTCGGAATGCCTGACCGGCGACATCCTCGGCAGCCTCAAATGCGACTGCGGCCCGCAACTCGACGCCGCGCTGCACGCAATGGCGCACGAAGCGCGGGACAGCGGCGGGTGGGGCGTGCTGCTCTACATGCGACAGGAGGGGCGCGGGATCGGCCTCGTCAACAAGCTGCGCGCCTATCGCTTGCAGGATCAGGGCTTCGACACGGTCGAGGCCAACCAGCGCCTCGGCCTCCCCGACGAGGCGCGCGATTTTCCGGTGGCGGCGCGGATGCTGGAGCTGCTCGGGGCGACGACGATCCGGCTGCTGACGAACAACCCCGCGAAGGTGTATGCGCTGGAGGCGGCAGGGATCACGGTGAGCCAGCGGGTGCCGCACCAGCTCCCCGAAAACCCCCACAATGCGCGCTATCTTGCAACGAAGCGCGATCGCGCGGGCCACTTGCTGATCTGAGGCGCATTTGCCGCTTGGCGGCGGGGCCGGAGCTTGGCTAAACCCCCGGGCAAAGGTTCCAGAGGAGAGACCCGAGCCATGCCTACACTCAAATCCTTCGCCATCCTGTCCGGCGCGGCGCTGATGCTCGCCGCTTGCGGCAGTGCCGACGACGCCTCGAGCGAGGCGAGCGCCGACACGGTCGAGATGCCCGCCGACAGCGCGCTTGCCCCGATCGGCGATGGTCCGGTGGCCGATCCCTCGGCGAGCGCCACCGACGCCGCCGACGTGCCCGAGCCGACCGCGACCGAAGCAGCCGATGCCGCCGCGAACGTCGCTGCCGCTGCTGCTGCTGCTGCCGAAGAACCCGCCGAGTAAGCGCGGCCGCGATGCCGCCGCGCCGCGTGATCGCCGCCGCCTGTGCCCTTGCCCTGAGCTTCGCCCTCGCCGGTTGCGGGGACGAAGCGGCGGACGAACCGGGTGCGGTGAGCGCCGACGAGGCCAGGGCGCTCGAAGATGCCGCCTCGATGCTCGACGAGCGCGCGCTGCCGCCCGAGGCGCCGCCCTCCGACGCGCCGGACGCCGCGCCCGCCGAAATGACAGGCGACGGCTCGCCAGCGGCCCCCTAACGGCCCTCGCACTGGCCGCCGCCCTTCAAGGATGATTGCCCCATGAATGCCCCCGCCAACCTTTCCGCCCCCGTGAACAGCGGCATGGACGAGGAGACTTTCGAACAGTTCGCCGAACAGCTCGCCCGCTATGTCCGCGAGCGGCTGATCCCCGCCGAAGCGCAGGTGATCGCCGAGGATCGCATCCCCGACGAGATCCTGAACGAGATGCGCGAGATGGGGCTGTTCGGCCTCTCGGTGCCCGAGGCATATGGCGGTGCGGGGCTCAACATGACGCAATACGCCCGCGTCGTGAACATCATGGCCTATGCCGCGCCGGCCTACCGCTCGATCTTCTCGATCAATGTCGGGATGTTCGCGAGCGCGCTCAAGAACGGCGCCACGGAAAGCCAGAAGGCCGAGTGGTATCCGAAGATCGCGGAAGGGCGGATCGCCTGCTTCGGCCTGACCGAGCCGGGTTCGGGGAGCGACAGTGCGGGCTTGCAAACCACCGCGGTCCCCGATCCGGACGGCAATGGCTGGATCCTCAACGGGACCAAGCGCTACATCACCAACGCCCCCCACGCCGATGTCGCCCTGATCATGGCGCGCACCAGCAAGGAGGCGCTGCCCAAGAACGCCCATGTCAGCGCTTTCCTCGTGCCGATGGATGCGCCCGGCGTCTCGCGCGGAAGCCCGGACAAGAAGATGGGCCAATCGGGCTCGCACATCTCCGACATCATGCTCGACGATGTGCGCGTGCCCGGCGATGCGCTGCTGGGCGGGGAGACCGGAAAGGGCTTCGTCTTCGCGATGAAGAGCCTCGACAACGGGCGCATCAGCGTGGGCGCGGCGGCGACGGGCTATGCGCGGCGCGCGCTGGATTCGGCGCTGCGCTATGCCAACGAACGCAAGGCCTTCGGCGAGCCTATCGCCAATTTTCAGCTCATCCAGGCGATGCTCGCCGATAGCGAGATCGAAATCTACGCCGCCGAAGCGATGATGGCCGATGTCACCGCCCGCGCCGACCGGGGCGAGAACATTCTTGTGAAAGCGGCCGCCTTCAAGGTCTTCGCCTCCGAGATGTGCGGCCGCGTGGTCGACCGCGTGGTGCAAATCTATGGCGGCGCGGGCTACCTCGCCGAATACGACGCCGAACGCTTCTTCCGCGATGCGCGCATCTACCGCATCTACGAGGGCACGACGCAGATCCTCCAGCTCCAGATCGCCAAGCACATGCTGCGCGAGTGGAGGGAGGACGCATGATCCTCCCCGGTACGGGGAGGGGGACCATGCGCAGCATGGTGGAGGGGCAGGTTCCGCATCTCCATCCCGCCGAGGAAACGAACAGCCGAGGGTGCCCCTCCACCAGCTTCGCTGGTCCCCCTCCCCCGGTGGGGGAGGATTAGATGTATAATCTCCTCTCCGACCTCTCCATCGTCGAAGTCTCGAGCTTCGTCGCCTCGCCCACGGCGGGGCTCTATTGCGCGCAGCTGGGCGCGGAGGTGATCCGCGTCGACCACAAGGCGGGCGGGCTCGATTACAACCGCTACATGCTGACGCGCGAAGGTAGGTCCCTGTCGTGGGAGAACCTCAACCGCGCCAAGAAGTCCGTGGCGCTCGATCTGCAATCGGCAGAGGGGCGCGAGCTGCTGGTGGAGCTGGCGGCCAAGGTCGGCCAGTGCATCACCAACCTGCCCGAACAGAGCTTCCTCAGCCACGCGGCGATGCAAGCGAGGCGCGCGGACATGATCTCCCTCCGGGTCATGGGCTGGCACGACGGGCGGCAGGCAATGGACTTCACCGTCAATGCCGCGGCCGGCTACCCGCTGATGTGCGGGCCGGAGGACTGGGATCCCGCGACCGCGCCGCCGGTCAACCAGGTGCTCCCGGCGTGGGACTTCATCACCGGGGCCTATGGCGCCTTCGCCATGCTCGCCGCGCTGCGCCACCGCGACCGGACGGGCGAGGGCAGCGAGGTGCGCCTGCCGCTCGGCGACGTGGCGATCGGGACGATGGCGAACGCGGGCCTCATGGCCGAGGTGCTCTATCGCGGCGCCGACCGCGAGCGGCTCGGCAATGCGATCTGGGGCGCCTTCGGGCGGGATTTCCGTAGCAAGGACGGCGTGCGCTTCATGGTCGCCGCGCTCACGCCCAAGCAGTGGAGCGGCCTCGTCAAGGCCTTCGGGGTCGCGGCGGGCATCGCCGCGCTCGAGGCCGAGCACGGCGTGTGCTTCGCCGACGGCGACACCCCGCGCTTTCAGCACCGCGCCGCACTGTTCGCGCTGTTCCAGAAGGCGGCAGACGGAATGGATTATGCGACCCTCGAAGCGCGCATGGCCGCCGAGACCTGCACCTTCGAACGCTATCGGACGGCCTACGAGGCTGCAAACGATCCGGTGCTGATCGCGGAGAACCCGCTGTTCGGCCCCTCGCCCGCCAACCCCTCGGGCTTCGCATACCCCGCCACCCGCAGCTTCGCCAACCTGCCGGGGCGCGCTGCGGGCGATCCGGCCCCCGCCCCCTACCTCGGACAGCATTCCGAAGAGGTGCTGGCCGAGAAACTCGGCCTTTCCTCGGGCGCGATCGGCAAGCTGGTCGATGCGGGGACCGTGGCTCTTTCGGACAAGGACAAGCAATGACCAGACGCGCCGCCATCTGCACCCCGCTCCGCACCCCCGTGGGCAAGTTCCTCGGTGGGCTTTCCAGCATGAACGCGGGCCAATTGGGCGCGGTGATCCTCAAGGCGCTGATGGAGCGCTCGGGGATCGATCCCGAACGGGTCGACGACGTGGTGTTCTCGCAGGGCTACGGCAATGGCGAGGCGCCCGCGATCGGCCACTGGTCGTGGCTCGCGGCAGGCCTCCCCATCGAGGTGCCCGGCTTCCAGCTCGACCGCCGCTGCGGATCGGGCGTGCAGGCGGTGGCGACGGCGGCGATGATGGTCGAAACCGGCATGGCCGACGTCGTGGTCGCGGGCGGGGTCGAATCCATGTCCAATGTCGAGCACTACACCCTCGCCGCGCGCGGGGGCGTGCGGATGGGCGACATGGTGCTGCATGACCGCCTGTCGCGGGGCCGGGTGATGAGCCAGCCGGTCGAGCGTTTCGGGGTCATCACCGGGATGATCGAGACCGCCGAAAACCTCGCCAAGGACTACGGCATCACCCGCGAGCAGGCCGACGCCTTTGCGGTGCGATCGCACCAGAACGCGACCCGCGCCTGGGCGGAGGGCAAGTTTGCCGAACAGCTCGTCCCGGTCGCCATCCCCCAGCGGAAGGGCGATCCCCTGATCTTCGACCATGACGAGGGCTACCGCACCGACGCCTCGATGGAGACGCTGGGCAAGCTCGCCCCCATCGATGTGAAGCGCGATCCCGCCGCCATCGTCACCGCAGGCAATGCCAGCCAGCAGAACGATGCCGCCGCCGCGTGCCTCGTGGTCGCGGAGGACAAGCTGGAGGAGCTCGGCCTCACCCCCATGCTGTGGTTCGGCGGTTGGGCGGCGGCGGGCTGCGACCCCTCGCGCATGGGCATCGGCCCCGTGCCGGCGGTCGAGCGGTTGTTCGAACGGCGCGGCTACAGCTGGGACGATATCGGCCTCGTGGAACTCAACGAGGCCTTCGCGCCGCAGGTGCTCGCCGTGCTCAAGGGCTGGGGCTGGAGCACGGACGACAGCCGCCGCGACATTCTCAACGTCAACGGATCGGGCATCAGCCTCGGCCACCCCATCGGCGCGACCGGGGGGCGCATCCTTGCCGACATGGCGCACGAGATGCACCGGCGCGGGGTGCGCTATGGGCTCGAGACCATGTGCATCGGCGGCGGGCAGGGCATCGCTGCCGTGTTCGAGCGGGCGACATGACATTCGACGCGTGGATCGGGCGGGAGCAGCGGGCAAGGGACCGCCTTGACGAGGGGCTGGCCGCGCGCTGGCTCGCCACTTTCGACCTTCCCAAACCGCACCCGCCGGTCATGCCGCAGGGCATCCACTTCGCGCTCTGCACCCCCGAGGCTGCCAGCGCCACTCTGGGCGAGGACGGGCATCCGGTGCGCGACGACAGCGCCGACAGCTTCCTGCCGCCCTTCCCCATGCCGCGCCGGATGTGGGCCTCCTCGAAGATCGCCTTCCACGCGCCCGTCGCCATCGGGGCGGTGATCGAACGGGTCAGCCGGATCGCCGCGATCAGCGAAAAGCAGGGCTCCACAGGCCCGCTCGCCTTTGTCGATGTTTCACATGAAACATTCGCCGACGGCGCGCTGGCGGTGGTCGAGACCCAGTCTATCGTCTACCGGGACGCGGCTAGCGGGGGGCAAGCCCTGTCTCCGCCGCCGCCGGGCGAGGCTGAATTCAACCCGCAGGGCTGGGACGCCCACCACGTCCTCACGCCGGACCCGCGCCTGCTGTTCCGCTATTCGGCACTGACCTTCAACACCCACCGCATCCATTACGATGCGCCCTATGCGAGCGAGGTCGAGCGCTATCGCGGGCTCGTCGTCCACGGCCCGCTGATCGCGAGCCTGCTGCTGCAACTTGCGGCGCGGGAGCTGGGCGAAAACGCGCTCAAGAGCTTCGCCTTCCGCGGCCTCTCGCCGGCGATCGCGGGCGAGCCGCTGCATCTGGTGATGCGGAAGGGCGAGGAGGGCTACGACCTCGCCGCCTTCGCCGATGACGGGCGGCAGATCACGCAGGCGAGCGCCGCCGCGTAATCTTCGCGTTTCGTCTCTCCCCGGCGCGTTCGACGTTTGTCCTCGGCGCGCCGAAGTAGTATCATCTGCAACGACATGGCGACTCTCGCAGACCCCCAGCCCGATTTTGCCGCCCTGCCCGAGATGGCGGCCGAGGTCTTCACCGCGCCGCTCGCACGGCCCGCCCATGTCGGCGCGGACTGGCTGGAGCCGAAGCAGACCGACTACACCGCGGAAGATCACGCCGTCTGGGACGAACTCTTCGCGCGCCAGATGGAGGTCCTGCCCGGCCGTGCCTGCTCGGCCTTCATGGCCGGGCTCGACAAGCTCGACCTCTCGCGCGGCGGCATCCCCGAATTCGGCACGCTGTCGGAGGAACTGGGCGCGCTCACCGGGTGGAGCGTGGTGCCGGTGCCGATGCTGATCCCCGATCACGTGTTCTTCTGGCACCTCGCCAACCGCCGCTTCCCGGCGGGCAACTTCATCCGCACGCGCGAGTGCCTGGACTATATCGAGGAGCCGGATGTCTTCCACGACGTCTTCGGCCACGTGCCGATGCTCACCGACCCCGTCTATGCCGACTACATGCAGGAATATGGCCGCGCCGGGTGGAAGGCGATGCGCTACAACCGGCTGAAGGCGCTGGGCGCGCTCTACTGGTACACGGTCGAGTTCGGCCTGATCGAGGAGGCGGGGCAGGTCCGGGCCTATGGCGCGGGGATCCTGTCGGGCCCGACCGAGGCAAAGTTCGCGGTCGAGGCGACCAGCCCCAATCGCATCATGCTCAATGTCGACCGGGTTATGCGCACCGATTACGTGATCAGCGATCTGCAACCGACCTATTTCGTGATCGAGAGTTTTGCCGATCTCTACCGCCAGACGGTGGAGCGCGATTTCGACCGGCTCTACCGCAGCCTGCCCGCCGGGTTCACCTATGCGAACTCGGCGGTGATCGACGTCGACAATGTGCTGCACCGGGGCACGCAGGAATATCACCTGCGCGGCGGGCGGGGCAGCGGGGCGAAGCCGGTCTAAACCCTCGCAAAGCGCCGCGCGACAGCGTTGTAGAGCACCAGCGCCGCACCGGTCGCGGCCAGCGCGATGCCGAGGCTGAGGAAAGACAGGCTGCCGATCATCGTCCCGTCATTGGCGATCTCGCCCGCGACCACCGAGACAACGAGGCCGAGCGCCATCTGCCGCAGGATATGGCCCGGCGCCTCGGTCCGCGCGAGAATCGAGGCCAGCCAGCCCAGACTTGCGCCCAACACGATCAGCACCAGCAACGCCATTTTCTCTGTGACTCCGGGGAGGGATGGCCCGCATCGCGCAAGGCCGGTCCCCCTTCAAATGAGCGGCGCGGCAAGCGGTTCCGGAATTTGCGGCGGTCAGCGCAAGGTCAGCCAGGCAAGGCCCGCCGCACCGACCGCGATGCGGTACCACGCGAAGGGGGCAAAGCCGACGCGGGTGATGATGGTCACGAAGGCCTTCACCACCGCCAGCGCGACCACGAAGCCGACCACCGAGCCGATCCCGATCAGCGTGAAATCATGCGGCGTGAGGCCGCCCCCCTGCGTGGCGAGCTGGTAGACCGTCGCGCCCGACAGGGTCGGCACGGCGAGGAAGAAGCTGAACTCGGCTGCGGTCTTGCGGTCGACCCCGAAGGCCATCGCCCCGAGGATCGTCGCGCCCGAGCGGCTCACCCCGGGGATCATCGCAAGGCACTGGACAAGGCCGATCAGGATCGCGGTGCGCAAGGGCACGCCGGCGACGCCCGGGCCATCTGCGGGGGGCTTGGCCCAGCGCTCGATGGCAAGGATGGCGATGCCGCCGATGATCAGCGTCCAGCACACCAGCACCGCATTGCCGAGCATGGTCTCGATCACGTCGCTGAAGGCAAGGCCGAGCAGCACCGCCGGGAAAAAGGCGACGAGCAGGTTGCGCACGAAGGCGAGCGCGCCCTTCTCGAAACCGAGCAGGCCCTTGGCCACGTCCCAGAAGGTCCGCCAGTAGAGCACCACGAT
>JACCDK010009623.1_pt1 | contig 13107 bp, 11 predicted proteins | sample 7445871 | NCBI WGS metagenome assembly JACCDK01 (sample SAMN15323436, study PRJNA562643) | freshwater metagenome | isolation source: river surface water | place: USA:Blue River Watershed | collected 2017-08-15 | reverse complement strand
TTTAGTTAAATAATCAACCAAGGTCTCTCCAACATGGCCAATTCCTTGAACTAATATTTTTTTACCATCTAAATTATCCGATCCAAATTGGTATTTAGCTGCCGCTTTCATTCCCATATACACGCCATATGCAGTTACAGGAGATGGATTACCAGAACCTCCACGAGATTCAGAAATACCTGTTACATAAGGAGTAACATCTCTTACTGTATCCATATCTGCAGTTACCATTCCAACATCTTCAGCAGTGATATATCTTCCTGATAACGAATTTACAAATTCTCCGAATTTGCGCATCATTTCGGGAGTTTTTTGAGTTTTGGCATCACCAATAATAACCGCTTTACCACCACCTAAATCCAAGCCTGTAATTGCTGATTTATAAGTCATTCCACGAGAAAGACGAAGCACATCATTTAATGCTTCCCATTCGTTTGCATAATTCCACATTCGAGTTCCTCCCAATGCCGGACCTAAAACCGAATTATGTATACCAATTATTGCTTTTAATCCAGTATCTTTGTCGTTGCAAAATACAATTTGCTCATGATTGTCAAAAGAAAGCTGCCCAAATACTGGGTCCATTTTTTGAAGTTCTTTTGCGGTAGTAATTTCAGTATTCATAAAAAATATTTGGGTTGCGACTTTATCAAAAAGCCGGGGCAAATTTAACGTATTATTCAAAATAACACACTTTTTTTATATTTAATTAGCAAAATGTTAATAAAATAAAACACAGCGCCTTATTTTGAATTTGCAATTATTGAATATTATTAACAATATATATAAATTATTGTTTTGATTTAAAGCATAACTATGAAAGAATTACAATATTTAAATAAATATTTCATTAAATACAAATACCGATTTTTACTTGGTATTTTTATTACAATTGTAGCTCAAATATTCTCCTTATTTACACCTAAACTTGTAAGTAGATCCTTTAAATTAATTGAAGAATATACCCATAATCCTATTGCTTTAGATGCTGTAAAAAGTCAATTACTTCAAAACATTGCTCTCATTTTAGGAACCACCATTATTGCTGGGATACTGACTTTTGTCATGCGACAAACCTTAATTGTAATGTCTAGACATGTAGAATTTGATTTAAAGAATGAAGTGTTCAAACACTATGAAGTACTTGATCAAAATTTTTACAAAAGAAACCGTACCGGTGATTTAATGAATCGAATTAGCGAAGATGTAGCCAAGGTGCGAATGTATGTTGGCCCTGCAGTGATGTATACTATAAACACTTTAATTAGATTTACTGTGGTAATTATATTCATGTATAATGTATCTCCGAAACTTACTTTATACACCCTACTCCCACTACCTTTTTTATCGTATATTATATACAAACTGAGTAATGAAATAAATATTCGAAGTACCACTTTTCAACAATATCTTTCTAAAGTTTCTAGCTATACTCAAGAAGTTTTTTCAGGAATTAGAGTAATTAAAGCGTATTCGTTAGAAAATCAAAACCAAGAAACCATCACCAACTTAGCCAATGAAAGCAAAGTAAAAAGCATGAGTTTGGCAAAAGTACAATCGCTTTTCGGGCCTTTAATGGTTACCTTAATTGGAGTAAGTAACTTAGTTGTGATTTATTTTGGTGGATTAATGTACATCAATCACGATCCCGAAATTCAAAACATTGGTGTGATAGCCGAATTCATTTTATATGTAAATATGCTGACCTGGCCCGTAGCATCAATTGGTTGGGTATCTTCATTAGTGCAAGAAGCAGAAGCTTCACAAAAAAGAATTAATGAATTTCTTAAAACCCAAACCGAGATTCAAAACAACAACTCCGATAAGATCATTATCAATGGTGCAATTGCTTTTGATAAGGTTAGTTTTACTTATGAAGACACTAACATTAAAGCTTTAAACGAGGTGTCTTTTTCAATCAACAAAGGAGAAACCTTAGCTATATTAGGTAAAACTGGATCCGGAAAATCAAGTATCCTTTCATTAATTACCCGATTGTACGACATCAAAGAAGGTAGCATTACCATTGACGGTATTCCAATTGATCAGGTTAATTTGGTTGACTTAAGACAAAGCATAGGAATTGTCCCACAAGATGCATTTTTGTTTTCGGATTCAATAAAAAACAACATCAAATTTGGTAAAGAAGATGCAACTGATGAAGAAGTAATTAATGCAGCAAAGAAGGCAGCAGTTCACGAAAATATCATTCAGTTTAACCAACAATATGAAACTATTTTAGGCGAACGCGGCATCACACTTTCAGGTGGTCAAAAACAGCGTGTGTCAATTGCTCGAGCTATCATTAAGGATTCAGAAATTTTGCTTTTAGACGACTGTCTATCAGCAGTTGATACCGAAACAGAAGAAACTATTTTGCAAAACTTACTGGAATTATCAAGTAATAAAACCACTATAATTGTTAGCCACAGAGTATCTTCAGCAAAAAACGCAGATAATATAATTATCCTAGAAAACGGAGAAATACACCAACAAGGCACTCATAATCAATTAATAAACCAAGAAGGTTATTACAAAGATTTGTATTACAAACAACTTTCTGAAAAAGAAATTCTATAATTCTTGCATAGTTCTATTTTTTTTAGTTTTTTTGGATGTAGAAAATAATTAATTGACAGAACGATTATGAGAGAAAACGACATGTTAGAAAAAGACGAGATTTTTTCTAAAGTATTAAGAGCTGGAAGAAGAACTTATTTCTTTGATGTAAGAGCTACCAAGGCAGAAGATTATTACATTACCATTACAGAAAGTAAAAAATTCACCGAAGAAGACGGTTCTTTTCATTTCAAAAAACATAAAATTTATTTATACAAAGAAGATTTCACTGCATTTAAAGAAATCTTGGAAGAAATGACTTCTTTTGTATTAAACAATAAAGGAGAAGAAGTAATTTCTGAAAGACACCAAAAAGATTTCAAAAGAGAATATACTTCTGAATCAAATGAAGAAACTACTTCTCAAACAGAAAAAAACTTTACCGATATTGATTTTGACGATATTTAATAAGTAATCAAAATAAAAAAGTCCAAAAATTAATTTTGGACTTTTTTTATACCTAATTCTACGATTACTTTTTTGCTTTAAATAGATCATCAATGACCCAGGCCGGACCAATAAGTAAAAACTGTAAGTCATTAATAAAAGATGGTTTTTTACCTTCTATTTTATGTCCGTAAAATTGTCCTATCCATGCTGCCGAAAATACCGTTAGCGATAAAACCAATAAGTTAGCATACTGACTGATATAAAAATTAGCAAACAAACATAAGAATGCAAATACAGCAATTTTTATTGCCATTACTACAGACAATCCTATGTAAAAAAACAAGATAAGAACAAGTGCAACAGCTGCCCAATTTTCAATCAGCGGACTACCTAAATTCAAGTTATTTGAAATAATTGAATTTGGAATACACATTAACAACCCAATAATTGAAAAGAAAATTAAGGGCACACAGATATAATGTATTTTCTTGTTCGTTGGATTTTGATGACTTACAGCGTACTCATCAAACCAGTCATTTAAAGTTTTCATATTTTTATTGATACGATACATAGGCCAAAACTTTGTCTATCTCTGCATCAGATAAATGGGCTTTCTTTTGCATATCATACAAAATAGGGATCCAATTTTGCCTAGAATAACTTTTAGGATCGTAAAGTTTATGGCATTTTGCACAATTATTTTCAAATATACCTTTTCCTTCAGCGATATCAGGAGGTAAAGTTGGTTTAACATCAGCCACTGCCTCCGTTCTCGCTTCAGCAACTTGAGGTGCTATTTTAGGAGAACAAGAATAAATTACTAATCCAATTAATGCTGCAGAAATGATTTTGAGTTTCATATTATTAGTTTTAAAAAGTAAATATAAAAAAATCCCGATAGAATTAACCATCGGGATTACTTTTTACTATAAACTAAGATGTATTATCTCACATCCATTAATTCAACATCAAAAATCAACGTAGCATTTGGCGGAATTACACCTCCAGCACCACGCTCACCATAAGCTAAATAAGATGGGATTACAAAACGAGCTTTATCTCCTACTTGCAACAAGGCAATACCTTCGTCCCAACCTTCAATTACTTGACCCTGACCCAATCTAAATTCAATTGGCTTTTTTCTTGGATATGACGAATCAAATACTCTTCCAGTTTCTAAAGATCCTTCATAATGAACTGAAACAGTTTTACCGTTTTCTGCTTTTGTTCCAGATCCTTTTTGAATCATTTTGTATCGCAATCCACTTTCTGTTTTATCAAAACCAGCAGCTAATTTTTCCATAGTTTCTTCGGCTTTCTTTTTCGCCTCCTCGATTTTTTTCAAACGTGCCCCTTCAAAAGTTCTAAAAGCCTCAATCGCATTCCATTTTTCTGCCTGCTCTCCTACTCGAACTACTTCAATAGTTTCAATTAAATCACCTTGAGCAATAGCATCCACAATTTCTTGTCCTTCTACTACATGACCAAAAACAGTATGTTTATTATCCAACCAAGTTGTAGGAACATGAGTGATAAAAAATTGAGAGCCATTTGAAGCAGGCCCAGAATTTGCCATAGACAATACTCCTGGCTTATCATGCTTTAAACTTGGATGAAATTCATCTTCAAAACTATAACCAGGACCACCGGTTCCAATCCCTTGTGGGCAACCTCCCTGAATCATAAAATCTGGAATTACTCTATGAAATTTCAAACCATCAAAATAAGGTTTTCCCATTGGTCGAGCTGAATTTTCAAGTTGTCCTTCAGCCAATCCAACAAAATTTCCTACTGTTCCTGGGGTTAAATCGTGTGTTAATTTCGCTAAAATGGTACCTTTAGTAGTATTGAATTTAGCATATATTCCGTTTTCCATTTCTTGTGTTTTTTAATTTGATGCAAATTTATAATATTATTAAATATAAACTCTAAAATTGTACCTTTGAATTCATAGACAATTCACTAACATGAAAGATCAATCGAATTACATTGCCCTTAATAAAAATACATGGAACAATAAAACAGAGGTGCACATTGCCTCCGATTTTTATGACATGAAAGGTTTCTTAGACGGAAAATCAACCTTAAATTCAATAGAACTTGAACTATTAGGTGATGTCTCAAATAAGAAAATTTTGCATTTACAGTGCCACTTTGGCCAAGATACCATGACTTTTTCAAGAATGGGTACTCAAGCAACAGGAGTTGATTTTTCGGATAAAGCAGTTGAAAAAGCGAGAGAATTTGCAGCTAAATTAAATTTAGATACTTCTTTCATTTGCTCCGATATTTATGACGCGCCAAACCATCTTGATGAAAAATTTGACATTGTTTTCACTAGTTACGGAACTATTGGTTGGTTACCCGATTTAGATAAATGGGCAAAAGTAGTTTCTCAATTTTTAAAGCCTGGTGGCAAATTTATCATGGCCGATTTTCATCCCGTAGTCTGGATGTATGACAATGATTTTAAAGAAGTATTCTATAGTTATTTTAATATTGAACCAATAATAGAGGACGAATCCGGCACCTATGCTGATCGTTATTCAGAAATTCAAGCCAAAACAATTACATGGAATCACCCTATTTCGGAACTATTAAATGCTTTGATAAATAGTGGCTTGGAGTTGAATTTTTTTAACGAATACGATTATTCACCCTACAATTGTTTCAATAATACAGAAGAATTTGAACCAAATAAATTCAGAATCAAAACTTTTGGAAATAAAATTCCGATGGTATATGCCCTTAAAGCAACTAAAAAATAATCTACTATCTTTGCCCAATGCGAATTGACATAATTACTTTACTTCCCGATTTATTAAAAAGTCCTTTTGAAGCTTCTATTATGAAAAGAGCTATTGAAAAAGGATTAGTAGAAGTACATTTCCATAATTTAAGAGATTATTCAACCAACAAACAAAAGTCGGTTGACGATTACCCTTTTGGTGGTGGCGCCGGAATGGTAATGACCATTCAGCCAATAGACGATTGCATCACCTATTTAAAAAGCCAAAGAAATTACGATGAGATTATCTATATGTCTCCTGATGGTGAAACATTAAATCAAAAAATGGCTAATACTTCATCGCTTTATGAGAACATAATTATTCTTTGCGGACATTATAAAGGGGTTGACCAACGAGTAAGAGACCATTTCATTACCAAAGAAATTTCAATTGGCGATTATGTTTTGAGTGGAGGTGAAATAGGTGCCATTGTATTTTGCGATGCCATTATTCGATTAATTCCAGGAGTATTAAGTGATGAAACTTCGGCTTTGACTGATAGTTTTCAAGACGGTTTACTTTCTGGACCTATCTATACAAGACCTGCCGATTACAAAGGCTGGAAAGTACCAGAAATCTTAACCAGCGGACATTTTGCCAAAATAGATCAATGGCGCGAAGATATGGCCTACGAACACACCAAAAATCGTAGACCAGATCTATTAGAAGAATAAAATTTAGGTTATAAAAAATATTTTAAAATTTTTAATTCATAATTTAAAATAATTCTTACATTTGCACCCACATTTGACTAACCTCTGGCGAAAACCGTGAATGTTGCTCAGATTTTAAACCATAATTAGCATTAAAAATGGCAAATTTAGTAGATTTCGTAAATAACGAATTATCAACAAAAAAAGATTTCCCTGCGTTTGGAGCTGGTGATACAATCACAGTTTACTACGAAATTAAAGAGGGTGAAAAAACAAGAACTCAGTTTTTTAAAGGAGTTGTTATTCAAAGAAAAGGAGTAGGTGTAACTGAAACTTTTACAATCCGTAAAATGTCTGGATCAGTTGGTGTAGAGCGTATCTTCCCAGTTAACATGCCAGCTTTACAAAAAATTGAATTGAATCAAAGAGGTAAAGTTCGTAGAGCTCGTATTTTCTACTTCAGAGAACTTACTGGTAAAAAAGCAAAAATTAAAGAAAGAAGAAGATAATTCTAACTTTCTATTCATAAAAAAAGTCTCAATTTATTTGGGACTTTTTTTATGCAAAAAACCCACCTCCAAATTATTAAATTATAAATAATAAAGCCTAAAAATAGCAAATTCGTAATTCAATCGTTTTCGCTTGAAATCATATTCTTTTTTATCTCATTTTCATATCTTTGCTATCAGTGAAAATTTAAAACTCAATAATAAACATTCAATACGAGATTTTCGTTTAGTATAAAACAAACAACAAATGTCACAATCTAAAATCATTTACACCATTACCGATGAAGCCCCTATGTTGGCTACATTTTCATTATTACCAATTATTAAATCATTCGCTGCTACCGCAAATATCGATGTTGAAAGTCGCGATATTTCATTGGCAGGAAGAATCATAGCGAACTTTCCTGAGTATTTAAAAGAAGAGCAACGCCTTGGAGATGCACTTACAGAACTAGGTCAATTAGCAAATACACCGGAAGCAAACATTATTAAATTACCTAATATTTCTGCATCGGTACCACAACTTAAAGAAGCAATTAAAGAACTTCAATCTAAAGGTTATGCGCTTCCTGATTTCCCTGAAGATGCTCAAACAGAAGAAGAAAAAACGGTAAAAGCCAAATATGCAAAAGTTTTAGGTTCTGCTGTAAATCCGGTATTACGAGAAGGAAACTCTGACCGTAGAGCTCCAAAAGCTGTAAAGAATTATGCTAAAAAACACCCACATTCTATGGGAGCATGGTCTGCAGATTCAAAAACACATGTAGCAAGCATGTCAGAGGGTGATTTTTATGGAAGTGAAACTTCGGTAACCGTTAATGAAGCTACCGATGTTAAAATAGAATTCATTGACAATAATGGAAATACAACCGTATTAAAAGCGAGCACTCCTATAAAAGCGGGAGAAATTATTGACAGTTCAGCTTTAAATTTGAATAAATTCAAACAATTTATCGCTAAAGAAATTGAAGATGCTAAAGCTAAAGGAGTTTTGTTTTCAATTCACATGAAAGCAACCATGATGAAAGTATCCGATCCTATTATTTTTGGTGCTGCTGTAGATGTTTTTTACAAAGATGTTTTCACTAAATATGCCGACTTATTTAAAGAATTAGGAGTTGACACTAAAAATGGTTTAGGTGATGTGTATGCAAAAATTGCAGGTCGTCCAGAACAAGCAGAAGTTGAAGCTGCTATAAATAAAGTGTATGAAACTAGTCCGGCTTTAGCAATGGTAAATTCAGATAAAGGAATTACCAACTTGCACGTTCCTTCCGATGTAATTATTGATGCATCTATGCCAGCGATGATTCGTACTTCGGGTCAAATGTGGAATAAAGATGGAAAAGGACAAGACACTAAAACGGTCATTCCAGATCGCGCTTACGCTGGAGTATATGTGGCAACTATTGATTTTTGCAAAAAGCATGGTGCCTTCGACCCAACAACTATGGGAAGCGTACCAAATGTAGGATTGATGGCTCAAAAAGCGGAAGAATATGGTTCGCACGACAAAACATTCCAAATGAGTGCAGCGGGTGTTGTAAAAGTTACCGACACCAACGGAACAGTATTAATGGAACAAAAAGTTGAAGCAGGTGATATCTTTAGAATGTGTCAAGTAAAAGACGCTCCAATTCAAGACTGGGTTAAATTAGCTGTAAATCGTGCACGTTTATCAAATACTCCTGCCGTTTTTTGGTTGGATGAAAACCGTGCTCACGACAGACAATTAATTGAAAAAGTGAAAACCTATTTAAAAGATCATGATACTTCAGGTTTAGATATTAGAATTTTAAATCCAATTGAAGCAACCCATTTTACTTTAGATCGAATTGTAAAAGGTTTGGATACCATTTCGGTAACTGGAAACGTACTTCGCGATTACCTAACCGATTTATTCCCAATTTTAGAATTAGGAACTTCTGCGAAAATGCTTTCAATCGTTCCATTAATGAATGGAGGAGGATTGTTTGAAACAGGTGCTGGTGGATCTGCTCCAAAACACGTAGAACAATTTATCGAAGAAGGCTACTTACGTTGGGATTCTTTAGGTGAATTTTTAGCTTTGGGAGTTTCGTTAGAACACTTAGGACAAGTATTCAATAACTCAAAAGCCTTGGTATTATCAGAAACTTTAGATGCAGCAACCGAAAAATTCTTAGACACTGATAAATCTCCAGCACGAAAAGTGGGAGAAATTGACAACAGAGGATCGCATTTTTATTTAACTTTATATTGGGCTCAAGCTTTAGCAGCTCAAAATAAAGATGCCGATTTAAGAGCACTTTTTGAACCAATTGCTAAAGAATTAACTGATAACGAAGCAAAAATCAATTCAGAATTAATTGGTGCTCAAGGTTCACATCAAGAAATTGGTGGATATTACAAACCAAACCAAGAATTGTTATTTAAAGCGATGCGACCAAGTGCTACTTTAAATGCAATTTTAAATGCAATTTTAAATAAATTAAACTAAAACAATTTTTAGATTATTAAATAAAAAAGACGACTACAAGTCGTCTTTTTTATTTCTATTTTTCATCGATTTTCTTCAAAATCTTATCCTTGTATTCAATCAATATTCGGGCTTTGTATCCAATTCCAAGATTCCAATATTGATTGGTAATAAATTCTTTATTGGCATCATAAAAAGCAAACTGCCCCGTATTTGGCGAAAGCTCACCATAATTTAATGCCTCAATTTCTATTACATTTAATCCTTTATCCAATTCCAAAAGAATTTCTTGAAACTTTGAGTTTAAATTCAACTGTGGCACATACATTTTTCCATTTACCCAAACACGAACAAGATCCCCGTCTATGGCGCCATAATCTCTAGAATTCAAATTTACTTTTTGGGTATACACCACAAATTGACCTAAATTCATATCCCGATTGTACAATTCAGGTCGAATTCCATCTTCTTTTAGTTGCTCATTAAATTTTTCGGTGTAATCTTCAGCTGGCGATTTTAAAGCGTAGGATTTTGGATTTTGCTCTACTCCTACTTTTGGAATCTCTGGCAAACCTTTCAAAAATTTTTCATCATTATTTTTTTGCAGCTGACTTTGAAATTTTATTTCCGGAAACAATGACGTAGTAACTTTTTGGGGTACAGTAGCTTTCTGATTAAGATTCTTATCAGGTTTAGCAGAAATATTAATTTTTCGCTTAGACGCTTCAAATTGTGCTGAAGCATTTAAGGAAAAACCTACACATAAAATCAGAAAAAATAAATTTCTCATCCCAAAAATTAAGTATGTAAAAGTATTTAAAAAATAAATACAAGTCGTTAATTATTAACCAATCATTAACATTCGTTAGTAGCCATTAAATGATTAAATTTGTGAAATTTGCAAATCAAAATAAAGCACTATGCAATTAAAAAACAAAGCAGTACTACTGCTCCTTTTTCTTATAAGTTCCATTGGATTTTCTCAAGAAAAAATGACCATCAGCGGAACAATTTCCGATAAAAAAAACAATGAAACTCTTATTGGTGTAAGCGTTGCTATTAAAGAACTAAAAGCATTCACCGCCACCAACGAATACGGATTTTATTCGCTTACCTTGCCAAAAGGGGATTACGAAATTAGCATTAGTTCGGTAGGATATGAAAGCATCACCGAAAAAATAGCTTTAAACAAAAACATCAGAAAAGACTATAAGCTAACGGAAGTTGGCCAAGTGCTTGACGAGGTTGTATTCTCTGAAAAAAATAAAACCAACACACGCAAACCCGAAATGAGTGTGAACAAATTATCTATTGCCACCATCAAGCAAATGCCGGTAGTGCTGGGAGAGGTAGATATTATTAAGTCGATTTTACTCTTACCTGGAGTAACGAATGCTGGCGAAGGACAATCGGGGTTTAATGTTCGTGGTGGTGGTGCCGATCAAAATTTAATACTTCTAGATGAGGCCACTATTTTTAATTCCTCGCATTTATTTGGTTTCTTTTCGGTTTTTAATCCCGATGCCATCAAAGATTTGAAATTATACAAAGGAGGAATACCTGCTCGTTTTGGAGGAAGAGCCTCTTCGGTATTAGATATTTATCAAAAAGATGGAAACAGCAACGCTTTTCACATGAATGGTGGAATTGGTTTAATTTCCAGTCGCTTGCTTGCCGAAGGTCCAATTGTAAAAGACAAAGGTTCCTTTTTAATTGGTGGTCGCGCTTCGTATGCCCATTTATTTTTAAAGTTATCCAACAATAAAAATTCGGCTTATTTTTATGATTTAAATACCAAATTGAATTACAAATTCAATAAAAGTAATAGTTTATTCCTTTCGGGTTATTTTGGAAGAGATGTATTTTCGCTAAACCAAAGTTTTACAAACACCTACGGAAATTCAACTTTAAACTTGCGCTGGAATCATTTATTTTCGGATAAATTATTTTCAAATTTATCAGCAATTTACAGCGATTACTATTATGGTTTGAATCTAGATTTTGTTGGATTCAATTGGGATTCAGGGATAAAAAATTATAATTTGAAATACGATTTCAAATATTATGTAACCAATAAAATCAAATTGAATTATGGCGCCAATGCCATTTATTATGATTTCAATCCGGGAACTATCAATCCTTCATCGGCTACCTCAGGAATTAATTTTAAACAAATTGAAAAGAAATATGCCTTTGAACCTTCTTTTTATTTGGATGCCGAACAAAAAATTACCGACAAAATAAATATAGAATACGGATTCCGTTACAGCATGTTTTCGAGACTTGGAAGCTCTACAAAAAACTTATATGCCAATGATCAAGCGGTAACTTATGATTCGGATTTGAAAATTTATGAAAAAGCAACTCCAATCGGGACTGAATATTATGGCAGAAATCAGTCAATGGCCAACTTTAATAATATAGAACCTCGCTTTTCTGTTGCCTATGAATTTTCTGAAAACAAATCGGTGAAAGCAAGCTACAACCGAATGGTTCAATATTTACAATTGGTTTCCAATACGGCTTCGCCAACTCCACTTGATGTATGGACGCCGAGTGATAGCTACATCAAACCACAAATTGCCGATCAATGGGCTTTAGGATATTTCACTAACTTTAAAAATGACACCTATTCACTTGAAGTAGAAAGTTATTACAAAAAAATTCAAAACCGTATGGATTACATTGATGGTGCTGATTTAATTGCTAATGAAGCCATCGAACAAGTAATTTTAAATGGGGAAATGCGTTCGTACGGATTGGAAATTATGCTTCGAAAAAATACCGGAAAATTTAACGGTTGGATTGCCTATACCCTATCCCGTTCTGAGCAAAGAACTCCAGGAAGAACGGCTTTAGAAACCGGAATCAACAATGGAAATTGGTACCGATCTGCTTATGATAAAACCCATAATTTAGCCATTACCGGATCCTATAAATGGAATACAAAATGGACTTTAGGAGCTAATTTTATTCTGCAATCAGGACAACCGGTTACTTATCCAAATGGACAATATACCTATCAAGGAATTACCGTTCCTAGCTATGGATTGCGTAATGAAAATAGTTTGCCATTGTACCACCACTTAGATGTTTCGGCTACGCTAACACCAAAACACAATGCTTCAAGAAAATGGAAACGCGAATGGGTATTTAGTATTTACAACATCTATTCGAGAAAAAATGCGGCATCCATAAGCTTCAGACAAAATCAAGATTCAGGTCAAAACGAAGCCATCAAATTATCAATTTTCGGAATAGTTCCGGCAGTTTCTTACAATTTTAAATTCTAAAATAATGAAATATATAATCTCCCTTTTAGCCCTTCTAGTTTTTGCAAGTTGTGAAACTAAAGTAGATATTCCTTTAGATACTGCCAATCCAAAATTGGTTATTGATGCCAATATTTTATGGCAAAAAGGCACTTCGGGTAGCACCCAAAAAATAAAGCTCACCACTACAACTGATTTTTATAGCTCGACTATTCCGGTAGTTTCGGGTGCTCTAGTGACCGTTTCAAACAGTGCAAATACCATTTTTTCATTTGTAGAAACTCCAAACACTGGAGAATACATTTGCTCAAATTTTGTTCCCGTGATTAATGAAACTTACACCTTAAACATTCAATATGCTGGCCAAAATTACACAGCTACTGAAAAATTATTAGCCACTCCTAACATTGATTCAGT